>Ga0326727_10002772_pt1 | contig 58378 bp, 43 predicted proteins | sample MB2enrmetagenome_FD_207643 | JGI IMG/M metagenome (GOLD analysis project Ga0326727, IMG submission 207643) | Lab enriched peat soil microbial communities from McLean, Ithaca, NY, United States - MB29MY | ecosystem: Environmental > Terrestrial > Soil > Wetlands > Peat | place: USA: New York... | reverse complement strand
GATCCGCGGCACAAGCGGCCATCCCATACGGCGTGCGTCTCTACACCCGGAACTTGAGATTCGCGCGCCCCTCGCCCCGCTGCGGGGTCCTCTCCAACTCTCGCCGCCAGTTTTGAAACGGCCTCCCGGGGACAGGGTAGACGTTCCGGGCGTGATGGCAATCGACACCAGGTTCACCGGCGTCAACGTGGCGGGTTCGAAGAGCTCCGCGCTGGTTAAGGCAAGGAAGGGGGACGAGTCCGAGTCCGAGCCGCCCGCCATCAGCACCATGCCGCTCGTCAGCAGCGTCGCCGTGTCATAAATCCGCGCGGTATTCAGGCTGCCGGTGACGGTGAAGGTCGCGCTCGCAGGATCGTACAGCTCCGCACTGGCGAGGACGGGGGACCAGCCACCCGCCATCAGCACCATGCCATTGTTCAGCAGCGTCGCGGTGTGCAGGTCGCGCGCCGTGTTCAAGCTGCCGGTAGTGGACGTGAAGGTCTCGCTGGCGGGATTGTACAGCTCCGCGCTGGCTAAAATACCGCCTTCGTCCGCGCCCCCCGCCAGCAGCACCATGCCGTTATTCAGCAGCGTCGCCGTATGCGAGGCGCGCGCGGAATTCAGGCTGCCGGTAGTGTTGGAGAAGGTCTCGGTGGCGGGATTGTACAGCTCCGCACTGGTTAAGGGAGCACCGGTGTTCTCGCCGCCCGCCAGCAGCACCATGCCGCTCGTCAGCAGCGTCGCCGTGTGGACTTGGCGCGGAGTGTTCAGGCTGCCGGTAGTAAGGGTGAAGACCCCGGTGGCGGGATTGTACAGTTCGGCACTGCCGACGAGACCGCTCGGGCCATACCCCCCCGCAATCAGCACCGTGCCGTCGCTGAGCAGCGTCGACGTGTGGTACTCGCGCGCGTTTTTCAGGCTCCCGGTCGGGCTAAAGGTTTCCGTGGCAGGATTGTACAGCTCCGCACTGGCCAAGTAACCGGTGGCGCCATACCCGCCCACAATCAGCACCAGTCCATTGTTCAGCAGCGTGGCCGTGTGCTGTGCGCGCGCGGTTTTCAGGCTGCCGGTAGTGGACGAGAAGGTCCCGGTGGAAGGATTGTAAAGCTCCGCGCTCGCCAGGTAAGGGGTGGGCTCGTCTTGTCCACCCACCATGAGCACCATGCCGTTGTTCAGCAGCGTGGCGGTATGGTAGTCGCGCGCGGTGTTCAAGCTGCCGGTCGCACCAAAACCTGCGGCGCTCAAGGTCGTGAAGCCCTTGATCGCGCCCAAGGCCGCCTCAATGGTTGCTTGTCCTCCCGTGATGGCACTGGCGAGCCCCGCCGTATTGATGGTGGCCACGCCGGGCGCCGCGGAACTCCAAGTAACCGAGGCTGTCAGATTTTGTGGGCCGACGCTCTTGAAATAACCGGTGGCGGTAAATTGCTGCGTTTGGCCCAATAAGATCGAGGGATTGGCCGGGGTCACGGCAAGGGAAAGTAGTCCAGTGACATTGCCCGTGCCGCTCAGGGTGAGCGCGCTGGAGCCGCCGATGGCCGTGTAGGGAATGGTCAGGGTGCCCGTCCGGCTCCCCACCACCGTCGGCGAAAAATCTACTCCCATCTTGCAAGTCAGTCCGGCGCCCACGGCTGCCACACAGGTGTTGCTGGCCAGCGCGAAATCTCCGGTGGCCACGGGCGTGGAGACCGTCAGGGAGGTTTTCAGATGATTCGTCAGCGTGATGTACTTCGCGACGCTCGTCGTGCCCAGGGTGGCGCTGGCGAAGGTCAGGCTGGCGGGGGAAAACGTGACGGGCGCGGAGCCGCTTCCCGTCAGGCTGACGGTCTGGGGACCATTGGCGGCCTTATCGCTGAAAGTCAGCGTCCCGGTGCGCGCGCCCGTGGCCGTTGGAGTAAACGTCACGTCCACCGTACACTTGAGTCCGGCGTTGAGCTTCGTGCCGCAGGTTTTGCTGGAAATCGCGAAGTCTCCGCTGGGCACGATGCTCGTAAATGTGAGTGCGACCTTTTGCTTGTTGGTGAGCGTGACCGTCTTCGCCGTGCTGGTGTTGCCGGCAACCTCGGTTCCGAAACTCAAGCTACTGACCGAAAGGGTGACCGGGGCGGTGCCCGTTCCCGTGAGCGAGGCGGTATGCGGGCTGTTGGTTGCGTTGTCGACAACACTCAGGGCTCCCGACGCGGATCCCGCCGCGGTGGGTTTAAACGCCACCAGGATCGTGCAACTCTTACTCCCGGCTAACGTCCCCCCACTGGTAGGGCACGTTCCCCCTGTCCGCTCAAATGCTCCGCTGACGGAAATACTGTTGATCGTGAGGGGTACGGTCTGGTTGTTCTTCAGCGTGGCGGTTTTCGCCGTGCCCGTCGTAGCCTCGAGTTGATCCCCGAAAGCCATGGTGGCGGGAGTGAGGGTAACGGGCGCCACACCCGTTCCCGTCAAGGAGACGGTCTGCGGGCTGTTACTTGCGCTGTCTTTAACCGTAAGCGTGGCGGTTCGACTCCCCAGCGCCGAGGGCGTGAGTGTCACCTTAATGGTGCAACTCTTTCCCGCGCCGAGGGTACTCGGGCTCAGAGGACACTTCCCGCTCCAAGCGTAATCGCCCGGAGCGGTCCCGCCACTGATGGCGATGCTGCTGATGGTGAGTGCGACGGTCTGGGTATTCTTGAACGTAGCAGTCTTCGCGGTGCTCAACTCGTTTTCAACCTGGTTCCCGAATGACAACGTGGCCGGAGTCAACGTGGTCTGTGCATACGCCGACCCGCCGACAACAAGAAGAAAGAGCAAGAGGGCAGTCCCGCCCCCAAATACTCCTTTTCTATACTTCGCGGGCCTTGCAGAGGAACTGTGGACCGCTGCTTTCTCTTGCTGATGCGTCGCGCGAAATGCGCACAATTCCATGGTATGAACAGAATCCTGGCCTACTGGTCGCTCGTCTCTCACCCTGGTTCTCCTTTGCGGGCACAAACACCCCTGCCTGTGCCGTCTTTATCAGTTTAGTTTTTTACTGAGCACTGATGATCTCGATATACGCACGTTGGTTTCCATATCTTGCTTAAAAAAATTTAATTAAAATGATATGGTTAGCGCTACATTCACGAGGTTTGTCCAAAACTTTGGCACAAAAGACCAAATTGTTTCCCTTTTTATTCAGTCCCTCTGACTTTTTGTCCCCAGTTATGCAGAGAGACATAATGATCGCGCATTCGGTTGTAGCGGCGGTCTCCGACCGCCGCCGTCGATCGGAGATCGACGCTACAATCTATGTCGCTCTGTATGGTGTTCAGCCCGCAAACCCTTTAAATGCCCTTGGTTGGCATTAGCGTTAGCCTAAGGGTTGGACTCGCTACCCGGGGTCTCGGGCGCCTCGGACCCTTACGTTAACGCCTATGCCCTTCGCAGGTAGTTTGCAACTTCATATCATATTGATCATGGTTAGACGATTATGGGCGGACGTTCACCAAAAAAGCAGGGTAGCGTGGACCTGCTCTGTAGGTCCGCGGCTTTTTGCGCTCGGTAGGGGAGGAACCGCGGGACGGAGGGACAGGTCCGCGCTACGCTCGCGGCACAAATTCCCCACTTCCGCAGCCCCGAACGCCGCCTTGATCGCAATCGGTGGCCTCTCCAAGTTTGAATGCTTGAAAACCCAGTTTACCTGCTCCACGGGCTATGACAATGGCCCGATGGTCTAATCGACATGGCACGATCAGCTAGTATGTCTGCTATCCCAAAGTGCTATTTCCCGGGCCAGGATCGCGGGTGGGCGGTTGGAAGGAGAAGGCTAAAATGTTACGGAAAACCGCAGCTTGCGTGGTCATGCGAAACTTTGGCGTGCGGCAGCGTGGCGCCGCTTCGGATCGAGCCAGCTTGCTGGCGGGCAATGGTGGGTCGTGGGCCAAGATGTAGAGGCGGCTTTACGCCGCCATTTGGCGAGGTAAACTCGCCGCTACCACAACAAATTGACCTACCACCGAAATTCCCGCGAGCAAGCTCGCGGGAAGGAAAGCGGCAGCAAGCTGACGCACTCCAAAGCTTCGCATCCACGCCCGATGGGAAAAGCAAGCGTAGCGCATCAGACCTCCGCCTTTTGAGGTCTGCGGCACTTACTGAGCCTCGCGCTTTCGAATCTGTGGGCAGGCGTCCCTTTTGCAGATTTGTGGTTTTGGCAAAGTAAGAACCGCGGACCCCAAAAGCGGGGGTCGGCGCTACGCCCGCTGGTGTTGCGGCGCAGCGCGGCGGAGCCGCAACCAGACGCGTGGCATGGCCATCCTGGCCATGTACATCACGGGCAGGATGCCCGTGCCACGTCGCGTGTAGGGGCCAGCGGCGCTGGCCCCGGCCGAGCGCCGTTCGGCCCTACAATGCGCGCGAAAATTCTTGCTGAAAAAACAAGAATTCACGAGCTTGCAATGCGGTGGCCGGGCGGTCGGTCAGGCGGCGTCGATGGCGTCGGCCACACGATTGGCGGAACGCGTGGCGGCTTCCTGTCCCCAGTTGAGGTTATCCGTGTAGGCGCCGGCGAAGTGGACGCGTCCGACCGGTTCCGAGAGAAACGGCCACATTCTTTTGAGGTCGCCCACCCGATAGGTCACGGTCTCACACGCCATCGACCAGGGGTCCTTGGCCCAGGTCTGAATCACCGCCTTTTCGACATCTTCGGATTTACCCCAATAGATTCGACGGAAGGCGTCGAGCGAATCCTGGGCCGTGGCGCTGTTCGTGGCGGTCGCGACCAGGATGGCGCGGGGGGTGTTCACTTCCTCCGCCATGCGCCAAAGGATCGACAGGTTGGGGTCGGCGCCCGACCAATTTGGACTGATCTTGTCACGCTCCCAAAAAGCCGACCGCGACTGGAACGCGACGCGCGAATACATATCGTAGGCGACGTTGTTCACGGCATAGGCTTTGGATTCCGGCCAGGCCGGCGTCGCGGGAATCCGGCGCAGGATTATGGCATTCATGCAGCAAACCAGGAAGTCAGCTTCCATCTTTTTGGTTTGGCCGGATTCGCGATAGCTCACCCGGACGCCGCTGGCTCCATGCTCGATCCCCGTGACCGGAGCGTTCAGGTGGATGCGGTCTCCGAGTTTCTGGGCAAAAGTGTCGGGCAAAACCTGGTTGCCACCTTTCAGCCGGTAGACTTCCGGAGGAACAAGGGGAACCCCGCGCCTCTTCAGGATGGCGGCGTGCCAGATCTCGTGCAGCGCCGAGCCTCCACTGCCGATGAACTCAATCGCCGCCGCCGAGGCGCCATCCTTCTTTAATACCTCATTAAACGAGACATCATCCAGGTGGTTGAGCCCCGCTTCGAAAGGTCTGTACTCGTCGGGGAAACTGTCAAGATACGGACGCAAATAAAGAGACGGAAAGTCCCACCAGGGATGTTGGCGAAGGAAAGCGACCTCTCGTGGGTTGAAACCGAAGCCGGCGAGGATTTTGGGGTCGGCAAGATCCTCGTTGGTGTAGCGGTTCCCTTTGATGAAGTGGATCTCGTGCTCGCGGTGCGGATAATAGAGCGGCGTCAAGTTGAACTCACGCAGGTACCCCCAGTAGAGGTCATACCCCGGCTTGGTGAAGTGCTCGGCGCCGACGTCGGCGTAAAGGTTGTCAGCAAAAGGCTCGTGCAGGGTCTTAACATGGCCGCCCGTGTGGCCGGAGGCCTCGAGCAACACGACATTATGTCCGTGCATCATGAGTTCATAGGCACAACATAGACCAGCAATGCCGCCTCCACCCACAATGGCCTTTCGAGGATTTCGGGCTTTTTGCCGCTGCCGGGGAGGGACTTGATCCAACAGGCTCGCCGAAACTGGAATTGGCGGAGCTAATCCCAACCCCAGCGCGCTGGCGGCCATCTTCAGCATGTCACGCCGGTTTATCCCACTCATGGAGTTGTCCTCCTTAACGCCCCGTAGGGTTCTGTATCCTTTGTCAACCATTAATGCTTTGTCAACCATGCACTATTTTCAATCCTCCCCAATACCACCAATTAGGGTAGAGGTTTCGTTCCGGCATGGTGGCAACGGTGTGGACTCGAACGAAGGCCTCAGCCGATTGGCAGAGACGCTGAGAAATGTCCTGCGAGAGATTTTCCCCATGGACGGAAACCTCCGTAAGTACTACGCGCTGCTTCCCGCCTCACGCAGTTCTTTCGCTGCGACCTCAGGCGGGGGGAGCGAATTAAAGTAAACTTCCTTAAAAGAGTAAGAGCGGGACTTCCCGGGAATGATCGGCAGGATTTCAATGTGCCAGTGGTAGTCCTCGGCAAGAGTTCGCCAGGCGCCCGGCCGGTGAGGTTTAGCGTTGACGTTGGGCGAAGTGTGAAGGACCAGGTGAGAGGCCTTGGCGACAAAGGATAAGCGGTGGAGGGCGGACTTCAACAAACGCCCCAGCAGCAACTCTTTATCCGCCGAAATCACATCCTCCTCAAAGGCGGCATGGTGATAGATCGGCAGGACCCAGGTCTCATACGGGACACGGGAGGCAAACGGGCAGAAGGCCAGGAAAAGTTCATTCCACTCCACGGCTCTCACCTGTTGGTCCAACTCCTGTTTGACGATGTCGCAGAAAAGGCAGCGCTCTTTGTTTTCGTAATGGGCAAGTGCCGCGCGCAGCTCGTAGGCGCTGCGCCGCGGAATGAAAGGGGTGGCGGTAATCTCCGAGTGAGGATGATCCAGGGCTTGCCCGGCCTCCGGCCCGACATTCCGGAAGAGTGTTACATAACGAAACCTGAGGTCCTTCTTCAAATCCGTGATTCTCGCCACGTAGGCGCGCAGGGCCTGGGTGACCTCATCATCGCTGAGATCGGCAAATTGCCGCGTGTGATCGGGATGTTCGATCACCACCTCGTGAGCGCCCAGGTTGCGCATCTTGTCGTAAAGACCCTCAGCTTGCCGAGCGGCGTCGCCTTCGATTTGGTAAACGGGATTCCGGTGCGGAATGACGCGAACTTGCCAGTTCGCGGGGGCATGCGGATACACATAAAGGTTCGGAGGGCACAGCGCTTCATGGCCGGGACAAAGCGGACAGATTCCGCTTTTGGCCCAAGTATCCTCGGAGGTCTGTTGGATGACCCAGCTCTGCGTAATTGGGTCTCTTCTCAGTTGCATAAAACCCTCATCAGCGGCAGAATTTCCGCCCCTCGCTCGATTCCACCGGAGGAGTCGCCCAGACCGCGGCGGGAAAAATCGAGGAGCTTCTGATCGAAAAATCCCTCGAACTTCAATGTAATTCGGCAGCCTGCTCAGGCTGTTCTTGCTTCCGATATCATAAGCTCTTCGGGGTCTTCCGGTTGCTTATTTTTTCGCAGCTTCATGCGCTACAGGATACGATCTTGAAGGCTTTAGGAAACAGAAAACACTGAGAGGGCGAGTGGCAAATGACCAGTGACGCGGGTCGAGCTAAGGACCAGGGTACAAAAGCAATCGGCGCCGACGGCTAAAACCTCTGGGTGACACTTCCCCGTATCGGTTATCGGCAGCGTCGGGTGAGAAGGTGAATCCATAGGGTGGAATTGGAAAATCACAAGTCAGTTAATGGCTCGATTGCTGTCTGCCCCCTTGGCCAACCCCACCGCACGCCCAGCTTTGATGTTTGCATGTGGGCTTTGCGTTTTGATTTGCTCTTGCGGCTCAGCCGCGCTCAGCCCTCAATGCGTTGTGCTCATGTCGCCGGAAGTTCCACCCGCCGCCGGCACGTAACACTTGAGCGTGTAATCCATCACCATCCGGTCGGCATTGAATCTCCATCCCAGAGTGCGGATAGTGCGCTTCATGCGCTTGATCCATCCGTGCGGCAAGCCGTCGCGGTCCCGCTGGTAGTAAAGGGGAATAACCTCTTCGCGAAGCACCCGATACAAGTCTTCGCTGTCGCGCGTGTCGTGCAGACTCATGTTGGAATGAGTCCGGCCCGTGCCGATGGCAAAGCCATTCAAACCGTCATAAGCCTCCGCCCACCAGCCGTCCAAAACCGAGAGATTGAGGCCGCCGTTCAACACAACCTTCTGGCCGCTGGTTCCCGACGCCTCCAGCGGCCGCCGCGGATTGTTCAGCCACACGTCAACGCCTTGCACCAAGTGTCGTCCCACATTGATGTCGTAATCCTCGACGAAGACGAAGCGGTCAGAAAACTTACGATCACGCATGAGTTGGGCCACCTGTTGCAGAATGCGCTTGCCGGGTTCATCCCGCGGATGAGCCTTTCCGGCGAAAACAAACTGCACGGGGCGTTTGGGATCGTTGGCCAAGGAGGCGAGCATCCCGATATCCGTCAGAATCAGGTTGGCGCGCTTGTAAGTGGCAAAGCGGCGGGCAAATCCGATGGTCAGGGCGTCAGGACTCAGAATACGGCCGAGGCGTTGCCGGAGTTCCAACGGTTCGCCGCGGCGCTCCGCTTGCTCGATGGCGCGGCCGCGGACAAATTCCAAAAGGCGCTGCTTCAAACTGAGGTGTGTTTCCCAAAGCTCCCCCGCATCGACATTTTCAATTCCTTCCCAGATGCGCGGTTCGCTGCTGTGCTCGTGCCAACCCGTCCCCAGGTGGCGGTCATAGAGACGGAACATTTGCGGCGCCAGCCAAGTGGGGACGTGCACGCCGTTGGTGATGTGTCCAATCGGAACCGTGTCTTCGGCCTCGCCCGGGAAAAGCCCTTTCCACATGGCGCGGGTCACGCGGCCGTGCAGCGACGAAACGGCATTGGCGCGGCGCGAGACCTTCAGGCCCAGCACGGTCAAACAGAAATCCTCATTCGGATCGGCGGGATTTTCCCGGCCAATTTGCATCAGGCGATCAAGCGACAAGCCCAGACGATCTCGCAACGGGCCGAGGTGCTCTTCTACCAGTCCGGCGTTAAACCTATCGTGACCCGCCGGCACGGGAGTATGGGTGGTAAAAACTACTTCCCGGCAAACCAGCGGCAGAGCTTGTTCAAATGTCAGGCCCTCGTCCTCCATGCGGGCTCGGATCGCCTCCAGCAAGGCAAAGGCGCTGTGCCCCTCATTAAGGTGAAAAACCCCGGGAGTGATCCCCATGGCTTTCAAGGCGCGGATGCCACCCACCCCCAGCAGCAGCTCCTGGCGGATGCGCACCCGCCCATCTCCACCGTACAAGCGGGAAGTTAATTCCCTGTCCTCTGGAGCGTTTCCTGAGACGTTGGAATCCAGCAGGAGCAAGTCGCACCGGCCGACTTTTATCCGCCACACCTTGGCGCGCAGCGAACCACTACGAGTATCGATTTGCACCATGACGGGTTCACCGGTCTTCCCGATGGCCGGTTCCATGGGCAACTGGTTCACATCGGTCTCGAAATACTCTTCCTGCTGCCAGCCGTCATAGTCCAGCCGCTGGCGGAAATATCCCTGGCTATAGAAAAGTCCCACACCTACCAGCGGAATGTCGAGGTCGGAAGCGCTCTTGATGTGGTCCCCGGCCAGAACGCCCAAGCCGCCCGAATAGATAGGAATCGACTCATGCAGGCCGAATTCTGCGGAAAAATAGGCAACCGGGCGCGGCCTCAGCACCCCTGCATTCTTGGCGCCCCAAGTCCGATCCTTGTGCAGATATTCGCGCTGCCGGCGGTAGGCGTAGTTGATCCGCCCATGCAGCACCAGTTCCTGGGCGCGGCGCTCAATCCCTGCGAGCGGGAGTGTAGCAAGCACCGCAATGGGGTTGTGGTTGAACTGCCGCCAACGCACCGGATCGAGGTCCAGAAACAGACTGCCGGAGTCATGGTCCCAACTCCACCAGAGATTGCGCGCCAGCGACCATAGCCGCTCCTGAGAGGGAGCCACGAAGCGATCAAGGGTGCGAGCTTCGCTGACCACCGGGGCGACCTGCGCGGCGGCCTCGGAGAGCATGCGAATCTCTTCCTCGCTATAGACGCGGGGCGCTTTCGTTTGAACCGTGAGAACGCCTTGCAACAGGCCCTGATCAATCAATGGAACCCCGAGAAACGATCGGTAGGCGTCTTCTCCTGCTTCTTTGAAGTACTTGAAGCGGGGATGATTCTTTACCTCTTCCACCGCCACGGGACGCACCTGCTCCGCCACCAGGCCCACCACGCCTTCATGAGTGGCCATGCGAAGAGTGCCGATACACTGCGGCCGAAGACCGACGGTCGCCGCCAGCACCAAGCTGATACGGTCCGGCTCCAATAAATATACGGAACAAACATCGGTGCGGAAACGCCGGGCGATCAAGCCCACGACGTTCATGAGGGTCTCCGCAGGCTTGCCCCCGTCCTGCGCGAGATTAGATACCTCGTCAGGAGTCAATACATGCTTGGCATCCAGCATCTCTTCAGTTTGGCCCATCCCGGTAAATCCCCCTGCGATCCAGAATTCTCAGCCCCTATAATATTGCCTTAAAGAATTACTCCGCAAAATTTTGCCGGCTGGGGCCCGCGAAGACCCCACACCCTTGACAAAGGATCATACGGTATTACTGCATAATGATAGTCAACAATGCAGAAGCCCCATGCCCCCATGTGCTGCTTTTTGACTCGAACCGAGAACCCGCTGGATGGTGAGATCTAATGGTGAAAGTCAGTAGAAATGTCCCATCTGACAGATAGAGTCCCCCGTCAACCTCGCCTGGCTATTGACAAGATTCTAACTCGTGATAAGGACGAGACATAGCATAAACCGGAGCCGGCGGGATGTCAATGGGAAACGCGGTTAGTGACTTTCTGTCATGTTCCGCAGGCTTACTTCCCAATGCTCGCCGCGTCAAACCCTTCCTCCAGCGCTGCGATCCGGCTGAGCCAGGTTTTATACTGAGCGAGAGAGTAAGGCGGCATGCCTTGCAGGTAATGGTTCGCGAACTTCTTGCCGTTCGCTGTCCATTCCATTAGAAAGAGCCGTTTGCCGGAATGGAAGACCGGGATTTGGCCGAGTTCCAGGTTTTCATTGGCCTTCACGGCATAATCCCCTTCCAGCAGAGTCTGGCCGGAATCGGCGTCCCAGACGCGGTAATGCCCGGCCGCATCCTGGCGCGAATCATCTCCCACCACCACGCGGCAGTGCCAGTCGCGCGGTTCATCCACCATGACGCAGACCGGCTCCTGCACCCGCCGGATGTAATAGTAAGCAAGCTTCTTATTGAAGTAGTAGTCCACGATGGCGTCGGAGAACTGCGGCCAGCCGTCCATGACATTCCACCAGATGAGGCCGGTGCTGCGCCACTTATTGAGGCGGGTCATCTCCACGAAAAACTTCTTCGCCTCGGCCTGCGAGATTTGCGAGGCCAGGATGAAGTCCTCGATATTGTCCGGCACGGCGCCGAAAAGCTCCTGCACCTGGTTTCGCATCAACTGGATGCGGTAGGGGTTGCCGCTCCAATCCGTGGAGTGCAGAACCCACTGCGGATTATCCGTGGCCGGCCACAGGTGCTCCGGGTCGATGAAGCGTTTGATGGAAGAAAGGCTGGGGCAGCCGTGATAGCCGATTTCGCTCACAAAATGCGCCGTATGCTCGGTGTAGTACGTACTTTTGAAATAGTCGCGCGGGCCCCACAAATGGTCTTCCGGCATCAGTTTAAGGTTTCCCGTGGCCACGACCTCCGGCGCCATGTAGGGAGAGCTGGGAAGGTAAGGCCGGTAAGGGTCCGCCTGGAAAACCACTTGCGGCAAAACCTCCCGCGTGATCTTGTTGTGCGCCGGGTCCAGGCCGTTGAAATAGTAGGATTGGTCAACCTCGTTGTCACCCGACCAGAGGGCGAGTGAGGGGTGGTTCCGCAGCTTTCTGACCACCGACAGGGCTTCTGTCCTCATCACTTCCAGAAACTCCGGCGTCTGCGGGTGGATCGCGCAGGCCATGGAGAAGTCCTGCCACACCATGATCCCGTTGCGGTCGCAGATGGCAAAGAACGCGTCATCTTCGTAAACGTTTCCTCCCCAGCTTCGCAGGAAGTTGCACCCCAGGTCGATGAACAAGGCGAGGATTTTTTCGAAGCGCGACGCGTCGCGGCTGTGAAAAGCATCCGCCGGCACCCAGTTCGAGCCTTTGATCAGGATCGGTACGCCGTTGACCTTAAAAAGAAACTGGCCGGGCTTTTCCGGACTGGTGGTCTCGGTGCGAATCAATTCCAGCTTGCGGATTCCCACCGTGTCCTGGCGCGAGGCGATCACCGTATCGTTCTGCAAGAGTTGGGTGGTCACCTGGTACAGATTCGCGTCGCCGTAACCCCGCGGCCACCACAACCGGGGGTTCTCGACCTCCACCTCGAACCGCCCCGCCGTGAACTCCACCTTGTGGGTATAGGTAAACGTCGAATCGCCCGAGCGGCCCTCCACCCTGAGCCGAAGCTGGGGAAGCAGGGAGAGGTCGGTCGCGAGTTCGTACGAGACCGCGAGGCGCGCCCGGCCCGGCTCGACCTCGAGCGTGCTGAAATACAGGTCGGTGATTTCGTGCCGCGCGTGGACGATCAGTTCCACCGGCCGCCAGAGTCCCGCCGACACGGCCCGCGGCATGATGTCCCACCCGTAGGAGTGGGCCGGACGGCGAATCCAGATGGCCTCCTGATTCGTCTTTCCGGCGTTGATAGTGTAGGCGGGGTCGTAGGTCTTGCCGGCCGCTTCGATAATAGGGGAGCTGAGCCGGACCGTAAGCAGGTTCGGTCCGGCGGCATTTAGCATTCCCGCCACGTCAAACGACTGCTCGATCATGGCGTCCGCCGTCTCTCCCAGTTGCTTGCCATTCAGCCAGTAAGTGGCAAGGCAGTCCACCGCATGAAAGCGCAGTTCCAGCCGGCGTCCGGCAATCCCCGCGGGGGTGGGGAACTCGCGCTGGTACCACCACTCGTATAGTTCGTAGGGTTGCAGCTTCTTGAGGTTTTCGGCAAAAAACAGGTCGGCGGGCAACACTCCCTGACGCGACAAATCCAGAGGCGCCTCGCCCGGCACGGAGGCTTCAATCGGCGCGAGTCCTTGGGCCTTCAATTGGTCCGGATTGGTAATCTGATACTTGCCCTGGGGAAAATAGAAGAGCTTCCACGGGCCATTGAGACTGATATGAACCGCTTCCGCCTTCTCGCCGGTAACACCGGGAGGCGTCTGTCCCGCGAGCCCCGACGAAATACCCGTTAAACATAAGACCAATAAAAATAGTCGGGCTTGTTTCATGCCCATGAGTCCTCCTCATCGCCGCACCCAGAAAAGGGTGGGCGGCAGCAGCACATGATACGTGAAAAGGAGGGTAGCGCGGTAATTCTTGCGAGATTCGCTTCGTGCGCTACCGTCTTTCGTAGCGGCGGGTTTACCCCGCCATTTTCGCGGCGGCCTCACGCCGCCGTATGGCGAGGCAAACTCGCCGCTACGATGATCGAATCGCGCCATGCCCGGAGGGTAGCGCGGACCTGTTTTGGAGGGTCCTGTTTTGTAGCTCCGCGGCCCTCGGTGCGGTCGAGAGTGATCTCCCGACGCCCGGGAATGCCGCGCCAATCCGCGGGGAAGGCGTTACACGACCAGGTGGCCGTGTGGAATAGTTCTTCGTTGGGGTTTGAATCCAGGACCGCTTGCTCCCGAAGCTGGGTTTGTAAGTCTATCTGATTGATTTTGCGGCACGCTTAGCAACGCAAAAACACGCCAAAGCACGGCAATAAAGCTCAAGCGGTACCGATTTGGTACTCGTTTGCTCGTTACGTGATCGGAACGAAGCTCCGGTAGTAAAGTGTGATATAGTGTAGCCGGGAGCTGAAATGAAGCTGGTGATTACCATTTATCAGGACGAAGACGGAGTCTATATCGCCGAATGCCCGTCCATTCCGGGATGCGTGAGCCAGGGCAACAGTGAAGAGGAAGCGGAGAAGAACGTGCGCCAAGCCATCCAGGAATGCCTTGCCGTCCGTGCTGAAAAGCACATGCCGCTGACAGTCACCACGCGCGAAGTGGAAGTTGTCACCTGATGCCGCCCGTTCCAGTGCTTCGACCTCGGGACGTCGTGGCCACTTTCCGCAAGCTCGGTTGGGAAGTGGCTCGGCAGCGCGGCAGCCACATCATTCTCATCAAACCTGGGCATCCTGCAACCCTCTCCGTTCCCGACCATCCCCAGGTGGCGAGAGGCACCTTGCGCGCTCTCATTACCCGTGCCGGATTGACCGTGGAAGAATTTCTAGCAGTCGTGCAGGAGTAAGCTTTTTGCCATTCAGCCAATAAGTGGCGAGGCAGTCCACCGCATGAAAGCGCAGTTCCAACCGGCGTCCGGCAATGCCCGCGGGGGTTGGGAACTCGCGCTGGTACCACCACTCATACAGCTCGTAGGGTTGCAGCTTCTTGAGATTTTCGGCAAAGAACAGGTCGGCGGGCAAAACTCCCTGGCGCGACAAATCCAGAGGCGCCTCGCCGGGCACGGTGGCCTCAATCGGCGCGAGCCCTTGGGCCTTCAATTGGTCCGGATTGGTAATCTGATACTTGCCCTGGGGAAAATAGAAGAGCTTCCACGGGCCATTGAGACTGATATGAACCGCTTCCGCAGATGCGTTCTCGCTTGGAACACCGGCAGTCGTCTGCGCCGGCAGCCACGACGAAACCCCCATTAAACATAAGACCAGAAAAAATGGCCGCGCGTGTTTTATGCCCATGTGTCCTCCTCATCGCCACGCCGATAACCAAGTCGGCGGCAGCACATCACACGTGAAAAGGAGGGTAGCGCGGACCTGTTTTGTGGGTCCTGTTTTGTGGGTCCGCAGCCCTTGGTGCGGTCGATGCTGGTCCCCCAACGCCCGGGCATGGCGCGCACATCCACGGGTAGGCCGTTTCACGTCAATGTGAACTTCCCCCAGAGTTGGCCGCCAGTGACCAAGCCCCATACTCTCCAACAGCGGCAAAATCTCTTCTCCGTTGGACACAACGGTGTTAGAGTTTGCAATGTTAACCTATGCTGGCGAGTCCGGTTGGCGGGCTGCTCCCAGATTGGGAAGGTGAGTGGGGACGCATGGGAAAACCGGTAAGAAAAACCGGCCCAATATGGCGCAAGCCTGTGAAGGTTCGGAATGAAATCGCACGGAAGGTATGCGAACAACTGCGGGCGGATTATGGCACGCCGCGCCTTGGGAATCCCACGGACCCCCTCGATGATCTTGTTTATATCGTTGTCTCAAACAAGACCTCTCCCCGCATGGCGCGGCTGACCTATAAACGATTGAAGGCGCGATTCCGTTCGTGGGATGAAGTGGTGGCTAATCGGGCCGAGGTCCTTCGCCCGATCCTGAAGCCGGCTGGACTCTGGAGGATCAAGGCGAGGCAAATCCGAGCGGCATTCAAGAAGATTCGCGAAGATTTCGGGACTTGCGACCTTAAGGCGCTACGGAATGAATGCGAGGGCCGGGCACACGAATACCTGGTCGCGCTGCCTGGAGTTTCTGACAAGGTCGCAAAATGTGTAATGATGTACACAATGGGGGCCTCTGTCCTTCCCGTCGATGCACACGTCCATCGAATCGCGACTCGTCTCGGATGGACTGCAAGAAAACGGGCGGACCAATCGCACGAGGAACTTGAGGCCCTCGTGCCGCCAGATTTTCGATACGGGTTTCATGTTGGCTGCGTGCTTCACGGTCGAAAGGTCTGTCGGCCGGAAAAGCCCGCGTGCCATCAGTGCACCATCAACCATTTCTGCGAATATTTTAGGAAGCTGCATGCATAAGGCTAGCCGGCCCGTCGGCGTCGATTTATGTTGCGGAGTTGGAGGGATGAGCCTGGGCTTCGAGCAGGCGGGCTTTGATGTTCGTGGTGCCGTCGACATCGATCCTATTCATGTTTCGACGCATCAGCAGAACTTCCCCGATTCCAAGACGTGGCGCGCGGACCTAGCTAAAATCTCCGGGGACGACATTAGGAGAGAAGCCACGCTCGGAGACAGTAATATCGATGTGGTTTTCGCCGGAACGCCTTGCCAAGGGTTCTCGCTGATTGGCCGGCGCTGCCCTGATGATCCGCGCAACTTCGTACTCTTCCAATTGGCGCGGCTCATCGGTGAGCTGTCCGCATCATATTGGGTGCTTGAAAATGTGGAAGGAATTCAGCTTGGCGCTGCCAAAACAGTCCTCGATGAATTCCTCAAACGTGTCGGCGACGCTGGTTATTGCTTTGTTGATCCGATTAGGGTGCTGAATGCTGCAGAATTCGGGGTGCCGCAACTCCGACGGCGCGTTTTAGTTCTAGGCTACAAGAAAGGCTTGAAACCTCCTGAATATCCTAAACCCATCTACATAGTAGGTCGGAATGGCGACTATACGGGACCCACGGTTTGGGACGCGATTGGCGACCTTCCGCTTATCGACAACTATAAGTACCTACTCTCAACTGACGAATTCCGTGGCGCTTTGGGCGAGCCGAGTGATTACGCCAAAGTCTTGCGGGGTGAAGTAACGGAGCCAGACGACTTGTCACCCCGACGAGACAGAAATGGAACCGGCTTGACCGGATGCACGAGGACTACTCACACTCTCAAAACCGTTGAGCGCTTTAGCAAAACGAGGCAGGGGTACTACGAGGAAGTAAGCAGATTTCACCGCCTCGCGAAGAACGGGCTGGCTAAAACACTTCGGGCAGGAACAGGGCCCGCCCAGGGTTCGTTTATGGCGCCGCGACCTATCCACCCATTTCAAGATCGGTGTATTTCGGTTCGCGAGGCCGCAAGGCTACACTCTTTTCCTGACTGGTTCTGCTTTCATCCTACCAAGTGGCACGCTTTCCGACAGATTGGGAATTCTGTTCCTCCGCGATTAGCGCGCGCGGTTGCAAAATCGGTCCAGCGCGCGCTGGAATCCATGAACGCCAAGGACAGGACATGAGCGATCAGAAACCAATACAATACGTTGACGTTAATGCGTCTCCGGTGAAGTCCTTTTTCGTCTCGATGCTCACTCGTGATATCGAGCTCGAAGATGCCATTCTGGATCTGCTAGACAACTGCGTCGATGGCGCCCTACGCAGCAAGCAGGCCTCGAACGGTGAGAAGCCCTATTCCGGATTCGAAGCTGAGATTGACTTCAAGAAAGACTCGTTTCTCATCTCGGACAATTGCGGCGGCATTCCCTGGAGCCTGCACGACTACGCATTTAAGATGGGCCGGCCGAGCAGCCACCCTGCCGACACCCCATGGACCGTTGGGGTTTATGGGATTGGAATGAAACGCGCCATTTTCAAGATGGGCAAGGACTGCCTTATCTCCACAAGGAACGGAGACCACGATTACGATGTTCACATCACGCCAGACTGGATAGACAACGAGGACGAATGGCAAATTCCCGTAAAGGCGTCAGTCAGGCCCAAGAAGAAGGACGGAACAGAAATCCTTGTCGGCACCCTTTACCCCAGCATAGCTGACCGTTTCGGCGACGAAGCTCAATCCTTCAAGAGTGAATTGGAAAGGAGGATTGCAACTCACTATGCCTTCATTATCGACAAGGGATTCCAAGTCAAAATTAATGGAGATTCCGTCAAGCCTCGTACACCGCACCTCATCTTTAATGAAAAGGCCGGGGGAAAGAAAGCCCCTAAGATTCAGCCGTTCATATTCAGGACAAGGACGGACGATGATGTGGAAGTTTTCCTGGCTGTCGGGTTTACTCGGCCTATCCCCTCACCAGAGGAAATCGCTGACGAGCAAGAGGAGAAGAAATACTCCACCGTTGACGCAGGCTGGACAGTGGTATGTAACGACAGAGCCGTGGTGTACTGTAACCGCGACGAGTTGACCGGATGGGGAGAGGCGGGGATCCCTCGTTATCATAATCAGTTCATAGCGATTTCTGGTGTCGTAGAGTTCAAGGCGAAGGACGCCTCAAAGCTGCCTACCACCACTACAAAACGCGGGATAGATGCTTCGTCGCGGCTCTACCTGCAGATTAAGAACAAGATGCGCGACGGGTTGCGCATCTTCACTGATTACACGAACAAATGGAAAGGCCGTGCGGACGAGTCAAGAAGACACATCGAGGCCGGAACGCCGCTCTCCTTTGAGGAAATCAAACTTAGAGCGGATCATTTGCCTTTTAGTTCCACCAGGACTTCGGTTCCCAAAGGGGACCAGTACAAACCCGAGCTGCCTTTCCCGGTGAAGCTGGAATCCCGGAAGAAGCGAATTTCTTTCGTCAAAGACATCGCGGAGGTGAGGCTCGTGGCCGGATACTTATTCAAAGACGTTAGCGCTGACCCGTCCCTAGTCGGTGAAAAATGCTTCGACCTCATCTACAGGGAGGCGAAGAAATGAAACACCCTCCCTATCAACTTCGAACGAACAAGGCTATCGATCGCTTCATGTTTGTGGAAGCAATACGCTATCTGGTCAGGCCCACTGACGAAGGGAGATTCACGTACTACGCGCTTGGGGGACCCTACTTAGAAGACTTCAGGTTGATGCACGAGAGCTTCCCGAAAATGCACTTGGTTTCGCTAGAACAGGACCCCGAGACTTATAAGCAGCAAAAGTTCCATCTACCGTGCCGGGGGATTCGACTACTCCCGCTTGACTTTAGATCCTTCCTGGCGCGCTACGATTCTCGAGACAGGAAGAGCCTCTTTTGGCTGGATTACACCGGCTTGGAGTACAGTGAGGTCGAGGATTTTAAGTCCCTGCTCGAAAAGGTGGCAGCTGGGAGTGTTGTCAAGGTGACGCTCCGGGCCGAACCCAGCGATTTCCTTGAAGAAAAAAAGGCGAATGAGTTCAAAGCGAAATTCGCGGCCATTCTGCCAAGTTCAAATGTGACCGTTCCCCACGACTCTGAAGATTTGGCGGGTTTGCTCCAAGACATGATGCGAATTGCCGCGCAGCAGCAATTGAGCGCGACGGGTGTCATTTACCAGCCTATATCGTCGTTCTGTTACAAAGATGGAGTCGGCATCTTCACATTGACCGGAATTGTATGCCCAAAGAGCGAAGTGGAGCGCGTCAGGGACCTATTTTCCATCTGGAGGTTTGCAAACCTCGATTGGGCCAAGCCGAAGCGAATTGACGTCCCGTTCCTGAGCACGAAAGAAAGACTGCATCTGCAACGGCACCTCCCCTGCGCACATGACGCAGGCAGCAAACTTCACAAGGTCCTCAAATACAGTATCGACGTTGACCGGGAGGCGTCCCTTGCAAAAATGGCACAATATGCGGATTTCTACAGTTATTTTCCCTACTTCATGAAGGCAATACCCTAGGAAAACCGGGGACGGAACGTTTTCAGGAATGGTGTCGGGCGCGGCGGGAACTCATCTCGGGTGCGCTGGCGGGCCTGGTCAGGCGGCGGGGGGTCGCGGAGATTTGGAGTCGAGATCGGAGGGCTTCGTTCACGGCCGCCGAGTGGCGAAACGCCTTGGCCACATCCGGCTCCAGGACCGCCACGTTCGCGCCTTCCCTCAGGAGGCGGCGGTAGTACTTGCCGCGCACGGCGGTCGAGTAATCGAAATGATCCTCCGGGCGCAGGTCATCCGGCGGCGCCGGACTCTTCGCCTTCATGACGTTTCCTTGCTCCCATCCCAGCTACCGGCTTTCGTAGCGGCGGGTTTACCCCGCCATTTTCGCGGCGGCCTCACGCCGCCCATGGCGAGGTAAACTCGCCGCTACGATGATAGAATCGCGCCATGCCAGGAGGGTAGCGCGGACCTGTTTTGTGGGTCCGCGGCTTTTCCTTGCCGATGGGGGAAAGGCGCTCTTGCGACAGTGCCAAGGCTGGCATAAACTGCAAGTGTAGCGAAGAAGAGCAAGCCATGACCCTGAACTTGAAATCTGAGGTTGCCGCCGCCCTGGAGAGCTTGGCCGCCGCCCAGGGGCTCTCCGTCGAGGACTACCTCCAACAGCTCGTGGAAAGGGAGCTCCCCGCCGTGACCTCAGAACCAGCGCCTTGTGCTGGCAGCGGCATGGTCGCGGAGAATGGCCTGCTTGTCTACCGCACGGGGAAGCTCCTGCCCGCCGAGGTCGTTGATGAGGCCATCCGCCGCATTCGCGACGAAAGATCCAAGCGTATCCTGGGCAGCCTCTCTTGAAACTCTTTTTCGATAGCTCGGTTCTCGTCCCGGTCTTCTACGCCGATCATCCCCATCATGATGCCAGCGCCAGGGCATTCCTTGCGGCGGGAAAGGAAGACTTTTGTGCGCTGGGGACGCTCGGCGAGGTGTACGCGACCTAGACCGGACTGCCCGTTCGCCCACGCATAACCGGCCACGACGGCATGACCGTCCTGAGACAGATCCGCGACCGGCTGACCGTGGTTTCCCTTACGGAGCAAGAGTACGTATCCGCGCTGGAGTCGGTGTCGGGAACGGTCGTCGGGGGAGCGGCCTATGACGCACTCTTCGCCAAGTGCGCCATCAAAGCCGGCGCCGATGTGATGCTCACGTGGAATACCCGAGACTTCACCAGGTTCGGCGCAGAAATCGCAAAGCTCGTGAAAACTCCACTCGAAATATGACCGTTATTTTTGGCCGCGCTTTTGCCCGCTTTTGGCAGGTCGGCTGCATTGCGGGGCGTCCCCGCCGGACAGAAACCCGGGGACAGACGGAACGTTTTCAGGAATGGTGTCGGGCGCGGCGGGAACTCGTCTTGGGTGCGCTCGCGGGCCTGGTCAGGCGGCGGGTGGTCGCGGAGATTTCGTAGCGGCGGGTTTACCCCGCCATTTTCGCGGCGGCCTCACGCCGCCAAGCGGCGAGGTAAACTCGCCGCTACGTTTGCGTATGGCGAGGTAAACTCGCCGCTACGACAGCAAACTGTACCGCTATGGGAGACCCGGATACGGCGACAAGCGGGGAGGCAAAAGGTCAGGTTCCGCGAGCCAGACGCGTCTTTGCGGGAAGTAGCGGATTAGCTCGGCATTCGCGGACTCGCCCATGTCGCGCGCCCAAACGATTTTAGCGGCGTCGATATCCGCTCGGTTATACACCCATTCATTCGCCGCTCGATGATATTGGTTATAACGAACAATAACCAGTTGGTCTCCGGGTTGTACCTGCAATTGCGCCAAGGCCTGGGCACGGTCCAGATTTTGATAATGCTCAGACTCCCAAGTGAAACTCCATTCGGCCGGCGTGGGAACGTACAACTGGGGTGCGAAGGCGCGCAGCAGGAACAGCAGGACGCAGATGGCCGGAATCGCCCGCACCATCCCCAGCCCGGCGCGCTTTCCGTGCCAGCGCCACAGCCGCAGGTACCGCATGGATTGCAAAACCAGCGCGTAGATCGCGGCCGTTAGAGGCGCCGCGTAGTGGGGAACAAAGTAAACCGGCAGCGCCATCCCGATGGCAGTGGCGCCGCACACCGTCACCAGAAAGCCGGTCTTTCCCCTGATCGATTTCCGCAAAAATTGCCAGGGGTTCGCAGCCAGCATCACCACGAGGGGAAGCGCCAGCACCGGCCCCAGGTAAAAACGGTAGGCATCCGTGACCTTGGCTCTCAACAAGTCAAGGGGAGCGCTGCGAGCTTCTCGATACGCGTCCATCTGCCAACTGTGCAGGTAGAAGCGCGCCAGCACCGGGTGGTGATAGACGTGGTTGAGGACAAGAGGCTGCCAAGGAAAATACGGCGCCGCGAGGTAGGTATCGAGATTAACCTGGTAAGGAGTGCGCAGCGGGTTGCCCGTGACTCTCCAAAAATAGTAGCCCATTCCCGCCACCGTGATCGCCAAAAGCAGGCCCGTGGGCAGGACAATCCGCAGGATCAACTCCCGGTAGGGCGGGTGCTTTTTTCCGAGAACCCACACCCCGGCCGCAATCCCGATCGGAATGCAGAAGAACAGGCTCTCATAGGGCCGCGTGTTGGCGAGCAGGGCCAAACCCAGGCCCAGGAGCACCGCCTCCCTCAGCCGCCGGCGGCGCTGGATTCTGGGCAGCGCTCCCAGAACCAGAGCTCCTCCGATGGCCGCCAAAGCTCCTCCTGTGTAGCTGTTCACCCAATAGGTGAAGGAACCAATCCGCATAATGGGCAGCAGCCCGCCCAGCAAGGCCCAACCCGGCGGCATCCATCCTTGCAGCATCCAACAGATGGCCGCGCACATGGCGCCCGCGCTGAGCCAAATGCCGATCCAGGGGTTCCCGGCAACGACTTGGCCGAAAGCCATCACCAGGCCCTGGGCGGGGTAAAATATCGTCATATAGGTGGGTTTATGAAAGATGTAAATACTTTCAAAGTGAACCCACATGGGATGAGTGGGGTTCGTCAAGCGTGCGTGGGCGAACGTGTCCGCTGCCAGCAGATAGCTGAAGTCATCATGAAATCCCGGCTGGGGAACCGGCACGTTGGGCAGCAGGGCCGCGCGCACCCCCAATGCCAGCAAGCCCACCACGAGCACGGCCAGGGCGCGCCTTCTCGCTAAACGGCCCAGGTAATGTTCGGCGGCGTGAACCCAGCCCGAAGGGAAGCTGGGAAGGAAATACGCGGCCACAATCAGGATGGCCACCAGAATATATTCGAAGAAGAAGAACATGCTACGCTACCGGGCCTTTTTCGCCTTTCTGGAAACGCCCCACCCTGCCTTCATGATCCTTCGGGATGGTTCAGGGTCCGCCTTCCCTTCGAGGTCCCACTTTGATAACCAAGTTGGGGCGAGCCGGGAGAACTCTAGCATGAAGTTTCAACCGCGGCCAAGTCGTGTGCCGGCCTATCGGGGGATGATATATTCAAGTGACCATGCCACGAAGAGTACTCATCAGCGACTACGTTTGGAAGGATCTGGAAATCGAGAAGGCCATCCTGTCGGGCGTGGGCGCGGACCTTCTGGTTGCGGAAACGGGCGCGGAAGATGAGTTGACGGCCCTGGCGCCCGATGCCCATGGTATTCTCACCTGCTGGAAGCCCGTAACGGCAAGAGTCATTCAGGCGGCGCGCGACTGCGTGGCCATCGGACGATACGGCATCGGCCTCGATAACATTGACGTCGCTCGCGCCACGGAGCTCGGCATCGTGGTGACGAACGTACCTTCGTATTGTGTGGAAGAAGTCTCCGACCACGCGCTGGCCTTGCTTCTCTCCCTGGCGCGGAAAGTTACATTTTACGATCGAGCCATCAAGTCAGGAGTCTACGACCTCCAAGCCGGGACTCCGCTATTCCGGGTGCGGGGGAGAATCCTGGGGATCGTCGGCTTCGGCAAAATCGGCAGGGCGCTTTATCGCAAAGCGCGCGGACTGGGGTTGAGGATCGTGGTCTTTGATCCCTACGTCGATGGCGCTTCCCTATGCGGTTTCGATGTCGAGCTTGTGGACTTTCCGGGCTTGCTGGCGCGCAGCGACTTCATCTCCCTGCACGCGCCCCTGACGCCGGAAACCCGGGGGCTTTTCAATCTCGCCGCGCTGCGGCAGATGAAGCCGGGCGCATTCCTCATCAACACCTCACGGGGCCAATTGATCGACGCTGAGGCGTTGCGGGAAGCTCTGGATCAGGGAATCATGGCCGGAGCAGGCCTGGATGTGTTGCCCACCGAACCACCGGCCCCGGGCGATCCCCTCATCGACCATCCCCGAACCATCATCACCCCGCACGCCGCCTTTAATTCCGCGGAGTCCCTCATCGAGCTGCGAGAGACGGCAGCCAGGCAAATGGCGGCGGTGCTCTGCGGCACTCGTCCCGAAAACATCGTGAACCCCGAAGTGCTGAAGCAAGCAAACCGGCGAGCAATCTTCAAATAAACCGGCAGCGCATAAAACGATGCAGGGTGTAGCGCGCACCTGATCTGTAGGTCCGCGGCTTTTGGTTGGCGTTCTTACAAGAGTAAGTGTAGCGCAGACCTCCGCCTTTGAGGTCTGCGGCACTTCCCTCGACTCGTGCCCCCGAACCTAAGGGCAGGCGTATATCTTCGAGATTCCCGGTTTGTGCAAGAGATGAACCGCGGACCCCAAAAACGGGGGTCCGCGCTACGCTGGCTTTTGCGGCTCCGCCACGCTACTGCCCGCCATTCATCTCGCGACGAATCCGTGCCGGATCATCGAGGGGCTCGGAGGGCGGAAGCGGCTTCCCGCGACGCAGGCTGTACAGCGGGTCGCGGGCTTTGCCGGGATCGAAGATTTGCGTGTCGGAAGGCAGCGCCTCGTAAGGGGAAGCATCCTGGAGGTCAGTGAAGGAATCCGCCAGGTCAGTGGCCGCGGCATCATATTGGTTGAGGGGCGGAAGGCCGAGGATGTGCTCCACCGTTTTGAGAATACTTAACATGCTAGTATGGGTGTGGGAAACACCCCGGCGGGCAAAGGGACTGGCCACCAGCAGCACACTGCGGTGGGCATCCACGTGATCGCGCCCATCCTGCGCATCATCTTCGGTGACGAAAACGGCCATCTCCGGCCAGAACTTGCTGTGCGAGAGCAAATCGATGAACTTGCCGAGCGCCAGATCATTATCGGCGACATACGAGGCGCGATAGGCATAGCCATCCTCGGGCCGCGGCTTGGCCGTGTGGTCATTGGGGAGCCAGAGGTAGATGAACTGCGGCAGCGGCTCCTGCCCGCTCACATACCTTTCTTCAAACTCTTTCTTAAATTGCTCAAACCGGTATTGGTCCGGAATCAAGGTGTTGAATGTTGGATAAATTCGCGAGGTGTTCTCGAAAAGAGGCCCGGGCATAGGAACGTTATGTCCTAGCCGCATCCCCGTGGGCTTATATCCCTCGTCGCCATCGTCGGAGAGCCCTTCGCCGTAATTGCGGAAGGTCTTATGATGGCGCGCCAGATGGTCCCACAACGAGCCCGCTTCGAGGTAATCCTCCGGGCGCAGAGAGGAATCGTCTCCCAGATTCAGGCGGCCGGGAGCATCGTCGTCGAAATACAAGTGGTTGTGGCCCCCATAGCCGGGAGGCCAGGACGTTTCCACCCACTCGGTGGGATAGTTATCCACCAGCCAGTGGTGTCCGTCAAAGGAAACGTCCGAATCAACATAAAAGTTGTCGTTCAAGCCGAAGCGCTCCGCGAGCGCGTGATGGTTGGGGGTGACGCGCACGTGGGTTAAAGTTGGCTGGCCTTCCGCGTGAACTTCGGCATCCAGTCCCCAGCGCGCCAGGGCGGGATCGCCGTTCACCTCCTTGCCACCGATCGTTCGGATGTCGCCGAGGACTTCGTCAAAAGTGCGATTCTCTTTGACGATGAACACCACGTGGCGAAGACGCCCGCTGGGTCCGCCGCCCGAAGGAATGGGGAAGTCATCGCGCAGCGCCTTCCAGGTAAGGGAAGGACCAAAGCCGTTGTTGCGAATGACCTTGTGCGTCAGGCCCGCGAGCTCGTCGTCCGCCGGCACGGGGATGATGGAGACCGTGCCCTTGGTGATGTCGCCGATATAGTCTCCCTCCGGTCCGCGATGAAAATCCGCGCCGCCATTGGGTCCGGCCCCGTACCCTTTGGCATTCGCCACGTAGAGGGTCTTCCCGTCATTGCTCACGGCGACGCGCGCCGGAAACCATCCCGTGGGGATGTAACCCAGCACCGCATTGCTCTTGGTATTCAGCACCGCGACCGCGTTGATTCCCGCGCAGGCAATATACAAACGCGATTCGTCCGGGCTGAGGGCGAGGCCGAAGGGCAGAACTCCGCGCAAGCCGCCCACGCCCGGAGCGGGCTCCAGCCGGATCGTAGCCATCAGGCGATTCTTCCGCGTGTCCAGGATGCTGATACTGTCCTGGGCGGAGTTCGAAACATACACGCGGTTGTGCCCCGCCACGACCGCGCCAGGACTCGACCCGCCCACGGACTTACTTCCGATCGCCAAGCCGGTGCGGATGCGCGCCTCGACCGCCGGCGAACTGCCGCCCGCGTCGAGAACAAAAACCGAATTAGACTCGGGGACGTTGGGATCGCCGAGGCCGGGTATATTTTTCCCCGCGATGACCGTGCCCTGCTCCGCCTCTCGCGTCCCCGTGGCGAAGGGCGGAAAATCCAGCCCGGTATCCCCAGCCCGCTTCTCATCAAATCCCGGCACCACCGAATAGCGGTACGTGCCGACGTTGGAAACGTAGATCCGGTCGCCATTCGGGCTCACCGCCACGGCAAAGGGCAGCCTTCCTACACCGACCCTCCAAAGAATATTTCCCCCGTGGGTTTCAATACCCACCAGCTCGAAGTGCGCCAGGTCCAGAGCATAAAGAAGCTTGCCATCGGGAGAAAGCGCCAGCCCCCCGGCAAAGCTGTGGCGGTAAGACCTGCCGTTAAATTCCCCGTCGAAAGCGATCACTTGCGACCGCTCGCCAGTTTTTAAGTAGTAAACATCAATCTTTCCAGTATCACCTTCTGAAACATAAGCCGTACGGTTATCCCCCGCGATGGCGAGTCCCATGTAAACGCTGGAGGGCTCCACGTCGGAATGTTTGGGCGGGTAACCGGGAGGAATCTGCCGCACCTCGGGTGGCGTGGCCCGCGCAGTGATGATGGAAAGTGAGAAAGGCCAGGCGCCGATGTTGGCCGTCACCAACAAACTTCCGTCGGGGCTGAGCGCCATCCCGTAAGGGTGCGGCTCCACGGTAACTTGCACACCTTCCGGGGTAATCAATCGCCCATTCGGCAAAACCGTTTCGCCGGAGGGATCAATGTGGGCCGGCCGGTCCCCCGCCGGCGCGGTCAAATACACTGCGCCACTATCCCTTCCCGCCTTCACCAGCATGGGCGGCTTGACGATCAGGAACCAAGCCACCAGAACCAAACCGACCAGAAGGATCACTCGCCGCATGAAATACCTCGGTGTTCTTGGCTAAAATCTCCGCGAGCAAGGTGGCCCAGGCACTCTTGCCTGTGCTCAAAGTTGGTGCACCCTGTTGAAATAGCACAGGCAAGAGTGCCTGTGCTCAAAGTTGATGCACCCCGTGCAAATAGCACAGGCAAGAGTGCCTGTGCCACCTTGCTCAACAAGCCCTCATCAAACCGTGCGGGGGAAAATCCCGCGCAAATAATTCAGATCGTAGCGCACACTCTCTTCGACGCCCAACGGTAACTTGACACCTTCAATCTGCATCCAACCGCGATAGCCGATGTCATCCATAGCCTTGCGAACCGCGGGAAAGTTCATCGTGCCTTTGCCAAAGAGGTCGTCGTAGTCCTTGGCGTGGAATTCGCAGATGCGCTTGCCCAGGAAGCGAATCTCCTTGCCAACGTCGTACCCCGCTTTTTGCGAATTGCCCATGTCGTAATACACCTGCACGGCGGGAGAAGCCACCCGATTGAGAATCTCAATGTGTTGATTCGCGCTGAGCCAGCTTTCGACCCCCAGGATCACATCCGCCTTTTCCGCCTGGGGGGCCACACGCCGGAAAGCAGAAACCACCGCATCCGTCCCCGGTTTGTCGCCTCTTAGGTCACCCTTTCCAAAAAACGGCACCAGCACCACTTTGAGGTGCATGGCACTGCACACCTCCACGCTGTCGGCGAGCCATTTTTCCGCGCGGGGGTCACTCTTCAGGGGGATGTCGTTCAGCAGAAGCAGGGCGAGGGAAGAAACTGCCACCCCGGTCAGCCGCACTGCTTCCCGATACCTCTGCTGAACCTCCGGGCGGCGCAGGGGCAAGTCATCCTCAGGGCGGCCGATATCCACCATCACGCCATCGAGTCCAATTTTCTTTGCGACTTCCAGCGCGGCAGGGTCGGCTCGCTTGTCAATCGTCCAGTCACACGCACCAATTTTGAATCCCGGCGCCGCCGCCTTGATTTGTGCCACGCGGAGGGCCAATCCTCCCACGGTTAAGGCGCCAAGCATTTCCCGGCGCGTCAAGCTTTTGGGGTTCATAACAACCTCCCGAATCGATAATTCGAAGGAAATGCAATTCCTTCGGTTTGGATGCTGCCTCGAATTCCCGCACGAATGGGGATCATGATCCGTAAAACCCTACTGGAGTCCGGGCACACTGTCAACCGGAGTGCCGGGTTGGTAGTGACTCATTTCGACGTGGCACGGCCATCTTGGCCGTGACCGCTCACGGGCGGGACGCCCGTGCCACCTCAAAATGAGTCACTACAGCCGGGTTGGGAAGTGACTCATTTTGGCCTTGTCGCGGCCGCTGCCCGGTTCGGTGAGAAGAAACAGAATTGGCAACACAATTGCCCGCGTCTATTGGCTTAGCGTGTATGCTGTGGGTGATCCATCAGTTGGTTGAGTAAAGGAGGGCTTTCCATGGGCAGAATAGGTCGTCGTGAGGTGTTGCGGAACTCCCTGGGCCTGTCCGGCGCCCTGCTGGCGGGAATCAGCTACGAGGATAAAGCCCTGCTGGCCCAACTGGTGGACCGGTCTGAGTACGGCAAAGTGAAGGAGCCGGTCAAAGGGCTTCAACGCGGAAAGTTTGGCAAGTATGAGGTCTCGCGGCTCATCATCGGGGGCAATCTGATTTCCGGATCGGCACATTCCGGCGAGCTGCTATATCAATCCGCCCTGATGACCCATTACTTCACCACGGAAAAGATCCTCGAAACCTGGTCGCTGGCCGAGCAGAACGGCATCAACACCACGCTGATGCGCGCCGACCCCCACATCATGGAGCATTACCAGAAATTCACCCGCGAACGGAACGGCAAGCTGCAATGGATTGCCCAGACCGCCCCGGAGCAGGGCGACCCGGTGGAAAACGCCAAGCGCGCTCGCGACCATGGGGCCATCGCCGTCTACCTTCACGGAGGAGTTTCCGACCGCCTGGTGAAGGAAGGAAAGGTGGAGGAAATCGGCCGGGCGGTGGAGGGCATCCGCAATGCCGGATTGATGGCGGGCATCGGGGCTCACCTGCTGCCCACCGTCCAGGCCTGCGCGCAAGCGAAGATTGATCCGGACTTCTACATGGTCACGGTCAACCAGGTGGGTTATTACTGTAGCCCGGCGGTGGAAGTGGCGCAGTTCATGAGCACCATCCATAAACCCTGGATCGGCTTCAAGACCCTGGGCGCGGGAAGGGCCCAACCTCCGGGGGGCTTTCACCACGCCTTCCAGCGTGGGGCCGATTTCATCGCCGTGGGGATGTTTGACTGGCAGGTTCGCGACGACGTCGCCCAAGTCCAGGAAATGCTGGCCCAGGGCATTGACCGTGACCGCCCCTGGGCCTAGGGCGCATTTTTCATTACGGGCAAACGACCCGAAGTTTGGAGTGCGGCGACTCGTCGACGCTTTCCCTCGCCGCGACTCGTCGCGGCCCATCACCCACCGCTGACAAGTCAGCGGTAGAAAAAGCGGGAGCGAGCTCCCGCACTCCAAAGCGCCTGCGGCGCACTACGGAATTCCGCGACTATGCCGCAGAAACCCAACCCCCTCAAACAGCAGGGCGCGGCGGGACTTACATCCCACCGCGCCCCAAATGCCTATCAACTGATGAACCAGACAACTTTGGGTTAGAAGATAAACCTCAACCCGAACTGAATCTGGCGCTCGGCGGTTGCCGTGTAGCCCGTTAACCCAAAACCCGGCGAGTTGACCGTTGAGCCAGGCCCCCCAAACGTCGCGAAATTAAAGATGTTAAAAAATTCGGCGCGAAACTGTAGGCTCTTGGTTTCGGTGATGCGCGTATCCTTGATGACCGAAAAGTCCAGGTTGGGCCACCCAGGAGAGGTGAATGTATCGCGCCCCAGGGTCCCCGGGCCAGGCATCACTTGATCACCATTTACCGGACTGATGACGGTCGGTAGAGCGAAATATCCGGTGCCCACGCCGTTGTTGCTTCCGATCACGGCATTCGAAAAGAACTGCGGCTGAGTGCGCTCCTGCGGATTGAGGGTAGCCTTCTGCAGGAAAAATGGCCGGTTCGAGGCGCCTTCTCCGTATTGCAAGGTTCCGTAAGGAGAATAAACAGTGATGGGGTACCCGGTCTGCGCCTGGAAAATACCCAAGAACTGCCATCCGTTGGTAAGTCGCTTGGGAAGACGCGACAAGGAATTCCAGTGACCGATGGGCACGTCGTAGTCGAAATTAGCCACGAACCGCTGGACGATATTGTACGAGGCAGGAGCACGCTCGCACTTGAGGCAGTTCGGATCCTGCATGTTGGTCGCTCCGGTGTTCCATACCGAATCGGCATCCGTCATATCCTTAGCCCAGGTGTAATTGGCCTGGAATTGTATGCCGTGGGACTTCGAGATCTTCCGTGCCTGAAGTTGCAGGGCATTGTAGCTGGAGTAGCCACCGTTGTAGAAAACCTGCATTTCACCAAGACCAGGAGTGGTGTTGCTGTAGGGAGTGTACTGGGGTTCGGCTCCGCTATACGCATTGGGATACCACTGGTTGTAAAGAGACACACCGTTGTTGGCAACGTAGGCAGCGGAAACCGCGATGCTGCCAGGGAACTCATGCTCCAGGGTGACATTGCCATTGATGGTGTAACCGTTCCTCATTTGATCCGATGGGTCGTCTACGAAGAGGTTACCCAGGATCGCCGCGTACGGGGCAAGGTCCACCGGAGTGTTCCTGGGAATGGTCTTGGTATTCCCATTGGCCGCAATCGGCTGCCCGGAAGTACTCGTCAGGACGGGAAGCGCCACGGAGCTTGGGGTAAGGGAATACGGCGCGTTGAGCATATAGTTTTCACTGGCCAGGGGAAAATTCACCAGGTCCTGGTCGGGATAAACCGTGGGAATCATGTTGGTGAAAATCCCGAAGCCGCCGCGGAAGGTAGTTTTGTGCCCAATATCAGCCGCCAAGCCGAAACGGGGACCAAAATCGCCGGCGAGACGATCCGGCGCCCACAAGGGATTAGGGTTCACGACAAAAGTTCCGTAGAGACTGCCTTGGTCCTCTGGGCGCGCCATACGGTTGCCAACCTCCCAGGGCACGGAGGTGTACTCGTAGCGCAGGCCAAGGTTCAGGGTCAGCCGGCGGGTCACCTTGAAATCGTCTTGCGCAAACGCCGCCATGGTCCAGCGGCGCAACCCCCACCACACGCCGCCGCCTCCGGCTCCGGCTGGTCCAAAGCCTGGCACCGTAGTTGCGCGCTCATATTGATAGTCGCTGCCCTCCATAAAGCTGATCAGCCCGTTGGGGCTGGCCGAGCCAGCCGCCAGGGACGTGCCGCCGTTGGTCGAGGGAATGGCTTCGGGCAAGGCCGTGCCTGGCTGGAAACTGTAGGAGCCACTGGGACCCGTTCCGGTGACCCCGGTGCCGTTGTCCCATTCGCGTCGCCACTCGCCGCCGAAGGTGAAGGAATGGCGACCCTTGGTCCAGTTGACAATGTCCAGCGGATCGAAGACGGTCGTCACGTACTTGGTTTCGAAGGTGTCCGGTCCCCAGCAAGACAGGGTGTTATCGCTAGTGCAGGTCTGGGTCGTGGTGTACTCGGCCGGTGTTTCCGGCACGCCCTCAATCCCCCGGTTCAAGGTAAAGGTAAAGTTGTTTACCAGAGTGGGGGAGAAGAGGTGGGTCTCGCCTATGGCGTAGTTCCGCGCGTCGCCAATGTTGCTGCTGGAGAAATTGCCCCCGCCCAGTATGGCAGCCCAGGCGTCAGTATCCCTGATGATGTGGTTGTCATAAGAAGCGCGGGCGAAGAGGGTGTCGCTGGTAGAGAAATGGTGGTCAAGGCGCGCTGACCACTGGTCGTCGTTCGTCGGCTGAGAAAACTCGTAGGTATAGGTGTTAACCCCGTACTGTCCACCCGGGTTGTTGGGGGACGGATAGCGGCTCAGGACGGTCTGGGCCACGGAATTGAGTGGGACGAGAAGGTTATCCGGCGGCAGCGGGTTCTGCTGGGTCGAGTTCGGGTCCGGGATCGTCACCGCGCCGGTCCTCTCCGCTGCGGTCGGGACAACGTTGTTATTCGGCTCGCCGAGCCGTTGCCGCAATCCCGCGTATTGCACGAAGAAGAAGGTTTTGTCCTTCTTGATGGGTCCGCCAAAAGTGCCGCCGAATTCGTTCCGGTGGAAAGGAGGCACCGTGGCGCCGAAGAAGTTGCGCGCGTCAAAATCGTTGTTACGTACAAACTCAAAGAGGCTCCCGTGGAACTGATTGGTGCCGGATTTGCTTACAATCTGCGTGACAGTGCCCGCGCCCTGCCCGTATTGGGCGGAGTAATTATTCTGCTGAACTTTGAATTCCGCGATGGCATCGAGATTAAAATTGGTAAACTGAAGCGTGCCCATTTCCGCGTCACTCGAGTCGGCGCCATCTAAGGTCCCCACGGACGTCTCGCCCCGATTGCCGTTGCCGGCCACTTCAGCGCTCATCCAACCCATGTTAGCGCCGTTGTAACCCACGATGCCGGGCTGCATCGTCATCAGGCCCTCGATGTTCCTGCCATTTAATGGAAGGTTCTCCACTTGCTCAGTGGAAACCACTTGGGCGAGCGTTGCATTCGTGGTGTTGATTAACGCTGGGGCCGCATTTACTTCCACGGTTTGCGTGACTCCCGACAGAACCAAGGTGAAATTCACCTCCCGCTGCTGGGCCACGTCCAGAGTGATGTCGGTGGCGGTGCCGGATTTAAAGCCCTGGGACTCCGCCACAACCTTATAGGTGCCGACCACTAGGCTGGGGATGGTGTAGGAGCCCGAGCCGGTAGTTACGGTGGATTGAGAAATTCCCGTCTCAATCCGGGTGGCGGTTACCTTAGCGCCCGCAATAACCGCTCCGCTCGGGTCGGAGACCGTCCCCGTAATTGTTCCTACGGCCTGAGCGTGGACAAATGTACAATCAGCCAAAAGCACAAATGCCGCCAAGAAAAACAGGCTCGATAGACACTTCTTCATGGGATCTCCTTAGGCTGAGATTAGACCCGACGGTGTGCAAAAGTGAGTGAAGACAGTCTTACAGGCCCGGACCAAAGCCACGGCTTGATGCCCGGAAATCACAGATTAAACACTTCTGCCCCGCATTGTCAACAGGGAGTTGGCGCAGTGCCTTGGACACAATGTCCTCCCGGCGGGAAATCTGCAAGACCATTCTCTAGGCTATGGCCAGCACCGTGCAGGAATGAGGAGCGGAGAGGGGTGTCGGAGTGTAATGGCGCACCCCGGATGGGCGCCCAGTGCGAGGTATCGGGTGTCAGGGAGTGGGTAGTTGACAAAGGCTCAACAGATGCTGAACTAAGGCCCAGCGCAACAAAAATGCCGGCAGTTCTCTCGCGATATACTAGAAAAAAAGGGAGTTAGCGGTGGAAAGCGAAAATCTTTCAAAATGTTATCTCATTCAAACAAAATGAGTTAACTTGAAGCTCGGGAGCCGGGTCGAAAAAAAAGCGGGGGGAAAAAATGAAGGTAACTTAGGCGATGTTGTTGAAAACAAATAGTGGAAAAATGTCCGAAAATCGGTCTCTCGCGATGTTGATGAAAACAAATGACCTATAACCTGTCTCTGGCGATGTTGATGAAAACAAATAGGGTTATTGAGAATGACAGACGAGAGGATTGAAGAAACCGGTGTCGGCGGGGCCTGCCCGGAGCGCGGGCATCCTGCCCGCTGTGGCACGGCCATTTTGGCCCTGACGGCTCACGGGGGGGACGCCTATGCCACGGCGGGCAGGATGCCCGCGCTCCATCCCTTGAACCTTGCCGCGGGTACTGGTAGAGTGTCCTCGCGTTATTAGCCCCGCGAGGCTCGCAGGAGACGTGATGCGCACCTTAATCCGAATCATTTGTATTCTGTGTATATCTATCTGCATATTTCCAATATTTGGCCTAAGCGCCACGATGAAGGCCGGCGCCGCCAAGGTGGACATTACTCCCCCCTTGGGCCTCAAGATGTACGGGTACGGCGGCCGCAAGGAAGGCGCGACCGGCATTCTGGACCCGCTTTACGCGCGCGTGCTGGTTCTGGAGGCCGGTGACCAGCGCGTGGGGATGGTGGTCTGCGACCTGGGCCGCCCCTTCGCCCCCGCCTGGATCGAGCGTCTGCGACGGGACGCCAAGGAGAAGTACGGCATTTCCTACGTTGTGCAGGCCGCCATTCACACCCACGCCGGCCCGGAGATTACTGATGATTATCCCCCGCTCCAGGGCCCCGACTGGGAAACCCCGGTGCTGGAAAAGATCGAGAACGCCCTGGGAGAAGCGGAACACGGCGCCGTGGAAGCGCGCCTCGGCACCGGGTACGGCGCGGCGTACATTGGCCACAACCGCCTGCGCGAGCAGCCGAGCGGCCGGTTCGGGTGGTTCATGGTCAATCCCACCATGGTGCCCACGGCGCCTGTCGATCCCACCGTCTCGATCCTGCGCATTGATGACGCCTCGGGGAAGCCCCTTGCCATCCTGGTGAACTACGCTTGCCACCCGGTGATTTTCGGCCCCGACAACCGGCAATACTCCGCCGACTGGCCCGGCGTCATGGATTCGACCGTCGAACGCGCCTTCGCGAGTGAAGGGTCGGGCGCCGCACCGATCTGCTTTTTCCTGCAAGGTGGTGATGGCGACATCAATCCGTTTTTCGCGGTCACCCCGCTCGAGCAGAACGCCGTCGGCCGTCGCGATTGGACGGGCAACCGCTTGGGAGAAGAAGCCGCGCGGGTGGCGAAGAAAATCGTGACCAAGCCGGAGCCCGAGGCGAGCCTGCAATTCACCGAGGACCTGCTCGATATGCACCTGCGCTGGAACCCGGAGAAATTCCGCGCCGCGATCCTGACCTCCTGGGGCCAGGAAGCGGCGGACGACTTCGACCGTCACCGCAAACAGCCTTTGCGCTTGCCGGTAGCCACGCTCCTTATTAATAGGCGCATCGCGTTCATGACCCTCCCCGGGGAGCCCTTCGTGGATTTTCAATACGACTGGCGCAATCGCTGCCCGGTGCCCGATGCCTTCTTCATGGGCTACTCGAATGGAGACTTTGGTTATTTCCCCACCGTCCTCGCCGCCTCGCGGGGTGGCTACGGGGCCGCCAGCACTTCCACGAGTGTCGAAGTGGGCGCGGGCGAGCGCATGGTGAATCAGGCCCTGGTGCGCGTCTACGAAATGCTCGGCCAGCTCATCGATGTTCCGGAGGACTTGCGGAAGTAGATAACAGCAGTGGTAGCGCGGACCTGCTCTTTAGGTCCGCGGCTTGTCCCCGATTGACAAGGACAAACCGCGGACCTAAAGAGCAGGTCCGCGCTACCAGCTCTGCTACCAGCATTGCACACAAAGCAGGAGGTTGCACATGGGAATCACCAGGCGCAAGTTTTTGGAATCTTCGGTAGGCGCGAGCGCGGGAATCGCCGCATCCCGTTTCTTGAATGCTGATCCGGGTGTAGCTTTGCCAGAGGATGGGGGAGTTGCTCCCCCGGTGAGTGATCAAGTTATTCCACCCCCCACCGGCGAGTGGATGGCCAACACGCCCGCCAGCGCCTACCGGGCTTACCGTTCGAAACCCGCCAAAACCGCGGATGCCACCACCTGGGTCCAGATCGACCTGGGGGAAACCCGCCCGATTGATTTCGTCAAGGTTTACCCGGCCAACGAGAAAGGCTATCCCGGCCGCGATGCTTACTACGCGGGCGAGGGTTTCCCGGTCCGCTTCAAGGTCGAATGCGCGAGCGACCCGGACTTTCATGACCCCGCGCTCATCGTGGACCACACCGCTGCGGACTACCCCAACCCGGAGGGCCACCTGGAGAAATATGCCGCGCAAGGTGTCTCAGGCCGTTACGTGCGTCTGACCGCCACGCGTTTGATGAAGGTCGCCGGGGACGGAGGTCAGGGCGGGGGTTACTACCTGGCTTTGGGGAAGGTGGATGTGTACTCCGGAGGAAAGGAAATTGCCACGTTGTGCCCGGTCACGGTGGATTCAACTTACGGAATGGATGAAGACGTCGCCCAGGTTACTCGGCCGGCGCGCTGGGATGGAGAAACCACCTTCATGGACCATCCCGAGAACGTCACCGATCCCGGCGCCTGGAAGCCGCCCGTCCACAAGGCCCGCGTGCCGCGCACGGGTGTGACGCTCGAGGGCGGGGTTTTCCAGACGGCCATGGAAAGCAATATCCTCTATCTCTTGAACTCCTATTCCGTTGATGACCTCCTGCGCCAGTTTCGCGAGCGCGTGGGCACGGCCAAGCCACCGGTAAAGCCCCCGGGAGAAGCGGAATGGTCGGTGCAGTTTTGGGAGGAAGACCTTGCCGGTTCCAACGCCGGCCGCTTCCTCATGGCGGCGGGAAACACCCTGCGCTGGATCAATCACCCGGAACTGCGCCGCCGGCTCGATGCCGTGGTGGATGGCATCGCGCAGTGCCGCCAGCCCAACGGTTACATCATGGCTTACCCCGAGGACACCATTTTCTACTCGGAGCGCGGCGCCTATACCCGCGCCTGGCTGGTGCACGGTTTGATCGAGGCGGGATACGCCGGCAATCCCAAGGCTTTTGATTTGCTGCGCGGCTACTCGGACTGGTTTAACCAGTGTTCCTACCTGCCGCAATTGCTGCGCTTCGCCGTGCAGGGCGGCCAGGGCATGATCGCCAACACGCGCATGTACTTCACCCCCGTGGGCAAACCCACGGACATCCAGGTGATTCAGCGGTATTTCCAGGAGAACCATTGGATGGAGCAGTTGGCCGCGCGCGAGCAACGCGCCGTCTGGCAGTACCCTTATGATCGCCCGCATTGCTATTTGCTCACCAATCTGGAAGCCTACCTCGACCTCTATCGCGCCACGGGCGATCCGCGCTACCTGCACGCCGTGGAAGGCGCCTGGGAGCTTTATCACGACAACTGGGAGAACCCCGGCGGTTCCATCTCCATCATCGAGTTCGTCGTGTCGCCTCCCAAGTCCTATCAGCTCCATGCCGAGCTGGAAGAACTCTGCGGGAACTCCTTTTGGGCTTTCTTAAGCCAGCGTTTCCACTTGCTGGATCCGGAAAACGAGAAGTACGTCACGGAAATTGAGAAGTCCATTTACAACGTGGCGATGGCCAATCTGGCGGGATCGGAGGGTTTTCGCTACCACGCCTTGCTGGTGCACCATAAGGAGAAGCCCACGCACATGAACACCTGCTGCGAAGGGCAAGGAACGCGGCTGATCGGGTCGCTGCCGGAACATATTTACTCGCTCGCCTCCGACGGCGTGTACGTCAACCTCTTTGAACCTTCAACGACCCATTGGACGGAAGGGGGAGCGTCCCTGCGGGTGAAGATGGCCACCAAGTTCCCCTTCGATTCGGAGGTTCGCTTGCAGTTCTCGACGTCCCAGCCGACCCCGGCGAAAATCCGCGTGCGTGTGCCCTCCTGGGCCACCCGCGATATGGCCGTGTCCGTCAATGGCCAGCCGGCGGCCACGGGCAAACCTGGCAACTACGTAGTGCTCGACCGCGCTTGGGCAGAAGGTGATGTTGCCAGCTTCACGCTGCCCGCATCGCTCACGGCGGAGAAATATACGGGAGTGGATCAGATTCCTGACCACGAACGCTACGCGGTGAGCTTCGGCCCCATCCTGCTGGCTGCCGTGGGCGCGCCCGAAATCAGGTTGCGCCTCGAGAATGTAAGGCAGCCGGAAGACCTGCTGAAGCATTTGCAACCCAGACCTGGCCAACCGCTCCACTTTGTGGTCGAGAATAATCCCGGCGTCGAATTTATGCCTTACTGGCAGGTAGACAAGGAAGCATTTAACTGCTTCCCTGCCGTAAGTACACGCGCCTGAGCGCCGACGATTTCTGTCTGCACGAGTTCTTTGCCACCGAGGCGGCCTTCCTGGGCATTCTGATGCTGTTTAACCTGCTGGCGGAGTTCCAGCGCGCCCGTGGCATGACCGCCCATCGAGCAAGCGGGACAACTCCCGTGGCACCTTCAAAGTAATAGCGGGGGAGGCCCTGGCGCGTAGGGGAAGGAACTCAGCAAAACAGATATTTGCGCCAGCGCTCATCGGAGCGGCCCATCATGCGCATGATTTGCCGGCTGGTGTGCAGGGTGAAGGGGTGCGGGGGGCGCAGCAATCGGAGGCCGGCCTCTTCCGGCAGCCGATCTCCCTTCAAGTTATTGCAGCGGTGACAGCAGGCGACCAGATTATCCCAATCGGTGTGGCCTCCGCGCGAACGAGGGATGACGTGATCCAAAGTGAGTTCGTGAGCGGGCATCACGCGACCGCAAAATTGGCAGGTGTAACGGTCACGCAACAGCACGTTTTTCCGTGAAAGCGCCCGGGTCTGATAGGGAATGCGCCGGAATTCCAGCAGGCGGATGACCGATGGGATGCGGAAGGCCAACTGCTCGGAGTGAATAAACATGCCGTCTTCTTCTTCCGTGGTGGCCACGCCCTTCAGCACCAGCACCAGGGCGCGCCGGACGGCAGTGACATTGATGGGCTCGTACGTGGCGTTGAGCACCAGTACAGGTTCTTGCAGAAGTCGTTGGTGGCCATCCTCCGACATGAGTTTCACCCGCGGGAGCGATGCGCGCCGGCTCCCTATCTCATTATGTCGAGTCGGGGTCGAGTCCGTCAACAGTGTTGTCGCTCTCGACCGGTGCAAGGTCGGGAAACTGCGGCGTGGCGCGCGCCACGGTCAGCCCCATCACCCGCGCCGCACCCGCGCGTTTCAAGGCCCGCGCGCAAGCGGAAAGCGTGGCGCCGGTGGTCATGACATCATCGACCAGCACGATCTCGCGCCCGCGAACCTGCTGGGAGTTCACCACATTGAAGGCTCCCCGCAGATTCTCGCGCCGCGCGGCCACGCTCAGCCCGGTCTGCGGAGGTGTGGCGCGCTGGCGGCGCAAGCAGGCCTTGGCAACCTGCGGCGCCACACCACCCTTCCGCCTCCTCAGCGCTCGCACCAAGCCCGCCGCCAGCAGTTCCGATTGATTGAAGCCGCGCTCCCGCCGGCGCGAAGGGTGCAAGGGAACTGGAACAAGGAGGGGTGATTCAAATTCGCCCGCCAGGGGCAACGAATCCCAGGTGGGCGCCAGCAATTCCCCCAAACGCCCTCCCAGCCGTTCATCTCTGGCGAATTTCAAGCGCAGGACGACTTGGCGGAGCTTCCCCGAATAAAGGCCAAAGCTGCGTGCCCCGTCGAAGCCTGGCGCATCATTACGGCAGGCGCCGCACTCCGCCACCGACGAATCGAGGGCGCGGGGAGAAGCAAAGGGCAGGCCACACCGTGTGCACAGCGGCCCTGTCCACGGCTGCAAGCTCGCCCAGCAAGCCCGGCAGATGCGCAGCCATAAGTCGCTCGAAAGCTCGCCTCCGCAAAGGGCGCAATCCGTGGGAAAGGCCACGGCGAAAATCCCGTCCATGAACTCCCGAAGGAGTGAAGGCTGGCGAGAGTGGGGGTCAGGTATCGGGGAGAAAATGAACCTCGCAGGGGAGAATGTCCGAGGTTAACTATAGCAGGCCTTGATCTTGCTTTTCCTGGCACTCGATGCAGTGGCGGGCCCAGGGCACTGCCTCCAGCCGCTTTTGCTGGACTTCTTCCTCACACGCCAAACATTGTCCGTAGTTGCCTTCTTTTATGCGCTCCAGCGCCTCGTTCACGAGTTGCAGCAGCCGGCGGCTCTCGTCGCTCTGGTGAAAAAGGAACTCTTTGGTGTAAGAGTTCGCGGCCTTGTCGGCAATGTCTTGCGTGGCCTCCTCATCAGCCTCGCGCCCATCTTTATCCGACTTGGTCGCCAGACGCAACAGTTCCTCCTGTTTGGCCAAGAGGCGCTTTTTGAAGTATTCAACTTTCTTCTTGTCCATGCGCTACCTTATTTCCTCCGCGAGCACTGTCCGAACCAAAAATTGTACGAGTGGTCAGTCAAAACTGTCAAGCACAAGGAAACCACACAAGTAACCAAGCATCGCGGGGTAGCATCTTGCCCGCGAGTCATTTTGCAAAAGTAGCCTTGGCCGCTTGCATGAACGCGTCCCGGCTCTTGGCGCCGTCGCCGGGAAAGTCCGCGTGCTGGACCATCCAGATGAAGATCAAGCCGTGCTGAGTATCGATGGTCATGTTCGTCGCGTACGCGCCGCCGTGGCCGAACTCTCCGTTACCCACGCTCCAGCCGAAGCCGTACTTTGTCGTGATAGCGTCAGAAGTTTGCTTGCTGGTCATTTGCTTTACCGCCGCCTCCGAGAGGTAGCGCTTGCCGTTGAGCATGCCGCCATTGAGAATCATCTGGCAAAATCGGGCCACGTCCGATGCGGTTGAGAAAAGGCCACCGGCGGGCATCGGCTGGCGGGTCCGGTCGGTAAGCGGGTAGCGGAGTTGCGTTACCGTCGTCTCATCCAGGCCGTTCTTGGCAGCGTTCGCTTTGTAAGACTTCGCGAGGCGCCGCACTTGCCGCGGGCTGGGCCAGAAGGTCGTGTCCTTCATTCCGAGCGGTTGGAACAGGCGCTGGTCCATAAACTGTTCGTACGGCATTCCGCTCACGACCTCGATAATGCGCCCGGCCGTATTGATCCCGGCGTTGGAATATGCGTACTTGCTGTCCGGCTCGAACTCCAATGCCAGCATGGCGTAGCTTCGAACGCGCGCGGCGAGGGGCAGCAGGTCAAGGGTCGGCTCCTCTAGCGGTGAGCTGAACGGCAGTCCGCTGGTGTGGCTCAGCACATTCTTGACGGTGATAGGGTGTGCGGGCCTCTTCAATAATATGTGGTCTGCGTCTTGCTCCGCCTTCACCCACTGGCCTTTGAACTCCGGCAGATATTTCTCCACAGGATCGTCCACGTTGACCTTGCCTTCGTCCACCAGCATCATCAATGCCGTGGCGGTCATCGCTTTAGATTGAGAGGCGATCCAGAACAGCGCGTCCGTCCGCATTGGTTTCTTCGCGGCAATGTCCATGTACCCGACCGCCTCCAGACTGAGCACGCGGTCGGACGACGCCACCAGCGTCACCGCGCCCGCCAGGGTGTGGTTCGCCACAAACGGCTGCAAGGCGGCGGCAATCGTCGTGGGCGATTCAGCCGCTAAATGACGGGTCGGCGGCGCCATGGCGATTGTGCCGAGCACTACAAGCAGCAACCCAACCAAGCGGATGCGACAAACGATTGTTGATCCTCCTGCCGCGACTCTCGGCCACGCAATCTGATCAATCGCACGAGATTTCATCGATGACCTCCTCGCAGAATAGCGAGCAATTATATGCACAATGGTGCGTTGAAAGGGCTCTTACTTTTGCCTTTGGCGCTTGGCCTTTTGACTGGCTTCGGCGGCTGCTATCCGTTCTTCTTCTCCAGCACCAGCACCCAATCGGCGAACGTCGGCGTGATGGGGGCCGGCCACGCCCCGGCGGAATCGGGCTTCACGTCACCGAGATCGTGCTGCTTTCCCGACTTGGGATCGAAATAAAAGGCGCGATAATCTACGCCGGCTTCGAGGCTTTTCACCGTCGGCGCATTCCATGCCGGCGGGATGAAGATCACGCGGACTTCCCCGGGAACCCCCGCGGCGTAGGGCTGAATGTAGTCCTCATGGGTCCAGTGCGGGTCCACCCACTCGGCATGCGGTTCGAAGCGCCACCACGGGTATTTCATCAGAAGCCCCTTGCCGACGCCAATGTGCTGCGAGCCGGGGAGATGCGCAGCCACGTCCCAGGGCACATCACCCCACGAACGTCCGTGCGGCGACGGGCCGAAGGGCCGCTCGCGCGTGTTCACTTGCCAAATGCCATTCGCGCCGTAGGTGTGCCCTCCCGCGCCGTTCAGGATGCACGTCCAAAACATAAAACGTTGAATCTCCTGCCGGCTCGCTTCCAGGATTCCCTCGTAGCACACTTCTCCGGCCAGCACCGGCATAAGTGGAGTCTTCAATAATCCGCCGGTAATCACATTCTCGGTGTTGGCGATGCTCGTGCGATCGCCGTGACCGGTCTGCAACATGTCGTAATCGAGCACCGCCGGATCGTCCACCTCACTGCGGCCATTGTGAATCGAAACGGCATGGCCGTACGGGTCGATGCTGTGTACATACTTGGCGACTTCCGTCCAACCCTGCTTTTGGGCGGCGATGTCCTCTTTCGGGTTTTTCGAAAGATAATAGGGCATGGCTCCTTCGCCCGCCAGGCACCAGATTACCGGATAGGCTCCCCACCGCGCGATCAAATATCGCCAATGCTTTTTGATTTTGGGAACACCCATGATGGGCAGGAAATAACCCCAGCAGGCGACGATGCACGGAGTCAACCCAACCTCGACGAGGTACCGGATGCGCAAATCCGCTGCGTCAAAGTAGGCGGGATTGATGCGCGCGTAATCCGCTTCCCAGGGGTATCCCGCTTCGTTCGCTCCCCGCGGGTCGAAGGGCGGCATGTCCGGATACAACCCGGCGATAATTTGAATGACCGTGAAGCCTTTCTTCACGCGGTCGGCCGCCAACTCCTGGAAGTCCTCCGGCCAGTGCATTCGGCTGCAAAGGCCCATCCACCACGTGTCGCCGAGCCAGAAGAAGGGTGTCCCGTCGACGTGCTCGAAGTGATGGTGGTCCGCCGCGACGCGGACGGGGCCATGCTTCCGTAGTGGATTGTCTCCTTGGTAAGCCGAAACCTCCAGTGCGCCGCGGCGCCCGCCGAGATCGCCGCTGTCACTCGCCACCGTGCGGTAGGTGTAACGGCCGGCAGTCATGGGTGTATAGCGAATCCGCCAGTTTTGTTCACCGGCCCAAAAAGCCGGGACTTTCTGCTCGTGTCCTTGCGGGTCCGTAAACACCACGTCCAACTCCACGTCGTTAAAGGGGTCGGCGTAGACTTTATCCGAGGTGTAGGACCACTCTACTACGCACCGGGCAATTCCCTTGCGCGCGGGATCGTCAACGTCCGGGGGTTTCCCCGTGGCCCTTCCCTTCCCTGCACCAACTCCGCCCGCTGCCTTCGCCTCGATGGGGACGGACCCGGCCGCAAGCGTCACTCCCGCTTTTTCCAAAAAAGATCGACGGCTGACTCTTCTCATTCCGTCCTCCTTCTTTGCGTTTCCCTTCCCCATGGAAAGGTGGGATTGTAGCCAGGCATCGAGGAGCAAGCAAACAATCTCTGGTAAGGGGCAGGCCAGTTCAGACTCCCACGCGATCATGTAACCTCCCCGGCGTCCGATGTTGGGTTCTGTTTCTCCGCATTCGGTCTGGGGATTCGTCATTGCTTTTTAATTAACCCCTTTATTTTCATCAATATCCTGGAAAGAATGCTCTAACTCTTTTGTTTTCATGAATATCGTGGAAAGGCGAAAAGCAGACATTTTTTCTACATGTGTTTTCAATAACTTACAAAATTTTCGCCTCAATTTTTAACCCCTTTTTTCCGTGACCCCCGGCCAGCGCGAAATCATATAAACATTTTATTTTCAACGACATCGATTTTCGTAAGATTTTCACGATTTATCGCTAACTCCCTCTTTTTCTGTGACATCGTGGAAAGCCATGCACTGTTTTTCTCCCCGATTCCCGTATTTTAGGCTAACTATATTTATTTCAATAGGATAAAGCCCTTGGACATTTTAGCGCTAAACAACTAACTCATTTAGTTTCTGAAACATCGTGGAAAGCCGCGGCGATCGGGCCAGCGGACCATCGGATCATTTTCGATTTTCGATTGCGATTTTCAATTTTGATTGGCAAGTTTCGTCCTTTCCTCCGGGCGACCCGGTGGGGACCGCGTTCCGCCCCCCTCCATCCCATTCTAGCCTAACAAGGAGCCCAGGTGTCATGTCAAGAAAATTCTGCGCGGTTTTTCCTACCGGTAGGAAGAATCGTACAAATTGGCTTCACTTTTCCTGCCGGCAGGAAATCCTGAGTTGCGGGTTTCCGATATTCCACCCTCTTGGCCCCTCTCACCCGGACGGCGCCGCGTGAAAAATGTAGAAACTCCAGGCTTCCCTTCGGGGAACATATCGGACGCCCGTCCGATTCAAACTGAGACCCTACCAAAGCTCGACTGGACCAAGCATCCTGAGGGGGTTGGGTGTATATTACCGGTCGGCCGGAGAATGCAAACGGGAATTCGTGTCAGCTCGCCTCCGAGTCTTTCTCCCGAGGATCCTTCCATGTCTCTTCGATACTTTTTGTTGAGCGTGATCGTGGGCACATCGCTGATGGCTGCGCCCGCTGCGGCGGCCCAACTTCTTTCTGACCAAATCGAGTACGGTACCGATTACTATGCCGAAGACTGGTCCCCGGAGAGGTGGGAAATCGATGCCCAGCTCATGCAGCAGGCCAAACTGCACGTGGTGCGCCTGGCGGATACGAACTGGGAAAGGATGGAACCGGAAGAGGGCCGCTACGATTTTGCGTGGCTCGATCGCGTGCTGGAGATTCTCAACCGTCATGGCATTCGGGCCATCCTGTGCACATCCTCCTATGTCCCTCCGGCGTGGTTGATCCAGAAACACCCCGATTTTTATGCAGTGCAAGAGGACGGCACCCGCTACCGCTGGGGAGGCATGGGGTTCATTTGCCTGAACAATCCCATTTACATCCAATATGTGACGAAGTTGGTCAAGGCCTTGGCTTCCCATTTTGGGCACCACCCGGGAGTGATCGGCTGGCAGATCGACAATGAGATGGGAGGCTGGGGGTACGATTGCTACGACGCGGATTATTGTGTCCCGAAGTTCCGGCAGTACTTAAGAAACAAGTTCGGAACCCTCGACGAGCTGAACCGGCGCTTGCAGACGGTTATATACGGGCATTCCTACAGCTCCTGGGACCAGATCCCCTTGACCGGAGCCGTGGGTGGCGGGAACCAGCAAGTCCCCTTGCTCCTGGAAGTCTCGAGGTTTTTTTCCGCCAACATCACGGAGTTCATGGCTCTTCAGGCCAACCTGCTGCGACAGAATACGCAAGGGCAATTCATCTCCCACAACGGCCCGCTGCGCACCATCAACTGCTTTGATCTTGCCAAGCCCTTGGATTTCCTCAGCGATGATAACTACCCGCGGGTGGGCGAGTATCATTCGCCGGCTTTTTCCATGGATCTCATGCGCGGCTACAACCATGGGAACCCCTTCCTGGTGCTGGAACATCGCAGTGGTTCTTATGGCGGATATAGCCCGGATGATCCCAATCCTCCGCCCGGATTGATTCGTCTTTGGGCGTGGCAAACGCTGGCGCACGGCGCGGACGGGGTATTGTTCTTCCGCTGGCGGATGAGCAACGGCGGGAGCGAGCAGTATTGGCAGGGGCTCTTGAACTACGACGGAAGCCCGGGGAGGGCCCTCCCGGAGGTCTCGCGCATGGGTAACGAAATTGAGAAAGTGGGTCCGGAATTCGCCCACGCGCCGACCCCGTCTAGTGTGGCGGAGATCCTGTCGCATGACAGTCTATGGGCGCTCCACGTCGGGGGTCTCACTTTCCCTTATCTTGAGCAGCTCCAGGAGTTTATGACATCCTTCCGTCACTGGGGACTGAATGTGGACTTTGTCGAGCCTACCGCGGATTTGGCCAAATACAAGGTGGTCGTGGCCCCCAGCCTGCATGTTGTCGATCCGTCGATCGCGGAGAATCTCGAGCGGTTCGTATCCGCAGGAGGCGTCCTGATTCTCACCGCGCGGTCGGGGTATAAAGACAAGGACAACATCGCCGCGCGCGTTCCCCCTGGCCTTCTGGCCCATCTGGCCAAAGTCCGCGTTACCGATTACATGCTGCTAGAGAAGCGCCCCTTACCCACCTGGCTTGATTTCCCTACCGAAGAGGGCTCGTATCGGGCCAGTCCGGAAAATCGCATCACCTCCGCTTCTCGCGATTGGCCGGGAGGGTATGCCGCCAAGGGTTGGGCTGATATCCTCGATCCAGACGGCGCCCAAACTTTGTTTCGGTATCAGAAAGATTTCTACGCGGGCCGCGCTGCGGTAACCCTGGCGGACTACGGTAAAGGCAAGGTGATCTACGTGGGAACAATGTTAGAACCCCGGTTCTATGCCGACCTGGCCCGCCGCGCCTCGGAATGGGCAGAACTGAGCCTGGGGCCGGAGATTCCTCAAGGCATGGATTTCGCCCTGCGCCAGGGAAAGCAGCACTCGTTCCGTTTTCTTCTCAATTTCAGTGATAGTCCCAAATCCGTAACGCTTCCGGGAGAATATCGCGACTTGCTTTCGGGCAAGGCGGTTACGGGCCAGGTAACCGTGCCTCGGCTGGACCTCGTTGTTCTGGTCCAAAAAGAGTCGGCACCGTCCAAAGTTCGGTGAGTTGGCCGCAGAGGCCCTAGCACGAGCAGCGTAGCGCGGACCTGTTTTGTAGGTCCGCGGCTCTTGCCGTGCGGGCAAGGAGAAATCAACATACTTGCAAAACCGGTCCGCGCTGCGATAGCTAAAGGGCAACCGTCTGCGCCAGCCCGTTGAGATACCTGCTTGGAGGAAATGGACGTGCCTACGATCCCTTGGTCCAAACTGCTCTCCGGCCTGATAGGTTCGTTCATTGTGCTCGGGTGTGTCGCCGCGACCAAGGCACAAGCGACCGCCCCCCCCACCCTTTGCTATGCATTCTTGAAGGGGAACGCTTACCAAGCCAGCGACCTCTATGTCACATGCGGAGCACAGGACGAACGGATCACCAAGCTAGGAGACATTTGGGACTTCGCGGTGGCGACCGATGGGTCGGTGCTGGCCTTAAGGCGGCAGCGGGGAACAGAGAAAGGAAAAGACGGTTACGGACGTCCAACCGATATTCCGCATTTCGAGATGGAGGTCATATCGCTGAAGCCGGGGTTCGAGCGACATTGGTCTCCGGTCGATGGCGATGCATCACTCTATCCGTATTGCGGCTCGATACTTGCCATAGCGCAGGAGGTGCACGTCGCTTCGGAGAAACCGGCTTATGAAACCTACAGGACCGACAACGTTCTCACCGGGAAGCCCGTCACCTTGCCTCCGTATGTAGCCTTTGGGTGCAGCTCTGATGGAAAAACCGTTGTAGGGTATCTCGAGGGTGATCGACGAGCCTTGTGGGCTGGACTCCCGCCTCGGCGGAGAATCGCCCGGGAGGAGACCCAATACAGCATCGTTACATACGGTGTCAGCCCCGATGGCCAATACGTTGCCTATACCACTCTGCAAAGCTTGTGCGCTGACAAGAATGGCGAAAACTTGGGGTGCGTGCGGGGCTCGAGCGCAAAGATTTCCGTTTCGGACCGGGGGGGAGTCCTGTACGACAGTGGTACCGGCGAGACATGCGCCGGATGGGAATGCACGGGGGTGTTTTACTGGCCGGCCGGCACGACAGAGGCTAAGCCCATAGAACCCGTTGGCTGGCGCGCCCAGTGGATAACACCCGAAGTCGCCGCCGCTCTGCGCGCCTGGCGTTCCCATGAGTACGCGCCCAATGGTAAGAGTCGGAATTGATGCGGCCAGTTGGCGCAACTCTCCCCCTTGGGCAAGGAAGAGCCGCGGACCTACAAAACAGGTCCGCGCTACGATTGCTGGCCACGATCCGCGCCGGGTCAGCGGCTAAGAAGTGATAGTCGGCGCCAGCCCGCGTCGTACACCCCTTGTCCATCTTTCGCTTGATTTTCAACTGGCTAAGCGAGACAATACTCCGGTCAATGAAATCGGGATAAGCTTACAATTCGCCCCGCAGGGCAATTTGCCCTCGATGGCGAAAGATGAGTATATCGAGTTGGGCCGTGGGGAGGAAGTTGCGATGATGAATTTGAGGCGAGCCGCCGTCTTGGTTTTGGTCTTGGCGTTCGCGGCTATCGCTCAGGAATACAGCCCGAGCGCGCCGTTGTTTCACCGCGACGCCACAGGCGAAAGCGCGATACTGGCCGCGCGCCTGACGCTGACCGTCCCCGCCGAGACGGAAGTCAAAGTCCAGGTGTTGTCGGGGATTCACACTCAAATCAACCACGTCAACGATCCGGTCATCGCCGAAGTCTTGAACCCCGTTTTCGTCCAAGGAAAAATTGCTTTGCCGCCCGGAAGTTTGCTGGATGGGCACATCACCATGATTCGCAATGCCGGTCACATGCATCGCTCGGCGGAACTGGGCATGCGTTTTGATCACATCACCCTCCCGGATGGACAGGAAAAACCTGTCGCCGCCGTTCTGGCCGCCCTGGAACACCCCGAGTTGCTCGATATTCACTTGGATCAAGAAGGTCACTTGACCAGCAACCGGACGATGTCGTTGAAGACGTTATTCGGTGGGGTCGCCGCGCTCGGGACTTACGGCGCTTTGAAAATTGCTGCCGTGGGCTCCGCGGGCGCCTCCCTGGCGCTTCCTTTGGGTGGAGCCGCCATCATCAGCTACGAAGCCCTATGGCGTCGCGGGCACGAAGTGAACATGCCCCCCGACACCCAATGCCGGCTGCGACTGAATTATCCGCTCACCGTCCACCTTCCTTGGTAAGCAACCGGATGGATTCCCTCATCTACCATAACGACCGGCTTGTTCCCCTCGCGGAAGCGCGTCTTTCTCCCGGCCAGATGGGCCTGCTGATGGGTTGGGGCGTGTTCACGACGCTGCGCATCTACCAAGGAGTGCCGTTCGCCTTCGATCGCCATTGGGAGCGGATGGCGCACGACGCGGAACGCCTGGGCGTTGCCCTCGATTACCATCAGCAATCCGTATGGAAAGCGATCGTAAAGTTGGCCGCCGCCAACCACCGGCCGGAAGGCGCGGCGCGGCTTTCCTTCATCAAGAATCATGGCGGACTTTGGGCTGACGCGCCCGGGTGCCCCGCCACCGACCTGCTGATCTTTACGCGCGAGCTGGCCGTGTGGCCGGCAGCGCACAAGCTCGCACTCATCCCCAACGCAATTTTTTCGATCGGCAAATTGGCGGGCGCCAAGATGCTCTCATGGGCACAGAACGCCGCCACCCTCGAACGCGTTCACCGGGAAGGCTTCGATGACGCGTTGCTGCTGAACGAGAAGGGCCACCTGGCGGAATGCACATCGGCCAATGTCTTCCTGGTGCGCGGCCGTCAGATTATGACGCCTCCCTTGTCTTCCGGCTGCCTGCCGGGAATAACCCGCGAGGTCCTCCGCGAAGTCATTCCCGCGGCGGGATACACACTTCTTGAGCAAGACCTCTCTCCCGCTGACCTGGATGCGGCGGAGGAAGTCTTTGTTAGCTCCACTACGCGCGAGGTTGCCGGCGTGGGAAGCATCCAGCCCAATTGGAAATATCCCGCGCCGGGGAAAATCACGCGCGAGCTTGCCGTGGCATTCCAGAATTACGTCCAGGCGCATTTACAGCGCACTGCCGGCAATCGCCCCTATTAAGGGGTTTTCACGCGCTTGCGGATTTCATCCCCGAGCCGTTCGAAATGCTTCTCATTCCAGGTGTAGATGGTCTCCGCCTTGACCTTCAGCGCACAGCGGGCAAGCAAGGCATCATAAATCCCGCCGCCCGCGATGCCCAGCGCGGCGGCTTCCTCGAGGGCCTTCGCGTACTCCTCGGCGTTCAAGGCCACCGTGGTCAACCGATTGCGGACGTCACCGAGAAACAGCAAGGCCTCATCGCCAGTTACGCGATCTTTGCCCAGTCTGCCCGTCAATACGGAATAGGTTTCCGCCAGGCTATGCGCGGCGCAACAGCCTTCCCTCTTGGAAAAACGGAGGAAAAGTTCCAGGCTCTCCCTATGACGCTCGTGGTGGGCATAGAAGATGGCAATCAGAACCGAGGTGTCGAAAAAGGCCTTCATAGCTTTTCCCTGAGAATCCTGCGATTCCGTCCCTCGCGGGCCTCGACAATCATTTCGTCTGCCCGGCTGACCGAGAGCGTCCCACCTCCATGGAAAACCCAGACGCCGCGCTCCTTGCGGAGCGGGGACTTGGATCGCATGGGGCGCAGAGTTACGCGTTCGCCTTCCGACTCGAGTTGAAGGGTATCGCCAGCCTCCAAGCGCAACTCATCGCGGAGGGGTTTGGGGAGGACGACGCGGCCTGCCTGATCGATGGTAACAATGGTATTCATGATATGCCATTTTACAATGGTTTCTACCATCCATCAAGTGGCATGGCCAGGGCCTTGCAACTTTTCCTCCGGCGGTTCAGGTACAATGGGAATTGCGCGGTGGGGACGGACACTATCGAAGTTATGCAAGAAGAAGCCAAGACAACGGCAGAAGTTTCCGGTAATGGAAATACGGATGCGCATCCGCCGGAAGCCGAGCACGATCTTCTGCGTGAGATCCCCTCGCCCTCGCGCCGCCTCTGGCTGGGCTTGTGTGTCACGCTCGCCATCTTCGTCATTTTTGCTTCATACACGATTCGCGAAATCCGCTGGCTTCAGGACTTTCAGGTCAACGTGGTGCAGAGGAATCGCGAGGATTCCCTCCAGCTCCTGCGATTGCAGGACGATACTTACCAGCTCGCTGTGTCGCTTCGCGATATGACCCTTCCGGAGAGCCGTTATCCGATTTACTACTGGAAAGGCAAATTCTCGGCGCTGCACGAGGACATGAACAATCGGCTGGCTCTGGAGGCCCAGTACGCCGCGAGCACCCCGGCCGGCGATGCGCTGCGGCGGCAACTGCGCGACATCCTCGACAACTTCTGGCTGCTCGCCGACGAAGCCTTTAGTTTGGCCGACCAGGGCCACGAGGATTCCGCGCGCTACCTCATCCGCTCCCAACTGGAAGAACAGCACCAAACGATTTCCAGTGTCGTCTCGCAATTGCTCAACCTCAATGACCAGGCGCAACGAGAGGCCGGCCAGCGGGTCATCCTGGTTTATAGACAGGTCTCCAAGGACATCCTGCTGCTCATTGGCGTGCTTTTCCTCGTGGCGCTGGGAACAGGACTCTACACCCTGCAAGCCAACCGCAAGACCTTCGAGCGGCTGCACCACTTGGCGGAAAAACTCCAATCGCAGTCGGAGCAATTGCGGATGCTTTCCTGGAAGCTGATCGAAGTGCAGGAGCAAACCCTGCGCCAGGTGGCGCGCGATCTGCACGACCACTTCGGGCAGATTCTGACGGCGATCGGCCTCATGTTGGGGCGCGCCGGGCAAAAAGCCGTGGAAACCGACCCCGTCTTTGTACAGGACGTGCGCGCTGCCAAGAAAATTGTAGAAGATACCTTGCAGAGCGTGCGCGACGAGTCTCAGATTTTTCGCCCCGCCATCCTGGATGATTTTGGGCTGCAACAGACTCTGGAGTGGTTCGCGGAGCAATTTTCGCGCCAGACAGGGGTGCAGGTGCATTACGTGGGAAAACTCGCCGATGGACTTTTCCCTCCTGAGGCGGCCATCCACGTTTATCGTATCGTTCAGGAAGCACTGAGCAATGTGGCCCGCCATTCCGGGGCACGGGAGGCGTGGGTAACGCTGGGCGAAAAAGATAACCATTTAGACCTGGAAATCCGCGATAATGGCAAGGGATTTGAAGCCCGTCCGGAAATGAAGAGAGCCGCAGGCCAGGGCATAGGATTAATGGGCATGCGCGAGCGCGCCGAGCACCTTCAGGGTTCCTTATCGGTTCGCTCCGCGCCCCAGAAGGGCACAACGGTCAGCGTGCGCGTTCCTCTTCGGCGGCCGTCGTTACATTCGCTTCCCGAGGAGGGTAGCGGGGCAGTTTGACGTAGAGGCGAGTTTACCTCGCCATGTGGCGGCGTAAAGCCGCCTCTACGTCAAACGGGACTGTTACTCCAAGGAGATGAACTAAACCGTGGCTACACTCGAAACCGGAAAGAAGATTCGCGTTTTGCTGGCCGAGGATCACACCCTGGTCCGGCAAGGATTTCGCCGCATTCTGGAGGATGACCCCAAGGTCATCGTGGTGGGAGAGGCGCGCACCGGGCTGGAAGCCATCGAGCAGTGCAAAACCTTAAAGCCCGAAGTCGTGGTGATGGATCTTTCCATGCCGGACCTCGGCGGTCTGGAGGCCACGGCGGAAATCCTCAAAGCCGATCCTCAGGTCAAAATCCTCATTCTCAGCATGTACTCGAACGATGCCTACATCCGCAAAGCCTTCGAGCTCGGCGCCAAGGGGTACATGCTCAAGAATGCAATTGAGGTGGACCTGAACCGCGCGGTGAAGGCGCTGGCGGAAGGCGAAGCCTACTTCAGCCCGGCCATCTCCCATATCGTCTTGGAAAGTTTGAAGACCGGATCGTTCCGGGACTCGACGCAAGACCCCTACGAACGCCTCACCCTCCGGGAAAAGGAAGTCCTGCAACTCATCGCCCAGGGGAAATCCAACAAAGAAATTGCCGTGCTCCTTGACATCAGTGTCAACACCGTGGCCGTACATCGCGCCCGGGTAATGGACACCCTCGGGCTCCACCGTACCGCCGAACTCGTGCTTTTCGCCGTAAAGAAGGGGCTGGTGCAGACGTCATAGCCCCGGTGCGGGCTGGGCGACAAAGCCGCAAAAGAAAGTCAAAACGCAAAAGGCAAATTGCAAAAGGCAAAAGTAAGGACCAGCCTGTGCTTGGGATTAACGAAGAATTCTCAAGGCTCTTGCCTGTCACCGCGCCGGGTTGGTAGGATTTGTAATGGGGGCGGGAAGGCCGAAGACCCTGCGCCCCAGGAGGCTTTTTCGTGCCAGGACCCAGGGTAACAATGAAATCCAGTGTGGCGCTCGTAGTATGCCTTTTGGTTGCGATCTCGGTGAGTGCAAAGAAAGGAACCAAAACTCCACCGCCCGCGCCCCCCACCAAGTCGGGCTATGATGTGGCGCGCGACCCGGCCAAAGACCTTCAGGATGCCATTGCCGAAGCCACTCGGACGAACCGACGGATTTTAATGGAGGTCGGGGGCGACTGGTCCATCTATTGCAACATGATGGATGCTGCATTTCAGGGCCATCCCCAGCTTAAGAAGGTGCTCGACACCTATTACGTGACCGTGAAAATCAACTACAGCAAGGAAAACCCCAACGAAGCCTTCCTCTCGAAATTCCCCCCCATCCCTGATTACCCGCATTTTTTTGTTCTGGATTCCAAGGGCGCCTTGCTGCATTCTCAACCCACCCATGGCTTTGAACACGGGAAGACTTACAACACCGGGAAGATTGATGCGTTTTTGAAAAAGTGGGGGCAGCCGCCCCGGCATTGGCTTAATAAGGTTAGTTAGAAAGGCCGGACCACGATTTCACCGGCCCAACAGGAAGGAAAACCAACTGCGTTTTTTCCCCTCGTCGCGGCCTTCGGACCAATCCGGTTGGGGAGGCAAAGGGTCTCCGTTGATAACCGCTCCCGGATTCTTTTGCAATAGCAGGTCGGCGATTTCCTCACCTTTGGCCTCTGCCACCTTGCGGTAACAACGGGAGAGAACCGGCGGGCGCCGTTTGACGTCGTGGGCATCGCTGGCAAAGAAGTGGACCAAGCCGGCGTCGAGCCACTGCTCAGAAAACTTGCGTGCGTGGGAGCCGAACCCCCCCGTGTACGATTGTGCCGTGATTTGCACCAGGCATCCGGCCGAAACCCATTCGGCGAGCAGGTCCGGTTTGCGTTGAAGGAGGGGGTTCCGTTCCGGATGGGTAATGATCGGCTTCAGCCCGGCGACCTGGATGTCGTAATACACGCGGCTGAGGTGGTCAGGAATAAACTGGTTCGGGAGTTCCACCAAAAGGTAAGAGGTTTGATTGATGGTGAAATCTTTGGAGTTCTGCGAGCAGATTTGGATGTTGTCGTAGGAGAGATGAAAGTCGCAGCCCAGCAAGAGTTTCGGTTTCTCGCCGACTTTCTCCTGGAGCTCGGCAAGCAGTTGGCGGTTGAGGTCAGGGTCGAATGTGTAGCTGTAGTTGCTGTGCGGTGTCGCCACCAAATGCGTTGTGCCGTCCTCGGCCGCCATTCGGCACATCGCGACTGCCACTTCGAAGGACCTTGCACCGTCGTCTACACCAGGTAAGGGATGGGAGTGAATGTCAATCATATCGGAGCCCGGGAAATAGGGGCAAACCACGAGGCGTTCCCGCCCGCAACGGCGCGGAAACTTCCCTGCGCAAAAGTCGAGTATTGGCGGTCCCCGGTGCCCGAGGCGACATCTTGACCCGGGATCGGTGGGCCTTACGATGCCAGCATAGCACGCCAACGCACGCGGTCGTCAACAAGTTTGGTTAATAGGCGCACGACTTTATGGTACATTCCGGCCGGGCGCAGCTCGCAGAATCCTGTATTTGGGATTTCAAATATAGAAGAAATTGATAGCTCCTCGATTCAGCTCGAATCTCCCCATAGACGTTCTCCCCTGTTTGTTGCTGAATCTTAACAACTTAGCATGGTTACAAGGTGGAAGGAAATTGAGGAATTAATTGGAATTCGGCTTGCTCTAGTCAGTCAGCGAGCCGACGTCGGACAAACCTAGAGGGTAGCCAGCGACGGCTCGGAGTTTAGACCCAAGACCCGACGCTTGGAGGGGGAGAGAGCATCCCCCTCACTTTTATTTTAGGGCTCCTTCACCGCATTCTCGAATCACAGCCTTCCTGCCAGATCACTTGTAGTAAAACGAAACAACTCGAAAGAAGTCAAAGAACTCCTTGACAGCCTTCCCCACATCGCGTACAAAGCAAAAGGGTAGCAGCTTCTGATTTCCTCGCAGGTTCCAGGGCTTCAAGAAGTTGTGGGTGGACCCTGTGCTTGCCCACCATTCCCACCCTTGCGGCGCCAAGGATGAGCGTTTCTCCTCAAGAGGATGGAGTCATGTCGCCCCCCTGAAAGCGTTCAAGCTCGGGCGAGGGCTAATGCCCATTTAAACTCTGGTGGACTAGTTTTCATGGCTGACCAAGTTGGCGACGCAACACTCGAAGCCCTCGGATATAAACCGGAGTTTAAGCGCGTACTCTCCCTGCGCGACCTCATTCTTTACGGGTTAGTCATCCTAACGCCCACGGCGCCGTATCCTGTCTATGGGATTGTCCAGAAAATCTCCCACGGTCATGCCGCGCTGGCTTACCTGGTGGCCATGGTGGCGATGCTGTTTACGGCGGCGAGCTACGGGAAAATGGCGGGGGCCTTTCCCGCCGCAGGTTCCACTTACACTTACGCGCAACGCTCGCTGAATGATCATGTGGGATTCCTGGCCGGCTGGGCGATGATTCTCGATTATTTTCTGATTCCCCTCCTCAGCGTGGTTTACGCGGGCCTGACCGCAGCTCGATTGCTCCCGGTGGTGCCTTATGCGGTATGGGCCGTGGTTTTCACCGTTTCCATCACTGTTGTGAATGTTCGCGGAATCCAGATGACGGCGCGAGCCAGCCGCTGGATGATGATCATCATGACATTCTCGGCGGTGTTGTTTGTCGTCCTGGCGGCAATTTACGTTGTCCACCAACACGGCTGGGGGGGATTGTTCGTGGGGACCGCCGTTTTCAACCGCAGCACCTTTGTCCTGCGCCCATTGATGCTCGGCGCCGGCGTCGCAGCGCTTTCCTATATCGGCTTTGACGCCGTTTCGACCCTGGCGGAGGACACGCAGAATCCGGAGCGGAACATCGCCATCGCCACCGTAGCCGTTTGCCTGATCCAAACGGTTTTCTGCTTCGCTACGGTTTATCTGGCGGCGCTGGTGTGGCCAAACTACAACTCCTTTCCTCAGGATGAGACCGCCATTCTCGATATCAGCAGGCTGCTGGGTGGCGCCGCGATGTTCGGCTTCATCACCTTCGTATTGCTGGTCGCCGGCCTGGCCAGCGCGCTGACCGGCCAGGCCGGCGCGTCCCGCTTGCTATTCGGCATGGGCCGCGATGGAGTGATTTCGCGGTCCATCTTTGCTTACGTCAGCCCGCGCTACTCCACTCCCACGCGCGCCATTTACCTGATGGCCGCGGTGACGCTGGTGGGATCGCTGGTGATGCGCTTCGAGCTCGCTGTGGAACTGCTCAACTTCGGAGCTTTTGTGGGATTCATCCTGGTCAATCTCAGCGTGATCCGGCATTATTATTTTCGCCGGAAGCTGCGGGCAGGCCTGGCCTTCTTCACCAATTTGCTCTTTCCCCTGCTGGGGACCATCACCTGCGTTTATCTTTGGATCAACCTCTCCACGAAGGCAAGGTTTGTAGGGTTCATTTGGCTGGGGCTGGGCGTGATTTATCTCGCCGTCCTCACCCGGGGATTTCGCAATCCTCCCCGCACGCTTAAAATCTGAAAGGAAGAAGCTCCCTCTATGCCGATCGATTCCACCCTCGAAAAAAAGCTCGGCTCTTACGTCGAAGAACACCGCGACCGTTTGATTGAGATCATTCGCAACCTGGTGCGCATTCCTTCGGAGAATACTCCGCCCATCGGAAGCGAAGAAGCCTGCCAGCAGTACGTCGCGGCATTCCTGCGCCAACAGGACGTGGCCCCAACTCTCTACGAATTCAGTGAGGTTCCCGGCTTGCAGGAGCATCCGCTCTATGAAGCGGGGCGCAGCTACGCGCACCGGCCGAATCTCGGCGCACGCAAGAAGGGGCGCGGCGGCGGGCGCTCGCTGGTACTCTCGGGGCACATTGACACGGTGCCGCGCGGAACGCAGCTCTGGACTCGCGATCCCTTTGGCGGCGAGGTGGATGGCAACCGCCTTTACGGGCGCGGCTCGAACGACATGAAAGGTGGCGTGGGCACAAACCTATTTATCATCGAAGCCCTGCGCGTGCTGGGAATTGAATTGCGCGGCGACTTGGTGTTTGAGACCGTCGTGGACGAGGAGTTTGGCGGCGTGAACGGTACGCTGGCGGGACGCCTGAAGGGCTTTAACGCCGACGCGGCGGTCATTTCCGAGCCTTCCTTCCTGCGCATTTGCCCCGCTCAACGCGGTGGACGGACCGTGCACATCACGCTGAGCGCCGCCGGAGGGGTCCTTACGGAAGGCAATTTCCCTGCCGGGGTCATTGACCAGTTGCGGCATCTCCTCATCAAAGTCCAGGAGTTCGCCGAGCAGCGTCGCGCCAAGGCGGTGGTACACGAACTTTACGCGGACGCTACCGACCCCGTGCCGGTTTCCATCACCAAGGTCTTTACCAGCCCATGGGGTACGAAAGAACCCATTACGATTCCCGAGACCTGTCAGGTTGAAATGTATTGGCAATTGATGCCGGGCGAGAAACAGGATGAGGTCGAGCGCGAATTCCACGCGTGGTTCGATGCGGTGGTGGCCTCCGCGCCGCAACTTTTCCCCTTCCGTCCGAAGGTGGAATTCCCCATTCGTTGGCTGCCGGGTTCCTCCATTCTCAAAACTGAGCCCCTGGTGCGCGAACTCGCGGCGTGCGCCGCCAAGGTTCTGGGAAAGGAACCCCTCATTCAGGGGATTGAAGGCCCTTGCGACATGTACGTTTTTCATCAGGCCTTCGGAATTCCCGCGGTTCTGTGGGGAGCCCGCGGCGGCAATACGCACGGGGCGGACGAATACCTGGAAATTGATTCCGTCGTGCAAGCTGCCCAAGCCCTGCTGCTGTTCGCTTGTGATTGGTGCGGCGTGTGAGGCGTGCCGGCAAGGAAGTGTAGCGCAGACCTCCGCCTTTGAGGTCTGCGGTTCTTACCGCGCCTTTAAGGTTTACGGAGTTTTCAGGGTAAGAGCCGCGGACCCCAAAAACGGGGGTCCGCGCTACCCCCCGCCTGCTCGTTTTTGAGGTAGCAATCCGTGATGGCAAGGATTGAATCTATGCACCGATTTCATTGGCCAATCTTCCTTCTTCTTCTCTTGCTTCTGCCGGGATACGGCCGGGCGGCCACTCTGGAGGCGCTGCCGGAATTTCTCCGCCCCGACCCTTTTGGGGGAATCGTCACGCCCGATCAAGGCGGTGCCCGGCTGCGTTCCAGTTTGCATGACGCACGGCATCGCGTGGCGCTGAAGGGTTGGCGGGGCGGGTACGTTTCCTTCCAACTGCTCGTCAAGTTGCCGGCCCCGGCGGCGTATACCCTGGACGTTTCCCTCGCCGATCCCGCGCACAAGATCCAAACCGACCTGTTCCGCGAGTGGTTCCACTTTGTCGATGCCGACAAGCATTACTTTCCCGACGCGCTGGTTCCCGTTCACGGGAGTTATAGTTCGCGCCTGCCGGAGCCGGATAACAAGATTGCTCAACAAACCGCCCAGGCATTTTGGGTGGATGTCTATGTGCCACCCGACGCGCAGCCCGGCGTGGTTTCCGGCAAGGCCCGGCTAAAGTCTGGTGCCGGGACCGTCGTGGTTCCGCTTCAGGTCACCATCCTCGATCGCCTCATCCCTGCTGAGGACGCGGTGACGATCGACCATAACTCTTACGGGAGTTCTTTCCTCGCGGAGCAATATGGAACGGCATACGACAGTTATTCCGGCAATTGGTATGAGAGCGACCAGTTCTTTCGGCTGATCCACACCTATCACCGGATCTTTTACGAACACCGTGGAATTATGCATCAACTCGGGTATGGGCACGCCGGGAAAGTGAGCACAGAGTTCGTCCCGGCTCTAGGGGGTGCCGGCCGTACTAGACATATTGTCGATTGGACCCTATTCGACCGACATTATGGCCCTCTCCTTGACGGCACGGCGTTCGTGTCCAGCCGCCGCGGGCCCCGCCCGATTCCGTTCGTCTATCTGCCGATTAATCCCGAGTGGCCCGCGTCTTATGAATTTTGGGGCGAGCCCGGCTATGAAGCGGAGTTTGTGAACGTGGTTTCCGAAATGGAGCGTCACTTCCGCGAGAAGGGCTGGACGCACACCGATTTTGAAGTCTTCTGTGATCTTACCCATAACTTGGCCGGATCTGGAACCATAAATTGGCCGCCAAGGTAGGCATCTCTTTTCCTTTCAGCGGGGGATTCTGGGCTTCGAAAGGCTCCCGGAAGCATAACGTGGCCGGGAG
>Ga0326727_10002771_pt1 | contig 58394 bp, 44 predicted proteins | sample MB2enrmetagenome_FD_207643 | JGI IMG/M metagenome (GOLD analysis project Ga0326727, IMG submission 207643) | Lab enriched peat soil microbial communities from McLean, Ithaca, NY, United States - MB29MY | ecosystem: Environmental > Terrestrial > Soil > Wetlands > Peat | place: USA: New York... | reverse complement strand
CTTCGCTCGCTGCGGCAGTCTACCCCCAGTTTTGGGGTGACTCAACCTCAAATCTGTAGCTTAGCCTTCGGGTTCCAGCAGTCCCACTATCGCTGAAGGGGAACAGCTGTCGCCTCCAACGGCAACAACCAGCTCGTGGGTTTCACCTATGATGGCGCTGGCAACACCCTCAACGATGGCAGCTACAACTACATTTGGGATGCCGAGAGCCAGCTTGCCAGCGCCGCCGGGGTCAACTACAGCTACGATGGCGACGGGCGCCGGGTGGCCAAGGTGGGCAGCAAGTTCTACTGGTACGGCTCGGGAGACGAGATTCTGGCCGAAACCGACGCCAGCGGCAACACCCTGAATGAGTACGTCTTTTTCGGCGGCCGGCGGGCGGGTGGCCCGGAGTTGGCGTAGTTCCAACTCCGGGGACGCGTTTCGCAGGGACTTGCGGCAACACGCAAGATGAGTACGTGTTTTTCGGCGGCCGGCGGGTTGCGGTGCTGCCGGCCTCGGGCACTCCGCTGTATCATGGGCAGGATATGCTGGGCACTTCGCGAGTGATGGTGGAAGCCGACGGCACCCTCTGCTACGACGCCTTCCCCAACCCGGCCCCGCAAGCGTGACCCCGAAACCTCGTGCTCGCCCGCTGTCTTCCAGCCTCACGCCCGCCCTCCCGCGCCAATGCTAAAATGGGTACATAACTTGAGCGTTGCCTCGCAACTCGTGCGGGCGTTTGGACCGTGAAAGCAGAGCATGGACCGCACCTCGATTCGGAATTTCGCAATCATCGCGCATATCGACCACGGCAAGACCACGCTCTCCGACCGCATGTTGGAGATCACCGGATCCCTCACCGCCCGTGAAATGGCCGGCCAGGAGCAGGTGCTCGATGCCATGGAACTCGAGCGCGAGCGCGGCATCACCATCAAGGCCCACGCCGTCCGCATGATGTATCTCGCCAAGGACGGCCGCACCTATCAGCTCAACCTCATCGACACCCCCGGCCACGTCGATTTCTCCTATGAGGTCTCCCGTTCGCTGGCCTCCTGTGAAGGCGCGCTGCTGGTAGTCGATGCCACCCAGGGCGTCGAGGCCCAGACCCTCGCCAACAGCTACATCGCCATCAACCACGGCCTCGAAATCATTCCCGTCATCAATAAGATTGATCTTCCCAGTTCTGACATCGAGCGCACCAAGGAGATGATCGAGAGCGCCGTCGGACTCGACGCTTCCACCGCCCTGGCCATCAGCGCCAAAACCGGCGAGGGCGTCATAGAAGTCCTCGAGCGCATCGTCGAGCGCGTGCCTCCGCCCAAGGGCAGCATTGACGCCCCGTTGCAGGCCCTTATTTTCGACTCCTGGTTTGACAGTTATCGCGGCGTCGGCGTCCTCGCCCGCGTCGTCAACGGCCGCCTCTACAAAGGCCAGAAGATCAAGCTCATGGCCAAGGGCACCACGTTCCTGGTCGATTCCATGGGAGTGTTAACACCCAAGCCCGAGGAGATCGGCGAGCTCACCGCCGGCGAGGTCGGATTCTTCTTCGCCACCATGAAGACAGTCGGCGACGTCAAGATCGGCGACACCATCACCGATGCCGACCATCCCGCCAGCGCGGCCATGCCCGGCTTTGAAGACATCAAGCCCATGGTCTTCGCCGGCCTCTACACGGTGGATTCCCACGAACACGGCCTGCTTCGCGACGCCCTCGAAAAGCTGCGTCTCAACGACGCCTCATTCTTCTTCGAACCGGAAAGCTCGATCGCCCTCGGCTTCGGATTCCGCTGCGGATTCCTCGGCCTGCTCCACATGGAGATCATCCAGGAGCGCCTCGAACGCGAGTACAATCTCGACCTCATCATCACCGCGCCCAGCGTGCGCTACCTCGTGACCCTCACCAATGGCGAGGTCCTCGAAGTTGACAATCCATCGCGCTGGCCCGACCCAACCCTCATCGCCAAAATCAACGAACCCATCATCACCGCCATGATCCTCACCGCCGAAGAGTACGTCGGCGGAATTCTGAAACTCGTTGAAGAGAAGCGCGGCAAGCAGAAGAACTTCGAGTACGTCGGCTCCAACCGCGTCATGATCACCTACGAACTCCCCCTCAACGAGATCGTTCTGGATTTCTACGACCGCCTCAAAACCGTTTCGCGCGGCTACGCTTCCCTCGACTATCACCTCTCCGGGTGGTGGGAGTCGCCCATGGTCAAGCTTGACATCCTCGTCGCCGGCGACCCCGTCGATGCGCTTTCCATCATCGTCCATCGCGACTACGCCTACGAGCGCGGCAAGGCCCTGGTTTCCGCCATGCGCGGACTCATTCCACGGCAGCAGTTCGAGGTTGCCATCCAGGCCGCCATCGGAGCCAAAATCGTCGCCCGCGAATCGGTCGCCGCGCTGCGCAAAAACGTCATCGCCAAGTGCTACGGTGGCGACATCTCGCGCAAACGCAAGCTGCTGGAAAAGCAAAAGGAAGGTAAGCGCCGCATGAAGCGGATCGGAAAAGTGGACATTCCCCAGGAAGCCTTTCTCGCCGTCCTGCGCGTCTCCAGCGATGAGAGCTGATCCCTGGCCTCGCCGCCCGCAGACGCCCGCTTACCGATGCCAATGACCCCGTACGACGCATTTGCAAGTATCGATATGTGCAAAACTCCAAGATCCATTATCTTTGGTAACTGCCGTTGACCGCCGTCAAGACCATTCTTAACTTTTTTGTAAACTACTTATTTATAAACACTTAGCTCTGTTTTTCCCATGCCGGAGCCGCCTTCCCTCTCTGAAACCCTGCTGTAACAATCGAATACACCGCAGTTTTCCACCGTTTTTCCACACTCTTGGGACAGCCGGATGCATAGGAAAAAGCCGCCTATTGGATAGGCGGCCTCATTCCACTTGAGATCTCTACTTTTTTGCAGGTTCGGCGGGTGCGGCAGCAGGCGCCAGCGGCTTGGCAGCCGCCGCGGGCTTGGCCGGAGCCGCAACCCCGGAGTGAATATTGTAGGCATCCACCACCGGCTTGGTAATATCCACCGACGAGGCCGCCCACAGAACCGGGCTGGCCTGGCCGGAGACATCCAGAATCAGAGTGAAGCTGTTGTCCTTCGCATACTTGTCCAGAACTTCGACCAGCTTCTGTCCAATGCGGTTGGCAATCTCATTCTGCTGCGCCTGGATATCCGTATTGGCGTCTTCGTAATTGCGCTGCAGCGTCTTCTTCTTGGTGTCAATCTGTTTCAAAAGCTCGCCGCGGGCTTCGTCGCTCAGCTTGTCCTGCTGGGCGTTGAATTTCTTCTGCAGCTCGTCAACTTCCTTGTTCAGGTTTTCCAGTTCAACGCGCTTCGGATCGAATTTCTTCTGCAACTGCTCGAAGTCACGCTGACCTTCGTTGGAATTCACAATGGCAGCCTGAATGTTGATGATGCCGACCTTGGTGACTGCGGGAGCGGCGGCAGCCGCGGGAGCAGCAGGTTGGGCGACGGTGGGAACGCTGAGAATCAGTGCCAGCGCCGTGGCCGGGATCAATCTTGCAAAGTTGCAATTCATGAAGATTAGCCTCAACTCCTCTAGGAGCGTACGGAGATTCCGCAGAAACCTTTCAGCAGGCGGGCGAGCCGCAAAGGATCAGCTCCAGCCCTGATGGAAAAATTCCTCTGACGGATGTCCTCGATTATAGGTTGTGAGAAATAGAGCGTCAAACCACATTCACCCTGCCCGCCCTATTTCCGAAGAAATTCACACACTTGTTAGAACGTGGTCGCAACCGTAAACCGCAGCGTCTTCCTCGGTTCCCGAATCTGGTACGCCGGATTATAGGTCGCAACCGTGTTCAGGTACGTAAAGGTCCCCGCGTCGGTTGCCGGGAACATATCCCGCGTAATCCTGTTCTGCGTCGGCGCCAGGGTGTCCACCCGCAGCGGATTGTAGGCATAGTAGAGCCGGAATGGCGCGTTTATAACCGGCAGAATCACCTGCAACTCCAGCCCCGTGGACATCCGCACCACATAGTTGGTGTGGGCCAGCGGCACAATATCCTGGCCGTACTTCAGGAAATGCGTTCCCCCCACGCAGGTCTGGGCATAGTGACCGTCCACGTCCGTCACCGTCGGAGGATTCGGGCAACCAAATGGCTGGTTGTCCAGTTGGCTGGTCAGTTGATCGCTCAGCCGCAACTGCGACTGCCGCACCGCCATGTTCATCCCCGCATCGTCAAAGATCGCCAGCGTCACCGGCCCCACAATCGGGATGCGGTACTCGACGTTGCTCACAAAGCTGGTGTCGCCGCCTGGGTAAATCAGGCGGGTGATGGGCACCGGAACGCCCCAGTAACCGGCGCGGGGATTGTTCGGATCCGCCACAACCGGGCTGCCATCCGGATTGGTCAGGGTCACAACGGTCTTGTCCGCAATCAGCGCAATCGGCGAAGCCGCCCGGACGTCAAATCCGCGCAGGTCCGTATCCCCGCCCTGGAATGTGCGCTCGAACGGAGGCGCCGTCTTGCCGCCGTAGCCCGTGATGAACGAGCTCTGGAGACGGATGCCCAGCGTCTGCATCCCGTCTTTTCTAAAATGGATTCCCTTCATCGGAAAGAACTGCTTGAACTCGCCGATCGGACGGATATCGGCCACGTTGCCGCCGACTCCCGCAATATCCATCCCCAGGAAGTAGCTGCGCCCGGAGTGCGGACGCATCGGGTTGTCAATCGTGCTGCTGCTGAAGCTCGGAACCAGCTTGCTCGTCCGTATCCCCTGCAGTGCGTTCAATCCGCCCACGCTGCGGAACGCCAGGTATTCAAAGTATTGCGCCGATGCCGTTGAGTACGTGGTGATGTTCGACGTATCCCACGAGTAGGTGATGCCGACGCGCTTGAACGAGTGGTGCAGAGGGTAGGTCGCCGAAAGCGTAAATCCCGTGCTCGTCTGCGAGTAGTTCTGCAGCGAATTCAGATAGCTGACCGGCAGATTGAGCTTCTGTCCCGAGGAGATGCTCGCCTGCCGCGCCTGGTTGTACTTGTACTCGCGGGTGTAAGCCGTGAAGCCGGCCTGAATCGGCTTGTCGAGAAAATATGGCTCGGTGAAGCCGAACATCAGATTGCGCTGGTAGGTGCCCAGCGAAGCCGAAATCGAAAGCCGTTCGCCCAGTCCCAGAAAATTGTTGGTCTCGTAGTTCAGTCCCACGAACGGTCCTGACAGCCCGCTCAGGCCGCCATTCAGGCCAATCGAGTTCTTCCCTTTTTCCTTGACCTTCAGATTGATATCCACGGTGTTTTCGCCAACGTCCTGGTGAACTTCCGAATCCTGTTCCGGCTTCAAGGTCTCGAAGTAGTTCAACTGGTTCAGCCGCAACAGGCTGACCTCCCACAGACGCGAGTTGTAAACCTGGCCTTCTTCCAGCGCAAGTTCGCGGCGAATCACCTTGTCGCGCGTCGTCGTGTTACCGGAAAACTCAATCCGGCGCACAAAAAACTGCTTGCCTTCATCCACGTCGATCTTGAGCGTGATCGTCTTGTGCGCTTCGTCGATTTCCGTGTCCGGAATATTGGTCTCGTTGATGTAGCCAAGCGAACCGTACGCCTTGCGCAGTTCCTCCAGCCCCTTGCTGATCTGGGTCCGGTTGAACCACTCGCCGTCTTTGATCTTGAACAGCCGCCGCAGCGCCGCCGTGTTGGACAGCGACTTGTTGCCCGTGAACGTGATCTCCTTCAGCCGGTAGCGGTCCCCCTCTTCCACCGGAACCGTGATGTCCACCGACTTGCCGTTGCGCCCCTTGAACGGAAAATACCAGGCAATACCCCGGACGTCGCGAATCTTCGTCTTCGGATCTTCCACAATCGCCTTGAAGTATCCCTTGTCCTGGTAGGCAAAGCGCACCCGCTCGGCGTCTTCACTCAGCTTGGTGGCGTCAAACGTCCGCGAAATCAGATTTTCCAGGAAGATCGAGTGCGGAATGCCGATCGGCTTGCTGTTATGCATGGCGGCGCGCAGGTAGCGTGTCCGCACCGCCTTGTTGCCTTCAAACTTGATCACCCCGACCTTCACCTTCGGACCTTCCTTCACGTTGAAGGTGATGCCCACGGCGGCCGGGGGAATCTGCCGGATTTCCGTGGTGATCGTGGCAAACTGGCGTCCGTGCGCCGCCAGCAATTCCTTCAGTACAACTTCTGCCCGCTTCACCTTGGTGGGATCAAACTGGCTCTCCTGGCTCAGTCCCACCTTCAGCTCTTTGAATTTGTCCAGCACATCGCTTTGCGAAACCGCATTCAGCCCAATGTATTTGATCTCGCGGATGGTTGGCTTTTCCTTCACGTACACGTGCAGAATCCAACCCTTCGGGCTCTCTTCGCGCTCGATGCGAAGGTCGTCAAAATAGCCCGCGTTCCACAGCGAATTGAAGTCGCGCTCCAGCCCCGCCGGATCATAGACGTCGCCGGGGCGGGTAAACATCCGCGAACGGATGGAGTCGGCGGGGATGCGCCGGTTGCCGTGGACGCGAATGTCCTCGATGATGCCCTGCTGGGCAAATGCCGCTCCGCCCAGCAGCAGAACCACCAGGCAGAAGCCGAGCAAGCGGAAACGGCCACCGCAAAACAGGCGGCTCAAGCGAGGCATGGCGCAGACCTTATCAGTGCAAAGAATGGCGAGACCCTCAAACGTAAATCTCTGGGCGCGGAAGGACCAATTATACAGGTTCATATCCTTCGCACGCCATTACTGCGGCGATACTCGGTGTGGTTCGCTATCCCGCCTTGGCAAATCGCCCGCGCCCGGCGCAATTTTCCAACTTCTCACACCGCCGCCTGACGCAGCTTCGTCCGCCGCCACGCCGCGTAACCGGCCACGCACATCACGATAAACGATCCATACAAAAATGCAGTGAGATAGAGATGTTTGTAGAGGAACAGGGCAACGCTGATCACGTCCACCGCGATCCAGACCAGCCAGTTTTCCAGCAGCTTGCGCCCGGCCATGTATTGCGCCGCCAGGGAAAGCACGGTTGCCAGCGCATCGCCCGCCGGAACATTGCTGTCCGTGTAGTGCCGCAACCCCTGGTACACCAAGGCCCAGGCCAGCGGAGTCGCCAGCAGCAACCCCAGCGCAATGCCGCCTGAAGTGGATCGAATCTGCTGCTTTCCCGCTCCGCTTTCCGAGTGGCTCCAGCGCCACCAGCCGTAGACCGCCAGGGCAAAGTAGAACCCTTGCAGGCAGGCATATGCGTACAGACTGGAGCGCCAGAAAACCACAAAAAACACCACGTCGTTCGTCATGCTGAGGGGCCAGCAGAGGATGTTCTCCTTCATCGCCAGCAGCACGCACCCCGCCCCGGTCAGAAATCCGCAGATCTCCAGTGGTGACATACCAGGATCATACCCGCTCGCGCCTTCCTTGGCGCCGCTGCCCTTGCCGTTGCCGCTGCCCTTGCCGTTGCCGTTGACCTCGCCCTTGCCCTTGCCGTTGCCCTTGCATTCGTTTTACGTTGTCATCCTGAGCGCAGCGAAGGACCCCAGCACCGCTCAAACATGCCACGCGGTCCAAGAGGCTTTTCCGCCACCAACCCTGCCCTGCGCCGCTCCAAGGCAAATGCAACAGAAACAGCAACGCCTGCCGGGCGTGCGCACCATGGACCGCTGGGGCCATTCCACGCGCGTTCAACCCATCCACGCCAAATTCGCCCGCACGCAGCAAAGCCCGGGATCTCCCCCCGGGCTCTCGGAATCACCGGCCTGTCTCAGACCTGCATGATTTCTTTTTCCTTCACCTTGAACATCTCTTCCATCTTCTTGATTTCGTCGTCGGTAATTTTCTGCATCTGGTCCAGCGACCCGCGCTCCTCGTCCTCGGAGATTTTCTTGTCCTTCATCGCCTTCTTGATCGCTTCATTGCCGTCGCGGCGGATGTTGCGGATCGCCGTGCGATGTTCCTCCAGAACCTTGTTGAGATGCTTCACCATATCCTTGCGCCGGTCCTCGGTAAGCGCGGGCACGGGGATGCGAATCACTTTGCCGTCGTTCTGCGGATTGAAGCCGAGGTCGGAACTGCGGATGGCCTTTTCGATCGCCGCCGTCAAGGAAGTATCCCACGGCTGAATCGTAATCAGTTGCGGCTCCGGCGCGCTGATGTTGCCCACCTGCGTCAGCGGCACCTGGGCGCCGTAGGCATCCACGTGAACGCTGTCGAGCATGTGTACGTTGGCGCGCCCGGTGCGCTGCGAAGCCAGTTCCTTGCGGAGTGCCTCCACCGCCTTGTCCATGCGCGTCTTGAGCTGATTGAACGTCTCTTTGAGGGCGGGCAGTGCCGCCATGCTGATCTGAGCCATAGATTTACTCCGTACAAGCGAGCCGATTATAAACCCGCCGTCTCCCTCACCGTTACTCTAAAGCGGAACCGGCAAAGATGTGTCCCTGCCTCCAACCGCGCTCCGCAATCACGCCGTCACGATCGAGCCAATCTTTTCTCCCAGGCAAACCCGGCGGATATTCCCCTGCGTATTCAGATTGAAGATCAGGATCGGCAGGTTGTTCTCCCGGCAAAGGCTGATCGCCGTCGCGTCCATCACCCGCAGCCCCTGTTTCAGCACCTCGGAAAACGTGATCGTGTCAAACATCTTCGCGTCCTTGTGCTGGTGGGGATCGGAATCGTAGATGCCCTCGACCTTGGTCGCCTTCATGATCACTTCCGCCTTGATCTCCATCGCGCGCAGCGCCGCCGCCGTGTCGGTCGAAAAATACGGATTGCCCGTCCCGGCTCCGAAGATCACCACCCGGTCCTTTTCCAGATGCCGGATCGCCCGCCGCCGGATGAACGGCTCGGCCACCTGGTTCATCTCAATCGCGCTCATCACCCTGGTATGCACACCCTGTTTTTCCAGGGCGTCCTGCAGCGCCAGCGCATTGATCATCGTCGCCAGCATCCCCATGTGGTCCGCCGAGACCCGGTCCATGTCCCTGGCCTGCTCGGCCACTCCGCGGAAAAAGTTTCCCCCGCCCACCACCAGCCCAATCTGCACCCCCAGGCGATGCACATCGGCGACCTCGCCTGCAATCTCGTGTACGCGGGTGTTGTCCACGCCAAAACCCTGCCCCGCTGCCAGTGCTTCGCCGGAAAGCTTCAGAAGAATGCGCTTGTATATGGGATCTGCCATGTTTGGTTTACCGCAACCAGTGTAAATGATATGAACTGAAATGTCGGGCGCCTCGCACCGCCCCGCCATCCTCCGCGTGCCGGTCCAGGCCTGCGCCACCCGCTGTTAGAATTGTAAGTACAACATGGTGAACTTTTTTTCTCCCGCGCAGTGTGTAGGCTATCTCGCATTCATCCTCGGCGTGTCGGCATTCGCGCAAAAAAATGACCGGCGCCTGAAGGTTCTCAATGCCCTCGAATGCCTGGTCTATGCGGTCCACTTCACGCTGCTGGGGAACCTGCCAGCGTCGGCCAGCGCCATGGTCTCCTCCATTCGTTCCTTCCTGGCGCTGAAGACCCGCTCGGGTTGGCTGGCCGCGCTCATCATCGCCGTCAATGTGGGTCTTGGATTCGTATTCGCCAAGAGTGCCGCGGGATGGCTCCCCATCCTGGGTTCGTGTCTGGCGACCGTGGCCGTGCTTCTGATGCGAGGCATTCCCATGCGTCTGCTCCTGCTGGTGTCCACCTTGTCATGGCTGGCAAATAACATCCTCAGCCGCTCGATTGGCGGCACTCTGCTGGAATCCGTCATTGCGACCGTGAGCGTTACGACGATATGGCGGATGCTCCGCTCCCGTTCCGCCGTGTCGTGCGCCAGTGCTGCGGCCGGTGAACTCTAGCGCGGACAGATGCCTCACATCTGCCGCAGTCAGCAGATCTGGGACCTCGCCCATCCCCGGAGCGCCCAAAACAAACGGGGCGGATCTTCTCCGCCCCGCTCCATCCCGCATTTTTCTTGCGCTCTACTGAGCCTTTTCTTCCGCAACCTTGGGCTTGGCCACCGCCACTGTCTCCGTCGTATCGCCCACCTTGAAGCGGGCAAAGCGGCGGACCGAAATGTTCTCCCCCAGCTTGCCGATCACCGTCGCAATCAACTGCGCGATGGTCACGCTCTGCTCCTTGATAAACGGCTGTTCCAGCAGGCAGACTTCCTCGTAGAACTTGCCCATCTTGCCTTCCACAATCTTCTCTATCACCGGCGCGGGCTTGCCGGTCGCCGCCGCCTGGGCACGATAGATGTCCTTTTCCTTCTCCAGGTCCGAGGCGGTGACGTCCTCCTTGCGCACATAGCGCGGGTCCACGGCCGCAATGTGCATCGCAATGTCATGCACCAGTCCCTGGAACTCCGCCGTACGGGCAACAAAGTCGCTCTCGCAGTTCACTTCCAGCAGTACGCCAATCTTTCCCCCGGCGTGGATGTAGCTGCTCACCAGGCCTTCGCTGGTCGTTCGGCTCGCCTTCTTGGCCGCCGTCGCCATGCCACGCTTGCGCAGCACCACAATGGCCTGCTCCAGATTGCCATTCGCCTCTGTCAGCGCTTTCTTGCAGTCCATCATCGGGGCGCCGGACTTTTCGCGCAGCTCTTTCACCATGCTTGCCGTAATTTCTGCCATTGCAAAACCTTTCTTCGATCAGTGCCGCCCGGCCAGGCCAGGCTTCTGGTTTACTTTCAAGTGCCGGTCTCAGATGCAGCGTTCCACTAAAGCTCCAAAACAATTCTCGCAAAACGACCCGCGCCCAGGATTGCAGCGCGGGTCGCTTTTCACGAAACATTTTTCACGAAACATTCGCGAATGCCCCATCGGGGCTGCCCAGGCATCCGCGGCCGCAGCGGCGGTCCTTGCCGCGTACCCGGCTGCCAGGCTCCCGGCGGGCTTACCGCGATTCCACCTCGACATCGCTTTCGGCGACGGCCGTTTCAACCTTGCGCACGCCCTTGCCGAGAACTTCTTCCATGTTCACGTCTTCGCCGGTCCCACTGTCGCCGGCAGCCGCTTCCGCCTCGCCCTGCGAACTTTCCTCGCTCGCCTTCACGCCCGCGGAAAGCTCCGCGCTCTGCTTGTCGGTCGCCGCCTGCGAACCCTCCACCACCGAGTCGGCGATCTTGGACGCAAACAGCCGGATCGCCCGCAGCGCGTCATCGTTGCCCGGAATAATGTAGTCCACTTCGCTCGGGTCGCAGTTGGTGTCCACCACGGCAACCACCGGAATCCCCAGCTTGCGCGCTTCCTTCACCGCAATCTGTTCCTTGTTGGAGTCGATCACAAACAGCACGTCCGGCAGCCGGTTCAGGTTCTTGATGCCCGCCAGGTTGGCCTGCAGGTGCTTGCGTTCGCGCTCCAGCTTTACAACTTCCTTCTTCGGCAGCAGCTCATAGCGGCCATCGGTCGCCATCTCGTCGAGTTCCTTCAGCCGCTTTACCGACTTCTGCACCGTCACCCAGTTGGTCAGCAATCCACCCAACCAGCGCTGGTTGATGTAGAACATGGCGCAACGCGTCGCCTCTTCCGCAATCGCTTCCTGCGCCTGGCGCTTGGTGCCCACAAACAGAACCGTCCGGCCTTCGGCGGCGTTGTCCTGCACAAACTTCGACGCTTCCTTGAACATCTTCAACGTCTTCTGCAGGTCGATAATGTAAATCCCGTTGCGCTCGCCAAAGATGTATTCCTTCATCTTCGGATTCCAGCGCTTGGTTTGATGCCCGAAGTGAACACCAGCTTCGAGCAATTCCTTCATGGTGATATTGGCCACTGAACCTCCTTGGATGGATTTGCATTGCCTGCTTGCGCCATGAGTGCGCCAGGCAATTCAATTCCCGTTGCCCGTCCCGGATGAGCGGGAGCGGGAAGATTTTTTGGTTCCGGACACAACAAAGTGCCTCGCGCCGCCGGAACCCGCGGCACAGGGCAAAAATTCTAACACCCATCGCAAAACCAGGGTACGAGGGTGGGCAGGTGGCCCACATCCGCCCTCTTTGGGCGAACGTGGGCCTGCCACTGTCTTAACGCTTGCTGAACTGGAAGCGCTTGCGGGCGCCCTTCTGGCCGTACTTCTTGCGCTCTTTCTGGCGCGCATCGCGCGTCATCAAGCCTTCCGCCTTCATCTTCGGACGCAGCTCGGGGTTGAATTCCTCCAGGGCGCGCGCAATTCCCATGCGGACCGCGCCCGCCTGCGATGTCACGCCCCCGCCCGAGCAGTTGGCAATCACGTCAAAACTGCCGGCGCTCTCGGTAAGAATTAGTGCCTGGCGCGCAATAATCCGCTGCACGTCGGTCACAAAATACTCCTCAAAACCCTTGCCGTTCACCTTGATGGTCCCGGTGCCAGGGCGGAGGAAAATGCGGGCTACGCTCGATTTGCGGCGTCCCGTTCCGTAATATTGAACCAGCTCAGCCATGCGATGTTAATCCTTGATCCTTTTGTGACGCCTGGTTTACGCGACCGGCTTACGCAACCGGTGCAATCGCCTCAGGCTTCTGCGCCTGGTGCGGATGCTTCTCGTCGCGGTAAACCTTCAGCTTGGTGGCCATGGCGCGGCCCAGTTTTGACTTGGGCAGCATGCCTTCAATGGCCTCCTGCACAATCAGCTCCGGTCGGCGCGCCAGCCGCTTGGTGAATTCTTCTTCCCGCAATCCGCCTGGAAATCCCGTGTAATGGCGATAAACCTTCGCGTTGGCTTTCATCCCGGTCAGCTTTACCTTGGCCGCGTTGATGACCACCACGTGATCGCCTGTATCCAGAAACGGCGTGTAGCGGGGATTGTCCTTACCGCTCAGAATGCGCGCAACGCGCGTCGACAACCGTCCCAGCGTCTGCCCATCGGCATCCACCACGTACCACTTGCGCGCAATCTCCCCCTTGGGGAAATAGGTTGACATGCCAAACTCTCCCTGATGTAAAAACCGGCTCCGGAGAAGACCTTCCCGGCCTTACTCCGCCCTATTCCGGCAGGCACCGCTACACACCCCGGCTGTTTTTCGCCAAGGAGTCGAAGACCCAGGACTTTGGTCTGGGAGCTTCTGCACGTTTGTGCATGACAAAACCGTCAGCAGAACCGCTTGGCAGATCCCGGCCGGTGAGGCCGATGCGATCCACGACAGCTTACCGTCAGGCGGGCAACCGCAGAACAGCCGGAAAAATATACGGTAGCGCATGCCAGACTGCACTGTCAACGCTGGCAAACGCACGGATGTCCCAGGACGCTCTCACGCCCCCAAACACCATTCCCGATCTCTCGCAGTATAACATACCCCACCCGGCCGCCCGCCGCTCCAGCCCGCGGCCCGCCGCTCATGATCCAATCTGCGCGGCGCAACGGAAGCAGTGGACCCGTTCCGCCTGCTAGACTGGGTAGAATCTTGACCGTCAATATCCTTAGGAACCCAATGAAGTTACGCCGGCTCACAATCGCATTTGCGTTGGCAGTTTGTATGAGCCCTGCCGCGCAACCTCAAAGTCCGCCGGCATCGGCGGCCGAACTCATGAAACAGGTCGTCGCCAACGAGCTGGCCGACCGCGTCGAGCAGCACAAGTGGATCTATCAGGTCTCCAGGCGGGACGGGGCGCACACCCTCACCGAGGAACAGGTGGACACCAAAGACGGCCCAGTCTATCGCCTGCTTGCAATCGACGGCACCCCTCTGAACCCTGAGCAGCGGCAGCAGGACAACGCCCGCATCGAGCGCCTTCTGCATGATCCCAGCCGGCAGTTGAAGGCCAAGCGGGATCATGACGAAGACGAACAAAAGCTGGAGAAGCTGATGCGCCTGATGCCGCAAGCCTTTCTGTACGACTACGACGGCGTCGAGGGAAACTTTCTCCGCCTCAAGTTCCGCCCCGATGCCAACTACAATCCCCCGACCTACGAAGCCCGCATCGTGCACGCCCTGGCAGGGACCATTCTCATCGACCCCCAGCAGAAACGCCTGGCAAAGCTCTCCGGCCAGCTCATCGACCGGGTGGAGTTCGGCTATGGCATCCTCGGGGACATCAACAAAGGCGGCACCATCCAGATTGGCCGAACCCAGGTCGGGCCTTCACGATGGAAGACCGCTCTGATCAATATCCAATTGTCCGGCCGCGTCATCTTCTTCAAGACCATCAATAAACAGGAGTACGAGGTCCGGTCCGGCTTCCGCGCGGTTCCCGGCGATCCCAACCTCGCGGAAGCAATCCAGCTTCTTCCCCGCTAGGGCACTCCGGCAACGCGTGCATCTCCTTTACATTGACATGTATAAATGTATCTCGCCAACATTTACATGCGTGCATGGATCTCTCCCATCATGACCTCCGCCATTGGGAGCCGGGCACCTTCTCGAACACCTGCCATGAGGCAGCCATCCCGAGTGCAAAGTGCTCTTTCTTGTGATGGTGTCATTCTGTGCGCGGCGAAGAACCCCAGCGCCGCTCAAATCTCCTGCCCGGTGGCAGGCCTTTCGGCCAACCATCCGTTCCCGCCCCGGAGCTCCTGCTCTCCGCCGGGCGCCCGTGCCGGAACGATTGCCGAGTCAGCCAATCCCGATTCTCCGAAAAGTTACTACTCCGCCAATCCTTCGCAACCTTGCACAACGATTGGCGAGAAGGTAATTTCAGTCTTCCAAACGATTGACTTTCTCGCCAATCGCTGCCCATCCTCCGCACCACCCCGGTCGCGCTCCCACTTCTGCGCGCACCCGGCAAATGGAATGCCCCGGATCGCGTCCGGGGCACGGTTCATAAGCCTCTGCGCAAGCATTACTCGTAGGCCAGCGCCTCGATCGGATCTTTCTGTGCCGCCCGCAGCGCCGGATACAGCCCGCCCAGCAGCGCGCCGGTAATGGCGATCAAGGACGCGCGCAGCACCCAGTGGGCGTCCCACACCATGCGGTGCAGCGGAAACCGGTAGTTAATCGCCGCACTGCCTAGGGCCGTGAACACCAACCCCAGCAGCACGCCGCCAATGGCCAGCAGAAGCGATTCCCGCAGCACCACGTTCACAATGTAGAACCGCGTGGCGCCCAGCGATTTCAGAATCCCAATCTCCCGCGTCCGTTCCATCACTGCCGTATACATCGACTGGAAGATCACAATGAAGCCGATGGTCACCGAGATGCCAATCACGATGTCGATGAACGTTCCCAGGAACGGAATGTTGCTCACCGTCATCAGAGAAGCGTATTCAGCCACGGAACGCGCCACGTACTGCTCCATCCCCGGAATCTGTTTGATGGCCGCCACCGCGGCCTCTGCGTTCCCCGGCGCATCCGTCTTCACGTAAAACATGCTCGCCTTGCCCGCCGAGCCAAGCAGGTCCTGCAGGGTCGCAATCGGCAGATACCGCCGCGCTCCCTTGCCGTGCTCCACGATGCCGCACACCCGGAAGTTCTGGTTGAGCACCTCGTAGTGGTCGCCAACCTTGGCGTGATTCTGTTCGGCAAACAGGTCGTCCACAATCATGTCATACGGCCCCTGGAACGGGCCGCCTGCGAGATACTGGAACGGATGCCCCATCCGGTTGAAGTCGTTGGCCGAATTCGAGTCCAGGTCGATCCCGTCGATCACCTCCAGGTTCTTGGTGGTGATGATGTGCATCACCACCGGAGAAACGGCGGTCACGTGCGGAACCGTGCGCAACCTGTCGGCGACTTTGATCGAGACCGGGGCGCCGGTGATGCCGGTGAAGAAGCTGGAACCCGGCGGTGACACCATTACGTCGAACCCGATTCCCTTGTTGCGGTCGGCGTTATCGTTGAGCATACTCATGCAAAGGCCTACGATCAGCAGGATCAGCGTAACTTCAATGGAAATCGCAAACATACTGATCATGGTGCGCAGGGGCCGGTGCAGCAGGTTGGAAAAAACCATCTTATTCACTCTTCGAGGATAACAAATCCCCGGCTGGAATCAGACATTGCAGATCCAGGCGCTGGGAATCGCAAGGAGGAAACCATGTTCGGACTCGCTCGTCGCAATCAGGAAGCGGTGGAGAAGAGGGAGGCAATCGGAGGCGTGGCCCTCGGATCGGCTGCCGTCACTGCGCTGGCCGCGGGCGCGTTCGCCGTGGGTGCGCTCGCCATTGGAGCCTCCGCCATCGGGCGCCTCAAGGTTGGCGCGGCGCGCATCAAGCGCCTGGAGATCGACGAACTCACGGTGGGCAAGCTGACGATTCGAGAAAAGTAGGCGGAAGGCAATCACTCCGGCGCGTGCAACGGGCGTGCGCATACAACCGCGGCACTCAAGCGTCGCAGCCTGGCTGCTCGACGAAGGCAACGGCATCGTCCAGAATTTCGCTGACCGTCTCGGGCCGCGCCGCTTCACAATAAACCCGCAGCAGCGGTTCGGTGCCGGAGCCGCGCACCAGCACCCATGGCTCTGCTCCGTTGCCGCCGGTGGAAGCATCCAGAAAAAACTTGAAACCGTCCAGGGTTTCCACCCGCCGCACTTTGTACCTTCCAATCGTGGCAGGCCCCGCGGCGGCCCGTCGCATGGCGCTCTGCTTCACCGCTTCGCTGACGTGCAGGTCGCGCCGCCCGTAGGAGTGGCAGCCGTATTTTTCCTGCAACTCCGCCACCAGTTGGCCCAGGGTCTTCTCCTCTTCGGCCATCACGTTGGCCAACAGCAGGGCGTTCAGTGTGCCATCGCGCTCGGGCAGAAACCTGGGGATGCCGATGCTGCCCGACTCCTCGCCGCCAATCAGCACCGGCTTGCCGCTGAGCACAATGTCCACCACGTGTTTGAAGCCCACTCCATGCTCGATCAGTTCGCGCCCATAGGCTTTGGCAATCCGGTCCAGTATCCCGGACGTATTGAAGGCGCGGGTGATGGCCCCAGGCCATTGCTTGCGCTTGAGCAGCCATTGCAGCAGCACCGCGTAGCACATGTGCGCATCCACCAGCGATCCGTCTTCGGCCACTGCGCCAATGCGGTCGGCATCGCCGTCGGTAGCCAGGCCAGCGTCGCAATGGTTGGCCACCACCGCCTCCTGCAAGCCGCCGAGGTGCGGCAGAATCGGCTCGGGATTGATTCCCGGAAACAGCGGATTGATCTCGCCGTGAAGCTCCAGATGATCGACTCCGAGTTCCTGAAAGATCGCTGCGATGATGCCGCGCCCCGCTCCATACATCACATCGACGGCAAACTTCTGCTTCGCCCTGGCAATCCGATCGAGGTCGACAAATGCCCGGACGGCGCCAATGTAGGCGGTCTTGAAGTCTGCCTCCACCACGCTTCCGCCCTTGCCCTCGCGCTGCGGGCTGTCGATGAGAGCTTCGATTCTCCGGATGATGCCTGCGGTGGCCGAACCGCCATAGCTGGCCTTGAACTTCACTCCGTTCCAGTCCCACGGATTGTGGCTGGACGTGATCATGACTCCGCCCGCCGCACCCAGTTGCCTGACCATGTAGCTGAGCGCGGGCGTGGGAGTGATCTCCTGCGCCAGTTGTACCCGGATGCCGCTACTCGCCATGGCTTCGGCCGCGACTTCGGCAAAACGCCGCGAGCCAAAGCGCGTGTCCCACGCAACCAGGATTCCCCTGGATGGATCCTCGTACTGGTGAACGTAGTTCGCAATGGCATGCGCGACCCGGCGCACGTTTTCATACGTGTAGTCATCGGCGACCACGCCCCGCCATCCATCGGTGCCGAAGCTGATCCGCTGGGACATCGCAACCATCCTTCCGGGTTATACCAGCTTCGATAATTTCTGCTGGTCGAGATGTTTCACAATCTTGCCAACATCCTGCGACCGTTCAATGGTCGTGATCAGCAGTGCGTCGCCGGTGTCCACCACCACAAGGTTTTCCACTCCCAGGGCGGCAATAAATTTTCCGGGGGCGTGCAGGTAGTTGCCGTGGGCGTCCAGGAGGAAGCTGCCGGCGGCGGAGATCACGTTGTCCGTTTCATGCCCATACCGGGTGCAATGCTCAAAGTGAGCCGCCCAGGAACCCAGGTCGTTCCATCCCCAGTCGGCCGGAATGCAGAAAATCTTCGAGTCTTCCTCGCCGCATTGGGAGCGCGGTTCCAGAATGGCGTAGTCCACGCTCTTGTCTTCACACTGCGGATAAAGCCTGCGTAAAGTTTCGTCGAAGCTCCTGGTGCGCCAGGCTGCCGCGATCTCTTCCAGCAGCACGGCGGTCGCCGGCAGATATTGCCGCAGGGCATTCACCAGCGTTCTGGCCGACCACAGAAACATTCCGCTGTTCCAGTAGAAATTCCCGGCGGCAAGGAATTGCTCCGCAACCTCTCTTTCCGGCTTTTCGCAAAAACGGCGAACCCGCCACACGTCGCCGCGATACACGGCGCCGGCCTCAACATACCCGTAGCCGGTTTCGGGGCGGGTCGGTTTTATGCCCATCACCACGATGTTTTCCCCCGCGGCGGCCAGCGCAATCCCCGTCTGCAGATCCTTGCGGAACTGCTTTTCTTTTTCGATCACCTGGTCGGAGGGGAAAAGTCCAAGCACCGCTTCCGGCTTCTGGCGAGCGAGAATGAACGCCGCCAGTCCAATGGCGGGAGCGGTGTTGCGCCCGACCGGTTCGGCAACAATTTGTTTCCGTGGCAACTGCTTGAGCTGGCGCGCGATGTTCGCTCGAAGATCGGCGTTGGTGATGATCCAGAACCGTTCCGTGGGCGCCGCATGCAACAGCCTCGCCACGGTTTCCTGAATCATCGATTGGCTGGAGTTGAGCGGCAGCAGTTGTTTCGCGAATGTCTTGCGGCTCAGCGGCCAGAAGCGGGTGCCACGGCCTCCGGCCAGTATGATCGGATAAAACTCCGGCTTACGAGTTCTCGCCAAGATCGCTCCTCCAGTCAACCATGTCTGGTCTCGCTGTCGGCATCCAAAGTTGTGAACGGCTCCGCCACGGTTTCCGCGGGCAAGCGCATGCGGAGAATCTCGGCGCTCCATTGCGGGCGGAGCGTGACGACCGGCGCGGCAGCGGGAACCACCACGGCTTCCCCGCGCAGCAGAGGCAGCGGCGGCGAGCCGGCGCACTCCACCACCGCTCCTCCGTCGAGGCACACCAGCACCTGGACTGAGCTCCGCCCCGGCGCGGCGGTCAGCGTCACCGGGCTTTGCACCTGGTACTTTTCCACGATGAAACAGGGTGAGGCAACCAGCAACTGGTGGCCATCCACGGTCTGCGCCTGCACCCGTCCCGCGTGGGTGCTGGCCCGCATTGCCGCCAGGCCAGCGTCCAGGTGGAGTTCCCGCGGGCGTCCGTAGTCGTACAGGCGATAGGTGATGTCGCAGTTCTGCTGGGTTTCAACGATGATGGAGTTGGGGCCGATGGCGTGCACCGTGCCCGCATCGACGTAGATCATCTCACCGGCGCGGACATCCAGCCAGTTCAGCATGTGCTCGGCCTGGTTGGCGGCAATGGCCACGCGGAACATCTCGCGATCGATCCCCTTGCGGACTCCGACAGCAACCTGGGCGCCTGCGATTGCCCGGGCCACATACCAGCATTCTGTTTTGCCGCAGGCTTGGCCGGCGAGGCGAGCCGCCGCATCATCGGGATGCACCTGCACGCTCAGTTTCTGGCGCGGAAACAGAAACTTGATCAGCAGCGGAAAACGGGTTGCGAGCGGCGCGGCCTCGCCCGTTAGCTCCGCACCAAATTGCGCGGCCAGTTGGCACAATGTATTGCCGGCCAGCGGACCATTGGCCACCTGACAGGCTTCTCCGGTCAGCCAAACCTCTCCAATCGCCTCGCCTTCCACAACGCGTTGGAAGTAGGGACGCAAATCACGCGTCCCCCACACCCGCTCGTAAAACTGGGGAACCAACCGCAGGGGATACAGTGCCGAACTCATGCGCGCGCCTCGCCTACAGAGTAGCGCAAACCGCCGCTAGCATGGGAGTCCCGCAGGAAGCAGGCGCCGGGCGGCGCCGGTTCCTGCGGGAGGTGGAATTACAGGGAAGCGAAGAAAGTCCGCACCCGCTCCAGCCCGCGATCGATATTTCCGGCCGACGTCGCGTAGGAGAATCGAATGTGTCCAGCCATTCCGAACGCCTCGCCGGGAACCCCGGCAACGTGACCTTCACGCAACAGCCGCGAGGCCAGCTCGATGGTGCCGATGCCGGCGCGCGCCGCAATTTCGCTGATGTCCGGGAAGGCATAGAACGCGCCCTCGGGAAGGTTTACCTTCACCCCCGGAATCCGGCGCAGTCCGGCAACCATGCGGTCGCGAAGCTGGGTGTACTCGCTGCGCATGTCGGCCACGCACTGCTGCGAGGCGGTCAGCGCCGCCAGCCCGGCCTTCTGCACGATCGAGGTCGGATTCGAAGTGGACTGGCTCTGCAGCTTCTGCAGTTGCCCGATCACGGCCTTGGGCGCCAGGGCAAATCCAAGACGCCATCCGGTCATCGAATAGGTCTTGGAAAGCGACCCCATCAGCAGCAGCGAATCCTTGTACTCCCGCAGCGAACCCAGCGAAAACGGCCGTCCCGTGTAGTCCAGGTACACGTAGCACTCATCGCTCATCACAAGGATTCCGCGCGCGGCGGCCAGCTTGACGATTGCCGCCAGGTCCTCGGGAGCGATCACCGCACCCGACGGATTGTTGGGCGTATTGAGCAGGATGATGCGGGTGCGCGGCGTGATCGCCTTTTCGACCATCGCCGCCGTCAGGCGGAAGCCTTCCTCGGCATGGGTCGCCACAAATACGCACTTGCCTCCGCAGAACTCCACCATGTCCTTGAAGGAAACCCAGTACGGCACCGGGATGATGACCTCGTCGCCGTGATCGATCAGCACCTGGAAGGTATTGAACAGCGCGCTCTTGCCGCCGGTGGTGACAATGGTCTCGTCGAACGTGTAGTTGGAGTCAAAGTCCTGCTTGTGCCGCGCCGCCACGGCCTCGCGCAGTTCCTTGATTCCGGCCACCGCCGTGTACTTGGTGAAATTATTCTGGATGGCTTCGATCCCGGCCTGTTTGATGTGCTCGGGCGTGGTAAAGTGCGGCTCGCCCGCGCCAAAGTTCACCACGTCCACCCCTTGCGAACTCAGGGTGGCGGCTTCGTTGTTGATGGCCATGGTGGCGGAGGTTTCAATGCGGCCGATGCGAGAGGTGAATGCCGTGGCTCCTGCGGTTGATGACACTGGAATTCCTTTCCGGTTGCGATCTGTGTTGTGCCCCAGCCCTGGGCTTACGGGCCGGCGAAAGTTACAGGGTTACTTGGAACTCCGCGGTACAGTCCCGAGACGTGCGCGAAGCCGGCTCTCTACCGACGCGGGAACAAAATCTTCGAGCGCGCCGCCCAGTGAGGCGATCTCCCGTACCAGCCGCGAGCTCAGATAGGAGTACGCCCCCGCGGGCATCATGAAAACCGTCTCCAGGCTGGGGTCGAGCTTGCGATTCATCCAGGCCATTTGGAGTTCATACTCATAATCGCTGACGGCGCGGATGCCGCGCAGAACTGCTTGCGCGCCGGAATTTCGGGCAAAGTCCACCAGCAGTCCACCAAAAGACTCGACGCGAACATTCTTCCATCCCTGGGTGCAATCACGCAGCATTTCCAGCCGCTCGTCCACGGAAAACAAAGGGACCTTCTCCGAGTTGCGCAGGATCGCAACCACCAATTCATCAAATATCTTCGCGCCCCGCTGGATCAAATCAAGGTGGCCGTTGGTCGGCGGGTCGAAGGTTCCGGGATAGATGGCAATGACTCGCTTCAATGTTCCTCGACAACGGCGGACGATGAGTAATTTTATGCCCCGGTGCAGAATCGAATCAACCCGCCGCATGCCTTTTCTGCCAAATCCTCCAATGCCCGGCCCCGGCAACCAGGCCAATCCCCGTGGCGCGGAGGCACGGCACGCGGTCGCAGGCTTTACTCTCATGCTGCAGATTTTGGCGCATGCTCTACAATGGGGCTGTTCTTCAAGGCCACTTCACACATGAGCCTTCTCGACAAGAACACGCTGCGCATTCTCTTCACCATTCTGGCGACGGTGGGGCTGCTCGCCTTTGTGTGGCTGGCGCGCAAGCCGTTGTTGGCCTTTTTGTTCGCCATGCTGTTCGCCTACCTTCTTGAGCCGCTGATCGCGCAGTTACAAAAGCGCATTCGTTGCAGCCGCGGAGTCGCCATCGCGGTGACTTACGTCGCCATCCTGGCGGTCCTGTCAACCGTGGGAGTGGCCGTGGGGCCGCGCGTGGTGGAAGAGGGACGATACCTCTCCGAGTCCGCTCCCGAACTCTACAACCGGGTAATCAGCGGAAGCATTGCCATCCAGATCGGCAAGACCCGGGGATGGAACGAACGCACCCAGTCAGACGTGCAGCAGTTTATCGTGGCACACCGCGCCCAGGTGCTGGCTTCCATCAGCGCCCAAAGCACCAAGCTCACCGCGATCGCCGGCAACGCGCTCTGGCTGATCCTGATTCCGATCCTCGCAATCTTCTTTCTGAAGGATAAAGGCCGCTTCGCGCTCGGCCTCGAGGGACTGCTGGACAATCGCCGCAGCCGCCTGCTTCTGACCAGCATCCTGAGCGATCTCGATGAGATGCTGTCGCACTTTGTACGGGCGCAGGTATACCTGGCGGCAATCTCGGGAACCATGTACATGGTCGCGCTTTCGCTGATGCGCGTGCCCTATGCATGGATACTGGGCGCCTTGGGCGGCCTCCTGGAATTTGTGCCGTTTGTCGGCCCGCTGGTGGCTGCCGCCCTGATTCTGACCGTCAGCTTTGCCTTGAACTACGGCCATGTGGTGATGGTGCTGCTGTTCCTGGTGCTGTGGCGTGGCGTGCAGGATTATGTTGTCTCTCCGCGCGTCCTCGGCGGGCGGGTTGACGTGCATCCCCTGGCGGTCATCTTCGGGGTGCTGGCGGGCGGTGAAATCGCCGGTATCGCCGGAATCTACTTCGCCGTTCCTCTCATGTCTGCCGCACGCATTCTCTGGATCAACTGGCGCCGCCACAGCGGCGCGGGCGAAGCCGTCCTGGAACCGCCACCCGAAACCGCCGGAAATTGCTAGCTCCACCGCCCCAGAAATGGTTTCCCTTCCCGGAATTATTCCTTTTATGAATTCTTTATTTGTTATTCATTCGCCGGCAACTGGTCTCCACTAGCATTGGGACCGTTCAGAATATGGAAGAATTCAAGCGAAGGAACGGTGATGGACCTGATTCTAGAAGTTCGAACGGGCCGCGAGCGCGTGATCCTGGCCTGCCATGGGAAGCTGATCGGGGGCAAGGAAGCCGATGCTTTCCGCCGTAGCGCCCTGTTGCTGTTAGGCGGCTTCGACAAGCTAACCATCAACCTGGCGGGCGTGCGTACCATGGACTGCGGAGGTCTGGGCAGTTTGGCCGCCGTGTTGGCATGGGTCCATAAAACAGGGAAGGAGGTCCGGATCACCCACGCCAACCCGCTCATCCAGCGCATGATTCAGGTCTTCAAGCTGGCGGAATCGCTGGAGGTGGGCAGCCCTCCGGCACTGCAAATGGTCGCCAGCAGCCACCGGGCCGTCGCCTGAGGATCGGCTATCGAACGAAGTCTATTTCCCCGGCACCAGCGGCGGAAATTAAAGAGGGGCGGAGTGTTTTCCGCTCCTTTTCAAACTTCCCGGAAATTACTTCCTGGGTACGACGGCTTTGGCCGCGGCCACTTCCTTGGGCGAAACCGGCAGCGGGTCGGCAGGCGCCTCGGCGGCAGCTCTGTCCAATCCCAGCGCCTTGCGAACCGCGAGCTCGATTTTCACGGAAACGTCCTTGTTCTCCTTGAGGAAGTTTTTCGTATTCTCGCGCCCCTGTCCGATGCGCTCGCCATCAAAGCTGTACCATGCGCCCGACTTTTCGACGATATTGCGCTCCACTGCAACGTCCAGCATGTCGCCTTCCTTCGAGATGCCTTCGCCGTACATGATGTCGAACTCGGCCTCGCGGAAGGGAGCCGCCGTCTTGTTCTTGACGATCTTTACCTTGGTACGCGAGCCTACCACCTGGTCGCCATCCTTGATGGCGGCAATGCGCCGGATATCAATGCGAATCGACGAGTAGAACTTAAGGGCGCGTCCACCGGTTGTGGTTTCCGGGTTGCCGAACATCACCCCGATCTTCTCGCGAATCTGGTTGATGAAAATCAGGCAGGTACGCGACTTGCTGACCGTGCCGGTCAGCTTGCGCAGCGCCTGCGACATCAGCCGCGCCTGCAGGCCCATGTGGCTGTCGCCCATTTCGCCATCCAACTCGGCCTTGGGAACCAGGGCCGCCACCGAGTCCAGCACCAGCACATCGATGGCGCCCGAGCGCACCAGCGCTTCGGTAATTTCCAGCGCCTGCTCGCCATAGTCGGGCTGTGAAACCAGCAGGTTGTCCACGTCCACCCCCAGACGCTTGGCATACGCGGGGTCCAGCGCGTGTTCGGCATCCACAAAAGCCGCCATGCCGCCGGCCTTCTGGGCTTCGGCGATAATCTGCAGGCAGATGGTGGTTTTGCCGGAGGATTCAGGTCCGAACACTTCCACCACCCGGCCCCGCGGAACTCCACCCACGCCCAGGGCGGCGTCAAATGAGATGCTGCCGGTGGAGATCACCGCGATGGGAACAATGGGACCCTTGCTTCCCAGGCGCATGATGGAACCCTTGCCAAACTGCTTTTCAATCTGAGCGAGCGCAAGATCAATTGCGCGGGACCGGTCGTCGGCCATGAAGCACTCCTTACCTGCCGCCTTCAGGCGGCGCGGCGCTGCTTTAATTTTCAGAGGCGGTAAAATTTCCGCTCCGCCGCCTCCGGAACCGCGAAAAAGTGCGGCTCACGCGTGGTTCCACAATGAGGATGACGGCTGCCGAGAGAATAGCACGCGCGGGCACCCAGGGAAACGAAACGACAACGATCGGGCATGCACCGCCGCCAAAGTGTTGCCGGGAGGTATGACCCCACTTCCTGGCCGCGCGCTCCACGATCCTTCCCGTTCCCGACGCCCTCACCGTTGCAGCAAGTCCACCGGTTCGTGGATATCCGTAACCCGAAAGTATTTGGCCAGCGCCGGATAGCGTTCCGCGACGCGTTCGTACATCTGGTAGGCCACGTTGCGGTAGCTCCAGTGGCCGCCCACCCCGGTGCGCAGCTCGCTGATGTAAACCACTTCGGCAAAATCCATCTTGAACAGGGTGCGCTTGCGGTAGGCCAGCGGCAGCAGATATTGCGCGGCCTGCACGGGTTCCCCGCGTGAGGCCAGCGCGCCGGCCAGCCGCCGGCCAGCCTCGCCGGCACGCTCCATGACAGTGGCGTAGGATTCGCCGTAGCCCGCGTCGCGGACCTCGCGCGGCACCTCAAACCCATGCGCAAAGCAATATTCCTGGTGAATCTGCACGCAGCGCCGATGGCGGTGCAGATCGCGGTAGGCGCCAATGTCCATCAGGATGTCAAAGCGGAACTTCTGGCCCGCGCAGAAAGGACGCAGCAGCTCATCATGGCGGCCACGATGGCACATGCCCAGTTCAATGATTTCTTCCCTCCGCGCCCGGCTGAGCGAGACAACGGCCTCCCGCAACTGCCGGTAGGGATGGCGGGAGTGTTCGTAGAGCAGCGTCGTTGCCAGCTCAACTTCGAGCGGCTCCTCGTCCAGCAGATCGACTTCCGGCGCCGGGACAATGCTCTGCCCGCTCATCAGCTCGGCTTCCACCTGCCGCAGCTCTTGCCGCGAGGCCAGCTCATAGGCGCTGGGCTCGGCGTACTTCATCAGCGTGGGTGAGACCCGGGTCTCGCGCAACAGCTCGGCGCGGGCCCGTTCCCCCAGGGCGGCGTCCTTTTCGGCGATGGCCTCAACCAGTGCCTGGCACTTCCCGGCATTCACGTCCCAGGCGGCGGCGCGCGCGGCCTCTTTCATTCGTTCGCCCAGCCGGCGAACTTCCTCGTAGGGACTGCCGAGCAGGCGCGAGACCTGGCTCTCCAGGGTGCGCGCGTTCACAATCTGTCCCAGCGAAGTGTTGGCCGCCAGGGGCAGCAGGTAGCGGGAAATGTCAAAGGCGCGCGCCCGCAGGGTGCGCTCGTAGGCCTCCTGCGACATCTCCCGCGGCTTGGCCGTCCGGGCCACCAGGTACTGGAAGATCAGTTCGCTGAATCTGCGGTATTCGGCGAAGAGAAACGCGATGGTTTCCTCGTAAAGCAACCGGTCCGCGGGATCGTTGAACTCCGGCAAGTAGTGTCCGCTGCGGCGGAAATCCTGGTAACGGGTCGAGCGCTCCTGTCCGTCCCAGCGGGTTTCGTCCACCACCAGGGTGGCGGCCAGCAGCGAAAGCTTCTCGATCGCCATGGCAACGTGCGCCAGGTCGGCAATCGAGCGGTGCCCGTACTGGAAGTAGAAGGTGGACAGAAACTTTTCCGCCTTCTGCTCGTTCAACTCCGCCAGCGACTGCTTGAGCGAGAGCGAGGAACGTGAATACTTGGCCAGAGCGTAGGCCTGGACCTCCGGATCCGCGCCATGGATGCAATACACCTGGGTTTCAGAGGGGGTTTCAGAGGACGCTTCAGCCGGCGTTTCAGAAGACGCATCAGCCGGTGTCGCGGCGGAGCCAGTTGCGGGGTTGGAAGGAGTGCCGGAGGAAGGAACGGTCATGCGCTTGATTCTGACCCAAAGCCCGCCGTATTGCCAACTCCCAATCCGCAACTTAATTTCCGCGCCGCCTGTCCCGCCGCTTTGCTCGCCCGCCCTGCGCCAGCTAGCATTCAAGCAAGCGCCAGGATGCGGAAAAGTATCCCGGTGCAACCGGGCGGCGTTTTAGGCTACCCTTATGCCGAGGCAGGCGCGGTGGAGCAAGACGTGCAGACACAATTCGTGACCGCAGGCAGCCTGCTCTACTCCGTGGAGCATCGCCCCTGGCTGCCCCCGGACTCGCAGTGGCTGCTGTCGCAGAGATGGAACGACCTGCTCTTCGCTCATTTCGCAATCGACCCGCCAAAGCTGCGCCGGCTGGTACCCAGTGCTCTCACGCTCGATCTTTATGACGGCGTCGCCTGGCTCACCATCTCGCCCTGTTATACCAGCCACATGCGGCCCAGCGGAGTTCCACCCCTGCCCGGTGTTTCGTTTTTCTCCCAGCTCAATCTGCGCACTTGCGTCACTATGGATGGCAAACCGGGACTTTTCTATTTCAGCGTGGACGCAGCCAATCTGTCAGCCGTGTGGTTTGCCCGCGTCTTCTTCCGCATGCCGTACTGGCACTCGGCAATTCAGTTCAGCGGCGCCACCATTCAGGCGCGCAAACCGGCGGAGAAAACCATTCGCTTCCGCTCCCGCCGCCTGCACGGTCCCGCCTCGCTCAACGGTCCCGCCAGGTTTGAAGCAATCTACGCTCCCGAGGGCGATCCCGAGCGGGCACGCCGCGGCAGCCTGGATGAGTTCCTCACCGAACGCTATTGCGTGTACTCTTGGAGCCGGCGCAAATTCTACCGTACCGAACTGCATCATCAGCCCTGGCCTTTGCAGCAGGCCAGCGTAGAGATCCGCGCCAACAGCATCGCCGAACCCCTGGGACTGGCCCTGCCCGCGCAGCCCGACCTCTGCCATTTTTGCCGGTCGCTCAGAATGCTGGCATGGGCGCCGGAGAGCATTTCCGCCTCCCGCTGACCCGGGCGCCGCCCCGCCGTTTGCCATGCCAGGCACAGTCCAGCCCGCCCGGTCGGCTATAATCCGCTAGGTTTCATTTGCACACCGAGGTGATCTATGGAGTCCTTGCAGGGACACGTGGCGCTGGTGACCGGAGCATCGCAGGGAATTGGCCGCGCCTGCGCCGTGACGCTTGCCCAGGCCGGCGCAACCGTGGCGCTGGCCGCGCGTAATGAACAGAAGTTGAAAGAAGCCGTAGCGCAGATCGAAGGCGAAGGCGGCAAAGCTGCGGCGTTTTGTCTCGACGTGGCTTCCGAAAACGCCATCCGCGCCACGGTAAAGGAGATATCCTCCCAACTCGGCAAAATCGATATCCTGGTCAACAACGCCGGGGTGACGCGGGATAACCTTGTGCTGCGCATGAAACGCGCCGACTGGGATGACGTTCTGACCACCAATCTGAGCGCGCCGTTCCTGCTGATCCAGGCTGTCCTGGGCGGAATGTTGAAACAGCGCTGGGGGCGAATCATCAACATTACGTCCGTCGTGGGCGAAATGGGCGCGTCCGGACAGGCAAACTATGCCGCTTCCAAGGCCGGGCTCATCGGACTGACGCTTTCGGTGGCACGCGAGGTCGCCTCGCGCAACATCACCGTCAACGCCGTCGCTCCCGGCTTCATCGCCACGGCCATGACCGAGGTGCTCAGCAGTGAACAGAAGCAGGCGATCACTGCGCAGATTCCGCTGGGACGCCAGGGCGCGGATTCAGACATAGCCAACGCAGTGCGGTTTCTTGCCGGCAACGAGGCCGGCTACATCACCGGTCACGTGCTCGACGTAAACGGCGGCATGTTGATGCGCTGATGGAAACCAGCGCCGGGCGCCGGCTGAGCTTTCCGCATACTACCTGGCCCAGTAGCGATAGGCCATCGCGCACAGGCACACAAATAACGCCAGCAACAGAAACGAGGGTACGAACGACGACTCCGGACCAATCTTGGGCGGCTGCTGAAGCAGCGGCGATCGTTCGCTGATCTGGAATCGCTCCGGAGGCGTCGGCTGCATGCTCCGCGGCGCGCTAGCCTGCTCCGGGGACTGGCGCAGGGCCTCACGCAGCAGATCTCCCGTTCGCTTTCCGTTGCCCGCGCCACGGCCTGCGGCAGGCTTGGGTTTCCTGGGCGCCATGACGGCGCGAAAAATCTGCGTGATCGCCAGGAACAGCACGATCAGCACGAAACGGATCAACGTCGAATTGGATCCCAGTCCTCGCATCGCAGCACCACTCGCCCGTAGTGTACGGGAAATCCCCTCTTCCATCCAGCCCGGCGTTGCCGCTATCAAGCTCTTCCAGCGCAGTCTCGATCCGGGTGCATTGGTCCGTTCGATGCGCTCGCTCTAGTGCCCAGTCGGCGTCAGCCACCGGGCCACCATTCCCAGCAGCGAGAGCAATAATGCACCCCAAAATGCCGGCGCAAATCCATGCACAATGAATCCGCTCACAAAATGGGAAGCAAACAATAGCATCATCGCATTGATGACCAGCAGGAACAGACCCAAGGTTAGCAGGGAGAGGGGAAAGGTCACGATCTTTAGGAACAGGCCCAGGGTGGCGTTCACCAGTCCGATCACAAACGCGGCGATCAGAGCCGAGCGCAGACCATCGACCTCAAAGCCAGGCACCACGCGGGAAACCACCAGCAGCAAGATTGCACTGATAATCCATCTCACCAGCAATTGGATCATAGGGTTGATCACGCCTTTCCGGAACCAGCGGCGTTCGCCTCGGCACTGGGTTCCTGACGGCTATGATCCTATAGGAAAAAACCAATCGATGCCCGCGAAAGAGCCGTGGACCGGGGCGCAAAGCCGCGCGGCCGCCGGTTGCGTCGCCATTCCCGCCCGGCTCAATCCAGGGGGCCCCGCGAAGCCTTCTCAATATCCAGACCCAGCAGATATTCCTTGAACGCCGCGCCCAACTCCTCATGCTGCAGGGCGTACTCCACCGTGGCTTTCAGAAAGCCGAGCTTGTCACCCGCGTCATGACGCTTGCCTTCCACGACAAAACCGTAAATCCTTTCATGCTGCAAAAGCTTTTTCAGCGCGTCCGTCAGTTGCAGTTCTCCGCCCGCGCCGGGCGTGATCGTCTCGATCATCTCGAAAATGCGCGGCGTTAATACGTAGCGGCCAATGATGGCCAGGTTCGAGGGAGCGTCTTCGAACTTCGGCTTTTCGATCATGTTCGTGATCTCGTAGAGCCGGCCGTTGAATCCCGGCACCGGCTTGGCATCCAGCACGCCGTAGGCGGAGATCGCCTTGCCTTCCACAATCTGGGTCGCAATCACCGAAGCCCGCTTCTCTTCAAATACATCGATCAACTGTTTCAGGCACGGATTTCCGGGTGAATCCACCAGGTCATCGGGCAGGATCACGCCGAACGGTTCATCGCCCACCAATCTTTTTGCCATCAGAACTGCGTGTCCCAACCCGAGTGGCTCCTTCTGCCGGACCGTGCTGACGTGCGCCATTCGCGCAACCAGTTGCGCGGTCTGCAGCAGGGTGGATTTGTGACGCTGGGCCAGCGAGTGCTCTAGCTCAAAGCTAATGTCGAAATGGTCTTCCATGAGGACTTTGCCGCGCCCGGTCACAATGATGATCTCGTCACAACCGGAAGCAATCGCCTCTTCCACCCCATACTGAATAATCGGCTTGTCGACGACCGTCAACATCTCTTTCGGCATCACTTTGGTCGCCGGCAGGAACCGCGTACCCAACCCAGCCGCCGGGAACACTGCTTTACGGACATTCGCGTTCATCCGTTCCCTCGCTATGTTCAAGATTCAGAACCCATCATTGTATGCGCGGCGCCCCCCTCGGAAAAGTTAAATTGGAGACGCCGGTCACAGGGTTGGCGAGTCATCTTCCAACAGCGCCCTCCGTATCACCTTCACCGGAGCCACTCCCTGGCGCATGAACAGGTCATGGAACTCGCTCGGCTTGGGTGTTCCCTTTTGCCGCCGGGTCCAGTCCGCGCGTAACTTCTGAATCTGCAATTTTCCCAGCGTGTACATCAGGTAGGTGGGATCGCCGCTGCCGCGCTTCACCTCGCGGACCGCGTTCGAGTTCGTCTGGTAGCCTTCTTTTTCAAAGAACGCAATCGCATCTTCCACACTCATCGTGCCGCTGTGCATGCGGATGGCAACCACCAACCGCGCATTGCGCAGCAGCGCGTCCTGCAGTTGTCCCAGCCGCAGTTTCAGGTACGCGGTGTCCGCCGTCTCGGCTACCTCCGGGGTGCGTCCGTAGCCTTCGTCGATCATCATCTGCTCGGTGTAGTGCGCCCAGCCTTCCACGTTCGTCCCGGAGAAATGACTGCCGATGTTGCTCAGGTCCAAGCTTAGAAACTGCCGGATGCGCGAAGGCACATGCTCATTCCACAGATACTGCTCGTAGTGTCCGGGAATCACCTCGTGGATTGCCGTGCTGGTAATGACGCCCCAGTTGTAGGCAGCCATGTACTCTTCCACCTGCGCCGGCGTCCAATCCTTCTCCGGCAGAGTTACGTTGAAGAACGCCTCGGTCGCCTTGGTCTCAAACGGTCCCGGCGCGTCCATGGAGGCAAACGTGGTGGCGCGCATGAACGGCGGCGTCTCTTCCAGGGTTGGCAAATTGCGCGACGGGGTGGTGATGATGGCGTGCTCGTCGGTAAACTGGCGGATGCCCGAGAGTTTGCCGCGGAAAGCCTGCAGCAACTCGCCTGCCGGAGGATGATCCTTTTCAATCGCCTGCAAAACTTTTTCTGGCGTCTGCGAGGGATCAATCAGCTTGGCCACGCGCTGGAATTCACTCTGATTGCGATGCAGGTTCTCCACCCCCACCTGCAACAGGCGATCCAGCGGCACATCCACCATTTCCTCGTACTCAAGTTTCCTGCCGAGATTGCGGGCGCCCAGCCTGAAGTCTCCCTGCGAGCGCGGCAGCAGATCGTTTTGCAGCCAGGTTTGATACTCGACCAGGGCCGCGACCACCGCCGCGTTGGTCTGCGCAAATTCCGCCTGCAGCCGGGCGTCCTTCACGTCGAGAAATGCCACCGGCACATCCTTGCGAAAAAACTCGATATTGCCGGGCAACTGCTCCAGCGCGATCTCGGTAAAAATGCGCGGAGGATTTTGCAGATTGCGGCGCGCCTGCCGCAGCAGCGCCGGCATCTGGCGTTCGCGCGCGGTCAGCGCCGCCAGTCTCGCCACGGGTGGCGCAAAGTCGCGTCCCATCAGCAGAAACGTCGAGTCGCTCAGCACCGACGAATAGTAATCCGGATTCTGCTGCCAGGTTCGCTGCGTTTGCAGCTCGAAAATGCGCGAGTGCACAAAGCTCAGCAACATCTCGTGATCGTCCCGCGCCCAGCGCGACCAGCCCCGGGTGTCAAGCGCCGTGATTCGTTTTACGTATTTTCCGTAGAGCGCGATCTGGCTGCGAACCCGGGCCGCGTCGTAGTTTTCCATGCGCGTGTCGAACTGGTGAAATCCCGCGCGCGTACCCGCGCTGGGTTGAAACTCGAAAAAACTCGCCATGAACTCGTCGTTCAGTTTGTCCAAGCTTTGGGGATAGTCCGGCGCACTTCGCGGCGCCGCCATGCCCACCCCGGCAAGCGCCAGCATGGCAATCGCAATCGCAATCATTCGACTCATCTTCCATCCTCGATGACTTGCTGCGGCAGATAGAATCATCCCCGCCTTTTTGCGGAATCGTCCCAATGTCCATTCGGATTTTGTTGCCCGCCCGTTTACGCCCGGGCCGGTTCCGCCTCAAAACCTTGCAGCAGTTTGCGCAGCCCGTTCAACACTTCGTCGGGCCGCGACGCCTTCAGGGAGAATTTCAAAATCCCTTGCGGCGTAAAGACCACGCCCTTGTGCCTGGCCACCAGTTGCATAATTTTCTGCGGATCGGCCTCGGCCGTCTGGGTGAATTTGACGCTCACCTGGTCCCGCTTGCGCTCGATGCTGGCAACTCCCAGGCGCTGGCACTCCAGCCGCAGATGCGCATATTGCAGCAGGTGCCGCACCGCCTCCGGCGGCTCGCCATAGCGGTCCCGCAACTCGCTGGCCACGTCGTGCAACTGTTTTTCATCCGCCACGGCCGCTGTCCGCTTGTAGATGCGCAGACGCTGATTTTCCTCGGCAATGTAGTCGTTCGGAATGCGGATATTCAGACCCAGATTCAATGCCGTATCCAGCCTCTCCTGTACCGGCTCGCCCTTCAATTCGCGAATCATCTGCTCGAGCATGGTAGTGTAGATCTCAAATCCCACGGCTTCGATATGTCCGCTTTGCTGCCCGCCCAGCAGGTTGCCCGCGCCCCGCAGTTCCAGGTCGAGCGCGGCAATCTTGAAGCCGGCGCCCAAATCGCTGAACTCTTTCAGCGCCGCCAGCCGGCGCCGCGCCACATCGTTCAGCTCGCGATCCGGAGGCACCAGCAGATAGGCGTAGGAGCGCCGGTTCGAGCGTCCAACCCGGCCCCGTAACTGGTACAGCTCGCTCAATCCGTGCCGCTCCGCATGGTTGATGAGGATGGTGTTGCAGAGGGGAATGTCGAGTCCGTTTTCGATGATCGTGGTGGCCACCAGGATGTCGGCCTCATGCCGCATAAAGGCCAGCATGGTCTTCTCCAGCGCGCCTTCCCCCATTGGGCCAGGCCCCACCAGGATGCGGGCTTGGGGCACCAGGGTGTGCAGCTTCGCCGCAATTTCGAAAATCGACTCCACCCGGTTGTGCACAAAGTAAACCTGTCCACCGCGCTCCAGTTCCTGTTCGATCGCCGAGCGGATCAGCTTCTCATCCCAGGTCGCAACCACCGTCTGGATGGCCAGGCGGTCCCGGGGCGGGGTTTCAATCACGCTCATGTCGCGCAGCCCCAGCATGGACATGTGCAGCGTGCGTGGAATCGGCGTCGCCGACATCGTCAGCACATCCACTTCCTTGCGCAACTGTTTCAGCCGTTCCTTGTGGCGCACGCCAAAGCGCTGCTCCTCGTCGATGATCACCAAGCCAAGGTCGGGAAAGCGGATGTCCTTGGAAAGCACCCGGTGGGTGCCCACCAGGATGTCCACCTTGCCGTTCTCCACTTTCTCCACAATTTCTTTTTGCTGCTTGGAGGTGCGGAAGCCCGAGATCATTTCGATGTTCACGGGAAACGCCGCGAACCTGTGCTTGAACGTCTCATAGTGCTGAAAGGCCAGTACCGTGGTCGGCGCCAGAACCGTGACTTGCTTGCTGTCATTCACCGCTTTGTAGGCGGCCCGCATCGCCACTTCCGTCTTGCCGTAGCCCACGTCGCCGCAGAGCAGGCGATCCATCGGCTGCGGTCCTTCCATGTCGCGCTTGATGTCTTCCACCGCCGCCGTCTGGTCGTCGGTCGGGTTGTACTCAAACGTGTCTTCAAACTCGCGCATGAACTGGCTGTCGGCGGAGTACTGAAAGCCCTGCGCCGTCTTGCGCTGCGCATACAGTTTGAGCAGCTCGTCGGCCATCTCCTGCATGCCCTTCTTCACCCGCGCCTTGGTCTTCACCCATTGCTGCGTGCCCAGCCGGTTCAGAACGGCGCGCCCGCCCTCGGCGGAGCGGTACTTCTGCACCAGGTCCAGCCGGGTCAGCGGCACATACAGCCGTGCCCCTTCGGCGTATTCCAGAACCATGAACTCGGTCTTCGAGCCGTCCGCCTGCGGAATCTCGCGCAGTCCCTGGTACTGGCCAATGCCGTGCTCGATGTGCACCACGTAGTCGCCCAGCGCCAGGTCGCGGAAGTCCGACAGAAATGCCGAGGTCTTGGCGCGCTGCCCCGGCTGCCGCAGCCCGCCTGCCTCGGAGTCGTCAAACAGGTCGTTGGCGCCAAACAGCACCAGCTTCGCGTCCGGCAACGCCACGCCCGCGGGAATGTACCCATAGACTAGGGTCGCCGCCGCCTGCTGGTCGTTAAAGTAGGCTGCCTCTTCGCTGATCCCGGCCGTCCTGGGACGCGTTCCCAGCCGGTAAGGCGCCTGGTACTCGTTGAAAATGTCCGCCAGCCGTCCCAGTTCGCCCATGGAACCCGCCGCCAGCAGCACGCGTTCGCCCGCCGCGCATAGCTTTTTCACTTCCTCCAGCAGCTTCGGCACCGCGCCATGGAACCGTGGCGTGGGACGGGAGCGGAAGTGTACCAGCTCCGCGCCGGCGCTGGATTCCATTCCCAATTGCTCCATATCCAGCCCGCAGGTGGCCGCCACGCGCGCCCGCCAGGCTTCCGGAGTCACATACAATTCTTCGGGACGCACCAGGTTGCCAACGCCGCTGCGCTCGTGCGCCTCGGCCAGCCGTTGCCACCAGCCATCGTGATCCGCGGCCAGCCGCTCCGGTTCGTCGAGGACCACGGCGGCATCGGCCATCAGGTCAAAAATTGTGTTCTGGGCGCCCGCCACCGGGGCAAAAAACTCCCAGCCAGGAAACACCGTCACTCCGCCCGCGCGCGCCGCATCTTCCAGTGCTTCCTCGCTGCCGCTGACTCGTTTCCCGCTCAGCCGCGCGTTGATTGCCGCCAGCAACTCTTCGGTCACCGGAGTTTCCGTCAGCGGCAGTAGCGCGGCTTCGTCCAGGGTCGTCGCCGAACGCTGCGTTACCGGGTCAAAGCGGCGCAGCGACTCCACTTCATCGCCAAACAGTTCGATGCGCACCGGACGTTCCATCTCCGGCGAATACACGTCCAGAATCCCGCCGCGGCGCGCATACTCGCCCTGCTGCTCGACCACGTCCGTCTGCCGGTAGCCCACAATGTTCAGGTGCTGCACCAGCTTCTCCAACTCCAGCCAATCGCCTTTGCGCACCGTTCGGGTCAGGTCGCGATAGTATTCAGCGTCGCGCAGACGAATCGCCGTGGCCGCAAATGGCGCCACAACCAGCGCTGCCGTGCCGCAGGCAATCCGCCATAGCGCACGCGCCCGCACTTCCTGAATCTCAGGATGTGGGGACAGGTTTTCAAAGGGAAGTACATCCCGCGCCGGAAGGTAGGCCACGGAATCCGGCGAGGCCGCGCCGGTCATCTCGCACAGGCTTTGCAGCAGCGGCAGCAATTCCTCCGCCGTGCGATTATCGCTCACCACCAGCAGCAGCGGACGCCCGCAGGCCCGGTGCAGCAGCGCATAGTGCAGCGCCCTTGCGGTCGGCGTCAGTCCGGAAACACGGATGCGCCCCGCGCCTCCCTTCAGATGGGTTGCAGCACGCTGGAAACCAGGGGTCGCCTCGGCATCCGCCAGCAACTCGCGGACGAACGGTAGGATCATCTCCCCACTATTCTAACAGCGTGCGCCGCCGCGCCAAACCTCGCGCCCGGTGCCAGCCGGCAAAGCAGTCCGCACCCGGCCATCAGGACTGGAGCCGCTTCTTTCTGCCGATCAGTCCAAGGCAAAGGAAGTAAACGCCGAAAGTTAATCCCAAGGTCAGAAAGTAAACCCTGAGATCGAACGTGATTGTAAATACCAGCAGCCCCAGCGCCAGTCCCCAGAAGAACATCTCTCCCAGCAGCCCCGCGCCCCAGTCCGGCTTGCGATCCGTCCCGGCGGCGCGGCGTGCAAGCGATGGCCACAGCCGTGGCACCTCGCGCTGGTAGCGCAGATAATTCTCTCCTTGCGCCAGGGTCAATTCCCGCTCCTCGCGCAAGATGATCCGGTAGTTGAAAGCGGCAATCCCCGCCACCAGCAGCACGGCGCCCAACCGGCTCGCCATCACCGCATAGCCCAGTGCCAGCAGGTTCGTGCCCAGGTACAGGGGATTGCGCACAAAACGGTAGGGGCCATCCGCCAGCACGGTGTGCGTGTGCAGTTCGCCATCCACCATCACATCGGGTTGGATATAGGCAGTGGCCCAGGTGCGCAGCAGGGCCGCCATCACGGTCAGCAGGACACCCACCAGGTACACCAGGCGCACGGCGGCCATGCTCACCTCCCGGTGAGCCAGGCCACACAAAGTCCGCGCCATCCACTCGCCCAGGTTTCCGGGGTCGATCCGGTAGGCCGACATGGCAATCCAGAACCACGCTCCGAAGATCCAGAAGCGATAACGGAACTCCCATGCGCTGGCCGCTGCGTTCACTCCCACCTCGAAGCGATCTTCTCACCGTGGCGCCAGGCGCAGACGCCGCGGCGAATCTTCAATTTTCATGGCGATAGGGGTAACCATCCACCCCGTTCTACAAGTCGACATGCAACCGCAGTCCCGGCACAATCACCGGACCGCGGTCGCGATTGTAGCCCGGATTCCAGATGCGCTGCACGTCCACGCTCAGAAAGATTCCGCGCCACACGTGCATGGTGTAGTACGACTCGATAATATTTTCCCGCCCGTAGCGCAGGTTGCCGTCGCCCAGCAGGAAACCCAGCCCCCCATCCTTCAGGTACTGCTGGTGGTCCGCCGAGATTCCGTTCGTCACCACCGCCAGGCCCACCTTATCCAGTTTGCGGCGCCAGTGGCCACCCCCGAGGTCCGCGCCCGCCTCCATGGTTGAATCCACTTCGGTGTAGGCAAAGGATTCGTGCTGGCCCTCGTTCCATCCCAGCCGCGCAAACGCCCTCAGTTCTTTCGGCAGCTCCTGCTCCGCATTGAAGCCGAAGCCGTACTTCACCGCGCCTTGGCGTTCTGTATGCTGAATGATGGGACGCGGATCCAATCCCGCCTTGTAACGCGCCACCGCCTCCCGGTAGTCGCCCATGTTGGCATGGTTCTCATAGGCCAGCAGCCGCACCACGCTCTTGTGCGGCGGCAACAGGGCGGGGCGCAGCTCCAGTTCGTAATTCTCCGCCCGCGCCCGCCGCAGGTCCCAGTCGAGATCAATGCCGTTGGCAACCTTTGGCATCAGCATTTCGCCAAAGCGGAAGGCCCAGGCAACACTCTGGTATTCGGCCTCGAAGCCATAGGTGTAGCCACGCGTGTCCGCGGCGTAGTCATACGCGCCATTGTTGTCCACCGTCCAGTTCTCAAACTGCAAATGGCTGTCGCTGCCTACTCCGTTGGCATCGAAGAAGTCCGCCGTGCTCATCTTGCCAATGCGAAACTCCAGCCGGCGCTCGGGCAACTTGGCGAACGTTGACAACCACCCACGGTCGCCTTCCACCGTCTTCCGGCTGAGCGCAATCACCTCGTGGCCAATGACGCGCGAAAGGTAGGGTGCGGTGCTCAGGGGCGAACCCTCGCCAGGGATGCGAACCACATCCAGGTTCGTATATCCCCCCAGTCCGACGGAGTTGCCCATTCCCTGCCCGGCCGCGTCCTCAATGTCAACCAGAACCTCGGTGGAATGGTTGAGTTGCAGGCCGGTGTAAAGCGTCAGGATTCGGGAAGTGGCCTTCTCATAGTGCGGGCCAAAGCTGTTGGGACCACTGTAAGGCGCGTGGAACTCGGGATGGGCCTGGAAGATCGTGTTGGACTGTCCGCTCACCCACCAGCGGGCCGTTTGCGAGTGCGGGAACATGGTCACTGTCTCCTCGCTCGCCTCGGGAGCAACCGGCGCATCGGACGCAACCGGCGCGTTGGCCTGCGCAGCACTCCGCTGCGGCCACGTCAGGGCGCTTACCAGCAAGATCAAAATGGCGGGGGAAAAAAATCTCTTGGGCATGATGAATGGCGGACACGTCAAAACAGGCGCTTCTTTCTTCTCTCATCCAACCTGGGTGGGATGCAATGGCGATGACCGTGAAAATCTCATTACAATGAAAATGAAAACTATTTTCAGGTTCAGATTACACAGCCCGCCGTCGCTCTGCTGTGACCACTGTCACCGCTCCAAGTGATTCCAAGTTCCTTACTGCGACGTGCCCCCGCCCATCTCCGTCGGCCGCGTTCCGGCTACAAAGGGAACCACCTGTCCCCGCAGCCGCTCCATCAGTTCCCAATCCTTGCGGAAAAATCCCAGCGTCTCCCGGTCCTTCGGCTTCTTGCGCAGCTCGGCATCCACTCGCGAGAGCGCCACCAGGTACCCCGTCTTTCCATCCGACCCAGGTTCCATCAAGGTATTCGCGCTCAGTCCAACTCTCGGCTGCGATTGTCCACCTTGCGGATTCAGCCACAGGCCGCCTTTTTCATCCATCGTGATCCGGCTGTTGTAGACCGTCCGCCGCGTCAGGCTGCGCAGACTGTCCACGTCGCCCGCATACCCCTGCTCAACCGCTTCGGCCTCATAGCGGCGAACGCTCGAATCGTATCCCGCCCATTCTTCCTTGGTGCCCAGCGCGTTGGCGCGTGCCGAGCGGATACGCTGCTTGCATTCCTTCTCCTGTTTCCGGTCGCCTTCGGCGCGTGCCTTGCGCAGTGCGACTTCCAAGCTGGTCACCTCGTCCGTCGGCCGCCGCTGCAGCTCCAGTTCCGGATTGAACCTTCCCGTAAGGACATAGCTGCTGGCGAACACACCCAGTTCGTAAGGAGTCAGCACCGCCAGGGGAAGCCGCCACCGGTTCGCCCGGTACAACTCCTCGGTTCCCTTGCGATTGTCTTTGCTTGTCCTGTATTCGCCCGGAATCTGCGAGAAGCGAACCACATGGAGCTCAAGGCCGGGATGCCTGGTCCCGTAGTGTGCAAAAGACTTTGCAATGGCCTTCGGGCTGGTCATGCCGAAGTCGTTGATGTGATCCGCCTTGGCAGCGCCCGGAAAGTACGTATTCACGATCTCGGCGGCAAAGTCCGCGCAGTTGTACGTCATGCCATGGTAGTGGCCAACGTTGCCCTCGCGGTTGAGCTTTTCGATCAGGGCGCTGTCTTGCTCTGCCGTCGTCTTCGCCATAAACATGTAAATGTCGCGGATAAACGACGATGCCACGGATTCGCGCCACAGGGCGTTGGGATCCGTCGCGCAAGTTCCCGTGCAGCGGCTTCCCAGGAACTTCTCGCGGTAGCGCTCCTGCAGCATCCAGCGCGCCGCCGGGCTGGCATAGATCGGCCGCGCCGATTCGTCTTCCACGCCGTACAAATACACATTCAGCGGGAGCGCATTCCACTCATACGAGTGGTCTTCGCCAAAGGTGCGGTAGTTGGTGAGGACAACGCCATCCTCGCCCGGCGCGCACAAGCGAAGGGACACCGGCGAAGCCATGCACACCCCGGACAGATACACCGCCGAGTGTCCCGCACCCGTCCACTTCGATGCGCCTTCTCTCAGGGCCTCATCCAACATCAAGCCTACGCCGGCATGCATGGCCGGGCACAACGCCATCAGCAACCCTGCAACTCCAGCCAGTCGAAGGAACGATCGTGTCAATTTGTCCATAGTCTCAAGTCTTCGGGTTGCTTTCCAGAACCCTCTTTCTTGTGAATAAAACTTGCCGGGTGCGCCGCTTGACCCGGCAGGGAAACAACCAGTCAGCCATTCCGGCATTTTCTCCAACTGCTTGCGCTTACCCAGCTTCTGTCTTGTCTTGTGCGTTCCTCTGCTGGCGCGCTTCCCGTGGTGCCCACGCTGCGAGTGTGACGCCGCTCACACGCCCTCATCCCGCGTTTTTGCTATGTTGGAAGGTCATGAAATTCCATTGCGCGGAGTAGTCTCTATTATAAAACCCTCTCCGCCCCGGATGGTTTCTGTGTCCAGAAAACTTTGTCTCTCGCATTCCCTTCAGCAACGTGCAGAAACTTTCTTCCCTGGGGGCGTCAACTCTCCGGTCCGGGCATTCCGCGCTGTCGGCGGCGAACCACCCATCATCGTCAGCGGCGCGGGCGCCCGCATGACTGACGCCGATGGCAACCGCTACCTCGACTACGTCCTCTCCTGGGGCCCTTTGTTGCTGGGCCATTGCGCCCCTGAAGTCGTTGAGGCCGTCATCCAGGCCGCTCGCAAGGGCACCAGCTTCGGAGCCTCCACGCCCTCGGAGTCCGACCTTGCCGAGCTAGTCATCCAGGCTTTTCCTTCGATTGAAAAGCTGCGCTTCGTCTCCAGTGGTACGGAAGCCACGATGTCGGCCATCCGCCTGGCTCGTGCCGCCACCAACCGCAAGTACATCGTCAAGTTCGAAGGTTGCTACCACGGCCACAGTGACGCCCTGTTGGTCAAAGCCGGCTCCGGCGTCGCCACCTTCGGCATCCCAGGCTCGGCCGGCGTTCCTGAAGAATCCGTGCAGTTCACCCTGGCTCTTCCCTACAACAATGTTGCCGCGCTGGAGCTGGCTTTCAAGAACTTCAAGCAGCAGATTGCCTGTGTCATCATCGAGCCGGTGGTCGGCAACATGGGTTGCGTTCCGCCCAATCCCGGCTACCTCCAGGCGGTGCGCGCCTTGACCGAGCGCGAGCACAGTCTCTTGATCTTCGACGAGGTAATGACCGGCTTCCGCGTCAGCTATGGCGGTGCACAGGAACTCTATGCCATTAGGCCAGACCTCACTACATTAGGCAAAGTGATCGGCGGTGGACTCCCCGTTGGCGCCTATGGCGGACCCGCCGCGCTGATGAACCAGATCTCGCCGCTCGGCCCCGTCTACCAAGCCGGAACCCTGAGTGGAAATCCCCTTGCCATGGCCGCCGGACTCGCCATGCTCAAGATTCTGGGCGCCGGCCGCAGCACCATTTATCCCAGCCTCGATGCCCTCGCATCCAAGCTGGTCACCGGCGTCACCACGGCCGCGCACGACACCGGAATCGCGGTCACCGCCAACCAGGTTGGCAGCATGTTCACCTGGTTCTTCACCGATCATAAGGTCTTCGACTGGGATAGCGCCGCAGCCTGTAACACGGAACTCTTCGGCCGTTTCCACCGCGGCATGCTCGATGCCGGCGTCTGGCTTCCTCCATCGCAATTCGAGGCCGCCTTCCTCAGCACCGCCCATACGGCCGCAGACATCGATACCACCATCGCCGCGGCCCGCGAGGTCTTTGCCGCCATGCGCGCCTGAGCGATCTCCGCGCCGGCCGCCTGGGGCAGGCAGAGGCGCTCGCCCAGGATTGGGTGCCAATCCGGGCCGCCTACCCTGGCGGCCTGGGCTTTTCATCGCAGCAGGTTTTTCCCATCGGCGTTACTATCAGGGTGACACAGATCGGGAGGTCACCGCGTGGGCTACGTTGAGCAGAACCTGAACCCCGGCGAGCGCATTCTGTACACCACCCACCTGCATTGGATCGTGCTGTTCCGTTCCATCTTCGTGGACACGCTCTTCTCCGCCGCGGGGCTCGCGCTGATTGTCTGGGGCATCGCCGGCAAGCATCCCGAACGCGGCGAAGGCCAGGTTGCAGGCATCGCCGGATTGTTGCTGCTCCTGGCCGGCAACGTGATCCTCGCCATCGCCGCGGTTCGCCGCAATGCCACCGAGATGGCCGTGACCGACAGACGCGTCATCATCAAGGTAGGAGTCCTCACCAAGCGCACCGTCGAAGTTTTCCTCTCCAAGATTGAGAGCGTTGGCGTCGAGCAGACCCTGTGGGGAAGGATGATGGGCTTCGGCAGCATTTCCGTGCGCGGCACCGGCGGCACCAACGAGCCGTTCAGCCATGTCGCCAACCCGCTCGAATTTCGCCGCCAAGTGCAGAATCAACTCGGAGCACAATTGAATCTTTAGCCGGAAACCGCCACAGGTTCGCGCCGCACCCTTCGGCGAGAACCTCGGAGGCTCTTCACTCAATTTGTGCCGGAATCTCGCTGTTGCCTGGGCGTGTTTACCAGTGTGTCACTCGGACGACGCTCCTCCCGTGACCATCCAGCGAATTGTCGCCAGCCTTCCGCAACCTTTCTCCAACCAGTAATCTTCGGCCTTCCAACCATTCTCCATCTCGCGAATCGTTCCGCCCTGGATGCCATTGGTTTCATTCGGGCGACTCGAACCCGTGTGTGCCAACGCACACGCCACCGTGTCAGCCCAGACACGCGGCTCCGCGGCCCGGCGCTTGAACTCCACGCCCATCGCTCCTCTGCGATTTGGCGGTTGACTTGCCACAAGGTGTGGTGACGGAATCCGGCGGACCCCAGAAAGATTCCGCAAAACGTTTTTCCGTCGGCTATAGTGGGGAGCACAATTCAATGACGGGCTGGCTCAACGCGCGGAAGCACTGGTTGTTTGTGGCAGTCGCCCTGCTCGGGGCGGCCATCGCGATTGCCGGAATCGTCTTCTGGCGGGCTGAGGTCGGGTTCCGGTTGGCGAGCCAGGCCGAGAGCGCAGAATCGAACTTGAAGTTCGCCGTGCGTCCACTGTTACCGGCCACCGATAGCGGTTTTGAGTGGGTCAGCGCCCCGGCAGCTTTCACCCAGGCGGCGGAGTTGAACGGCCAACTTTATGTTGCAGGCCCCGCCGGGTTGTTCGAGTTCGACGGCCAGGGACTGCCGGGTCGCAATTTTCGCGTTGGCCGTGAGCTTCCGCCCGCGCCACTGCTGCGGATGATGCCGGCAATGCTCGCCGACTCCCGCCAGCCCGAGTTGGTCATCGCCACCGATGGCGCGGGCATTCTCGCCTTCAACGGCTCAGGCTTCCGCCAGATGCTGCCCGACGATCGCGAGGTACGCCACGTCACTGCCATTCTCCCAACCGCCTCCGGCCACCTGCTTATTGGTACCCCAAAGCGCGGCTTGCTGCTTTACGATGGCCAGCGGCTTGCGCCATTCCATTCAGCTTTGAAGCAGCTTCACGTCACCGAACTGGCGGGCAGCGAATCCGATCTATGGATCGGCACCTTGGACCGCGGCGTCGCCCACTGGCACGGCGGCAGCGTCCAGTGGTTCGGCGAAGCCAATGGATTGCCTGACGCGCGCGTCTACGCCATCGCTGCTGCTGGAACTCGCGCGTACGTCGGAGGTCCCGCGGGCATCGCCGAGTTCAAGTCCGGTCAGTTCTTGCGCACCCTGGCCCCTGGAACATTTGTCCGTGCCCTGCTCATCCAGGAAAAAAGCGTGCTCGCCGGAACCATGGAGGATGGCGTTCTTGAAATCCCCCTCGAACACCAGGCGCGCGATCACCGCGAGCTTTCCGCACTGGGCGATCTCTCCGGCGTCGAACAGTTCTTTACCTCCGGAGAGTCGCTCTACGCCGTTACCGAGTCCGCGGTCTACGCGCGCCAGGCAACGGGCGGCTGGAAGCGAGTCCTGGAACCGTCCGGAGGGCTGCTTACGGATCGCAACGTTTCGGCTCTCGCGGTAGACGCCGGAGGCCGTCTCTGGGTGGGCTATTTTGACCGTGGACTCGACATTGTCGAGGGCTCAGGTCCCCACGCCCGCCACGTGGAAGACGATCATGTTTTCTGTGTCAACCGCATCCGGCCGAACGTATTGCGGGACGCAACGGCGGTGGCGACGGCTAACGGCCTGGTTCTGTTTGACGCCCAGGGAAATCGCAAGCAGGTGATTGGCAAAGCCGAGGGGCTAATCGCCGATCACGTGACTGACGTTGCCGCGTATCGCGATGGCATCGTCGTGGCAACTCCGGCCGGGCTCACCTTTATGGACTCGGCGGGAATGCGCAGCCTCTACGCCTTTCATGGTTTGGTCAACAACCATGTCTACTCGGTGGCGGCCAACGGAACGCAGGTACTCGCCGGCACGCTGGGAGGGGCCAGCCTGCTGGAAGGCGACCAGATCCGCGCCAGTTACACTACGGCGACCTCGGCGTTGAAGCATAACTGGATTACCGCCGTGATTCCGCTCGGCAACGATTGGTGGATCGGAACCTATGGAGCAGGCATCACTCGCCTGGACTCGTCCGGCAAGTTTGAGGCGAGCGATGGCGCCAGTGGCGGCCTGGTCATTAATCCCAACGCCATGCTTGCCCTCGACCGCGTGCTGCTCGCCGGCACCATGGGGCAGGGACTCTACGTGATGGATCGCAAGTCGGGCAGATGGTGCGCCTTAACCGAAGGTCTGCCTTCGCTCAACGTCACGGCGTTGGCTGCGGCAAACGGTATTGTCTACGTGGGAACCGACAACGGGCTGTTGCGCATTCCTGAACAAAGGTTGGAACGATGAAACGGCACCTGCAATTCCTGGTGGTGATCCTCTGCCTGGTTGGAGCGGCGCTGGCGGACGCGGGGGTTCTGATTCCGCGCGACAAGAGCCAGCCCGATCCCTCGATTCTCTCGCTCGATGAAATGGAGATTCGCGTCCTCATCGATAATGGCGTGGCGCAGGTGTACGTTCGCCAGATCTTCGGCAATCACACCGGCGCCATCGAAGAGGGAAATTACATCTTCGCCCTGCCCAGCCGGGCCACCGTCAGCGACTTCGCCGTGTGGGACGGTCCAACCCGCATTCCAGCCGTGATCCTGGAACGCAAACGCGCCAACCAGATCTACAACGAGGCCGAGCAGCAGGCGATTGATCCCGGCCTGTTGCAGATGGGCGAGCGCGGCGTGGAAGAGGCGCGGCGCAGTGCCGCATTCAGCGCGCGCATCGTTCCCATTCCGCCTTACGGCACCAAGCGCCTCGAATTCGAATACCACGAGAATATTCCGGTTGAGAACATGAAGTCGTTCTTTGCCATTCCAATTCATCCCGACGCCTACCAGGCGCAGGCCGCCGGCCGCCTCAGCATCGAATTTGAACTGCGCTCGGCGCACCAGTTATCGGATTTCCAGTTCGCCGGTTCGACCTATCCGATGAAGGTGACGGCCAGGGATGGACATTCGATCAAGGCCAGCTTTGAGGGCCGCGGCGTCAACCTCGCGGAAGACTTTGCCCTCAGCTATCAGCTCGATTCGAAGCAAGCGGACACCCTCGACATCCTCACCTATCTCAATTCCGAGTCTGCCCCGGCGGACGCCGCGGAGAACCTTCCCGCACGCAGCCACGACGAGCCGGGATTTTTCGAGGCCCAGGCCCTGATAGGGTCAGGCGCCCCGGCGGTGAGCAATGGCGGGGCACCGAAGAACCTCGTAGTGCTCTTTGACAACTCGCTTTCCATGCAGTGGGAGAAGCTGGAGCGCAGTTACGCCGCCATGGAAACGGTCCTGCGTTCGCTCGGTCCGGAAGATCATTTCAATCTCCTGCTCTTCAATAACAAGGTGGCCGCCTTTCAGCCTGCGGTCGTTCCTGCCAGCCGCGACAACGTCCGGAAAGCCCTGGAATTTGTTCGCGCCAGCCGCCTGCGTGCAGGAACGGACTTGCAGCAGGCCCTCGGCGCGGGACTGGCGCAATTCGCCAACGTCCATGGCAACGCCTACATCCTTTTGTTGAGCGATGGCGGCGCGACCCGGGGACTCATCCGCAGCGGAAGCCTGGCCAACTGGTACACCGAACACTGGAAACAGCTACCGCAGTCCGGGCGGCCGCGTACCTATGTGTTTGCGGTCGGAGACGACGCTAATCTTCCCCTGCTGCGCACGCTGGCACGCAATGAGGGCGCGATCGAAAACGTGCTGTCCACCGAGCCGGTTGATTTCAAGCTCAACGCGTTTGTCTCGAAGATTGGCCGCAGTCCGGTCGCGCAGCTCGGGTTCAGGGTCTCGCCGGAAAATTCCGTGCAGATGGTCTACCCGCTCCAGGACACCGCGTTTGGCGGCTCCGTGGCATCCTGGGTTGGCCAGTATGGGAAACCTGCGGGGCCGGTAGAGATGTCCGTGCGCGGGCTGCGCGACGGCAGTCCCTTTGAGATCAAAGCCGCCGCCCCACTCCCGGCGCAGTCGCTCGAGCACCCACAGTTGCCGCGGCTCTGGGCGCGCGCCCGCGTCGATGCCCTGCTGGACAAGATCGAGCGTGAAGGCGAAGACGCAAAAACCGTGGAGGAAATCATCCGGCTCTCGCGCAAGTATAAATTTGTAACGCCGTACACATCTTTTCTGGCCGTACCGCGCGCACTCCTGCGCCCGCGGGTCATTCGTCCCGGCGATCCGGTCTTGCGCGTGCACACGGACGAGTCGATCCATTCCGTGGTGGCGATTTTTCCCTTCGGATTGACCAAACGCCTGCGCTACCTTGAAGCCGAGGACGTATGGCAGACCCGCTTCCTTGCGCCAGACGACATGCAGGACGGAACCTACAGCGTGGGCCTCGTGCTGCGCGATCGTGCCGGACACACCTATCGCGAATCGAAGACCTTCGTCATCGCCAGTAAGCCGCCCGTGGTCAGCATCCGGCTCGACAATCGCCGCTATCACCGTGGCGGCACAATTCCGCTGAAGGTAGATGCCACGGCCAACACGCGCACGCTCATCGCGCGCCTGGAAGGAATTTCGCCGGTCCCTTTGCGCTGGAATCAGAAGGCGGGCGCTAACACCGGGGACTTGCAGATTCCACCCGACCTACCGGCGGGAACCTATGGTTTGACCGTCATCGCCGAAGATGTCGCCCACAACATTGGAACCCAGGAGGTGCAAATTGAAGTACTTCCCTGACCCATTCTTTGCCAAGGCCAGACGTCTTCTATGGCCCTGCTGCGCGGGACTTCTGCTGGTTCCAGCCATCGTAATTGGCGCCCGCGCCACCTCGCCCTGGCGCCACGCCGAGTCCGGCTCCGCCGTGGAAGCAGCCCTCTATCGCTGGATGCCAATGCCTGTGAGCAAAGTCTTCGGGATGCGCCCTCCGCGCGAGGCTACCCCGCTCCTCGGTGAACTGATCAAACGCCAGCCTGCCGCGCAGCTGTACTCTCTTCGCGCGCTCAACGAGGAGGCGGCGCTGGACTTCGCCGCCGCTGAGGCAGACTGGAAGAAGTACACCGAGGCCGCGCCGGATCCCGTCCAGGCGGAATGGTCTCTCGCCGATTTCTATCAGCGGCGCCTTCGCCCCATGGATGAGATTGCGGCGCTAACCCTGATTGCCCGCGCCCCCGCACCGGTCTCGGAAAAACTCACTCCTGTCGAGCAGCAGCGCTCCTGGCTGGCCTTCGAGCGGATCTTCCAGGTGATCGCCGCGAACGCCCTCCCGACCGACGTCTCCGCCCAGGGCTACCGCGCCTGGCTCGACCGCTACCCAGGGCAGAAAGCTGTGTACAGCCGCTACTTCCAGTTCCTTCTCGATCACCGCTCCTTCGCCGACGCCGAGAAACTGATTGCGCAATATCACGCCGCGGTGCCTGCCGATGAGGTGCTTCCCGTCAAGCAGCGGGCGTTGCTGGAATACAAACGTGGATCCATCGCGCAGGGTTTGGCGATCTACGACACTCACTTCCAGCCCCTGTGGCCGCAGGAATTGATGGATGGATACTTTGCGCTGCTTACCGAGACGCGCTCGTTGCGGAAGTACCTCGATCAGGCGCACGCCGCCGTGGAGCGGAATCCTGACGACTTGAATGCCTGCGCTCGCATCTTCTATTACCATCAGCGGCAAGGCCGGGCCGACGCCGCCGGCCAAGCTCTCACCCAGTACCGCCTGCGCAAGCAACAGCGCAATGCAACGTGGAATTCGCAGGAACTCTACACCCTGGCGAAGCTCAACGAGGGCATCAGAAATTATCCCGAAGCGGCGCGCTACTATTACGCGCTCTACAACACCCATGACCAACCGGACGCCGCGGAACTCGCTCTTGCCGGACTGGTGAACGTTTTGCTTGATGCACCGGAGCAGGACGTACGCATAGGCAGCGGCGAGCTCTCCATGTATCGCGACATCGGCGCCATGGATCGCGGCCCAGGGTTCCTCAACGGCATCCTTTCGCTGGTGATGAACTCAACCGCGCCCGCCTATGCCTACTCCGAAGAGGAACAGCGGGCGGTTCCTTACTTCCATCGGGCAGAAGCCGCGCAACTCGTGCAGCAGTTCGACGCGCGATTCCCAAACTCGCAGTTGCGTGCCGGCCTGCGCGCGCGCCTCATTGAGACCTATGCGGCCTACGGTGAAAGCGGGGCCGTGATCCGTGACGGCCAGCAATTCCTGAAGACATTTCCCAACCATCCCGATCGCGAGCGCGTGGCTTTGCTTCTGGCCGATGCCTACGCCCGCGAAAACCGGATGCAGGAAGAATTCGCTCTCTACGATGAAGAGCTTGCCGAGCTCGCCCGGCGCGCTGGCGGCGTTCCACTCGGGATGAAAGCAAGCGAGCCGCCTGGGTCACCGGGCGACACGGTGCCCCAACCATCGACCCTCTCGGAAGCCGAGTCCCAAAGCGAGTCCAGCCAGAGCGGGCAGGAGCCCGGGAGCAACCGCCCGGAGCAGAGCCAGGCCTTCTCCACGCAAGCCTCTACCACTGTCCAGGGGCCAAAGACCGCGTCCGCCTGGTACTCGGACTATCTTGAGCGTTATCTCTCCCGGCTGGCATCGATGAACCAGCTTCCCCAGGCGCTAGCGGTCTTGCGCAAGGAGGTGGATCGCAACCCGGACGATCCCGGACTCTATGAGCGGCTGGCGCAGTTTCTCGAACAGAACCGGCTCGGGCAGGAACAGGAACAGGTCTATGAACGCGCCATGCAAAGGTTCCCCGACCGTTCCTGGTATCACAAACTCGCCCGCTTCTATCTGCGGGAGAAACGCAACGCCGACTTCTCCCGTCTCAGCGAACAGGTGGTAAAAATCTTCTCCGGAACCGAGCTTGAGGCGTACTTCTCCGATGTGGTGAACCCTGCCCAGTACTACATCCGCCTCAATGAGTTCGCTCATGCAAGGTTTCCCCATGACCTGCTTTTCGTGCGCAACCTGTTGCGCGCCTACCAGTCGCCGCCAACCATGCGCAATCAGGATTGGGAGAGCCTGCTTCGCCAGCATTGGTGGGAAGCAGAGGACTTGAGGGATCAATACTTCGAATTCCTGTCACGCACCGGCCGTCTGGACAGCGAACTTGCGGAGATTCAGCGGACGGAAGCGTCCATGCAGCACGAGCAGTGGAGTGAGCTTGCCGGCAGCAACCCGGTCGCGGTCCGTTTTGTTGGTGAGGCAAGGTTCTGGCGTTCGCACTTTGAAGAAGCTGCACCGGTGATGTACGCGCTGGCACAGCAATATCCCGCAGACTTTGAACTGGGCCGCCGGGCCTCTGCCGTTCACCGTTCGCTCGCCGCATACGATCCACGCAACACCGAACTCGCCGTCAACATTGAGGAGAACCTCTACCGCGCCGATCCCGGCAACCGTGACACCCTGGCCCGCATCGGCGATGTGCTTGCCGACCGCGAGTTGTTCGACCGTGCAGCACCGTACTGGAACCGCATGGTGCAAATTCGCCCCGGCGAGCCGCAGGCCTACCTGGACGCCGCAACCGTCTATTGGGATTACTATGACTTTGATTCTGCGCTCAAGCTGCTTGAGGAAGGCCGCGCCCGGCTCGCGGACCCGTCGCTCTACGCCTATGAGGCGGGCGCCATTTACGAAGGCAAGCGCGCGGTCTCGCAAGCCATCGCGGAATACATGAAGGGAGCGTTGCAGGAGCACGAAGGCTCGCGTCCCTATAACCGCTTCCTCGATCTGGCACGCCGCGCAAGTCTGCGCGACGAAGCCGAGCGTGCGACCGCCCCTTTGACCGGGGGCGACTCACCCAGTATCGATGCCATCAAACTGCGCCTTGCCGTTCTGGAATCGCAGAACCGGCCCAAGGATGTGGAGCAAACTCTGGCTGCAATCGGCGAGCGCACCAGTTCGCTGGAAATCCTGGAGTGGCTGGAGGAAACGGCGCGCCAGAAGTCCCTGGAGACGGTACAGGAGAGAGCCATCGAGAAGCAGGCTGCCATCACCACGGACCCGGTGCGCAAGCTTGAGCTGCGCTATTCGCTGGTTCATTTCTATGAAGCGAAGAAAGACATCCAGCAGGCGCAACGCAATGTCGAAGCGCTCTATGGCGAGAACCCGAAAATCCTCGGCGTGGTGCGCTCGACGGTTGATTTCTACTGGCAGAATAAACAGCGGCAGCGTGCCATCGATGTTCTTGTCCAGGCGGCCCATGATTCTTATCCGGAATTGAGCGCACAATTCCGCTTCGAAGCCGCACGCAAGTCCTCCGAGTCCGGACAATACGAACCATCCCGCCGCTTGCTCACCCAGCTTCTGTCCGGCGCGCCCTACAACGAGGAATATCTGGCGGCCATGGCCGATACCTACGCTCGCGCGGCCGACGACGAAGGGCTTAAGAGGTTCAGTCTCGAGAAGATCGAGGAGTTCGGAAAGTCGCAGCTTCCCCCCGACGTCCGCACCCGCCAGATCGCGGCCTTGCGCCGTGGACTGATCCCGGCATTGACGCGCATGAAGGACTACGCCGGCGCCGTCGATCAGTACATTGAGGTCATCAACCGCTATCCGGAAGACGATGCCTTGATTTCCGAAGCGGCACTCTATGCCCAGCGCAATGACCGCCAGCAACAACTGCTCGGGTACTACGGCAACACCATCCAGCAGTCGCCCCGCGACTATCGCTGGCCCATGGTGCTGGCAAAAATACAGACCCAGGTGGAGGACTACGCCGCGGCCGTCGATACCTATGCCACTGCCATCCGCATCCGTCCCGACCGCGTCGATCTGCGCACCGCGCGGGCGGAATTGCTCGAACGCCTCATGCGTTTCGACGAATCCGCCGCCGAATACCAGAAGCTCTACGAACTGAACTACCACGACACGCACTGGATGGAAAAGGTCGCTGAAATCCGTGCCCGCCAGGGCAAGACAGCGGACGCGGTCGCCGCCTTGAGCACGGCGCTGATCGACAATCGTCCTCCAAAGCCAGCCAACTTCTTCGCCGCCGCTACCCGGCTGGAAGGCTGGGGACTGCTGCAAGCGGCGCGCGATTTCGCACAGAAGGGGGTGGATGCTGCGGGCCGGGACCTGATCGCCGTGGCAGACAACCACGCCGGCGCCCAGCGTTATGTTGAGATCATGACGCGCCTCCGTCAGCAGGATGCAGCCTACTCCCGCTTGCAGCTTGCGCTCACGGATGCAACCTCGTTGCTTGCCCAGGTGTCCGTCGCGGTGAATCAAGTCGAGAAAAACGGCATCGTCTCGGTCACCGACCAGCAGTGGCGCGACCGCGCCCTGGCAGCGCAGCGCGACGCCGCCCGCACCGGCATGGCAGCCGCGATGCAGGCCATGGGCACAGCCGCCGGCCAGTACTTCACCCCGGAAGAAAAAGTGCAGTTCTCATCCTGGCTGGACGCGCGGGCCGCAAAGACCGGCAACGACGAACTGGCGGCGAGTTTCGTTCCCGCGGCGGCCGCCGCCGGATTACCCGATCAGGAAGCGCGCTGGCTCAAGCAGTTGCTGCTCAGCCATGACGCCGGAAGCGAAAAGTACAAGCCGCGGCTGGTCGAACTGCAAACCCGGAGAATGCGTTTTGAGGAACTGGGCGCCGCCTTGGAAGCATACGCACAGAAGCTGACGCCCCAACACGGACGCAATGACGTGCTCGTGGAAGCCGCCAACGCGTACCGCGCCGGAGCCTTGGCCGATGCCGAATTCAGCGTGCTCAAAGGCATTGGGTTGCAAGGCGGCGAAGCGGTGCGCCATCGTTACTTCGAACTTCTTCTGCAGCGCGCCCCGCGGGAACTGGTGCAACTGGCCGGCAGCTCCAGGGATGGAGTGGGCGATGCAGCCTGTCAGTTCGTTCTGGCCAACGGCCCGGCCGCGCTGGCGCAAGACGCTGTGGCAGCGCGCGGACGTGCGCTCGAACCGGTGTGGACCAAGGCATATTCGGCTCTCACCGGTCTGTATTTTTCCGACCACAGCCCGGCTGTGAACCAGGCGTTCCTGAATGCGCTGGGCGACGGCACCATTGGCGAACGCCTCGGCAAGCCCGTGGACCGGGAGCGGCAACTGGCCGGTAACACCTGGTTCTACTATGGCTCGCGTTATGGCGAGTGGCTCGGAGATTCGCGCCTGGGCGATCCCGAGGACTTTCTGCCCGCACAACTGGAACAGTCCCCCGCCTCGGCATCCGGCTACATCACGGTGGCCGAGTACTACGCTGGATCTGGGAAAATCGATCGCGCGGTGGATGACTATCATCGAACCCTCGAGCTCGCCCCAGGCCGGGCAGACATTCACGATCGCATCGCCGTACTCGACTGGCGTCAGCAGAAACGCACCGAAGCCGTGGAGGAGTGGAAGAAGGCGCTGGAGTTGCTGGACGCGCAGGTTCATCAGCGCGTGGTGCCGCCGGGTTTCTGGCCAACCTTCGGTTATGTCATGAATCACCTCGGCAATCGCCATGTGGCCGGTGGGCTGCGCCCGCAGTCCGATGCGGTCCTGCGGGATTACGTCCGCCAGAATGGCGCGTATCGGGTGGACGGCCTGCTGCGTTCGGCTTACATCGTGATTGGCGATCCCCAGAGCGGTGTCGCTTTCCTGATCGAGCTGGCACGGATTGCGCCCGATCCGGATGCGGTTCTGGGATTGTTGGTCGAAGCCGATTGGGTTCCGGCAAAGATGCGGAACCCGATTTACGAGCAGATCATCGCGCGCCTGCAGGACCATCTGCGGTCCAGCGAAGACCTCTCCCGGCAGGGTGCTGAAGACAGCATCCGCTCATGGCAGGCCCGTTATGCCATGCACCTTGTCGAGCAGCAGGAATTCGACCACGCCGCCGCGGTGCTCCAACCGCAGCCGGAACCCACCACGGCCGAGCTTGAGATCCGCTACCGCATTGCCCTGGCCAGCGGCCAGTTCGATTCGATCCTGGCGCAGTATCGCGCCAATCCCGAGAAAGCGCCAAACCCGGAAAGTCTGCGCCAGGTGGCGGCCGCCTTGCAGACCGCCGGCCAGCGTCCGGGGGCGCGCAAACTCCTGGAGTATTTATTTGTCCAGGAGATCGCGGCGCATCAACTGAACCCGGCGAACATGCTTGGCCTGGCGGAGATTCGTCTGCAGGACGGGGACACCGCCGCCGCCATGGACGTCCTGCGCCGCCTGGTGCTCGCGGTCGGTCAGCCTTTTGAAAATCTCGACCCGGCCGCCTCCCTGCTCGCGCGCAACGGACGCCACGGGGAGGCCGTTGAGTTTCTCAGCCGCCTGGTGCAGGCCAAACCCTGGGACCAGGGCGCGCGGCTCCGTCTGGCGCAGGAAGAAATCGCCGCCGGTCAGGATGCGGCGGGCGCACGATCGCTTGCAACTTCCGTCGCGACCGATTCGCAGGCGGCTTACGCAGACCGTCTTGCCGCCGCGGCAATTCTCGCCGGAACTGGCCCGGCATTGGGCAGCGCGGAACTCGACTTCATCGCCCATGGCACCGGCTCTGCCGATCAGCCATACTTCTACGCCGCGCGGCTCAGTGCGGCAAAAAACACGGCTGATAAGGCGGCGTCGGCTCGGCTGCTAGGAGATGCGCTGGCCGACGCACCGGACAGAGATGCCGTCCGAGTGCCTTTGTTCTATGCTTTGGCCGCTCTGAAACAGGATCGGCTTGCCCTCTCCGGCATCGAGCCGCTTCTGCGAAGTGGTTACCTGGCGGGATTGTCCAGTCCAGTTCCGCGTTCTTACCCTGCCGACCTCGAGCCGGACGACGCCGCTGATGCCGCACCGGCAGAAGAGGCGCTGGCCAACGATGTCCGGGACGAAACGCCGCCTGGCGAACGCGCAGCTCTTGCCATTGCCGTGGCCCGGTCCAACGCAAGTCTCGGAGCGCTGGAAAACTCGCTTCGTTACTACCGCATGGCTCTCCATGGGGACCTGTCGGGCAGTGCGCGAGCCGAGGTCACGAAGAATATAAATAGCGTCCGCACCGCCATCCGCAGAAATGCAAACAATGCTCAGAGAGTGCCGGTCATTCACAAGGAAATCGATCAGGACCATCTGGTGCGTCCGCGACTGCTGGCGGTGCAGAAGGCTCCGTCATCTCCGAATGCGGATCGCGGCGCGAAAGGGGGACGCGCACAATGAAGCGCATCGCGGCTTTATTCATCCTCGTTCTTCTTGTGGCTGCAGGTTGGGCAGCCTATCAGGACGCGCCGCCGCACCCGGCCGCCTCGCTGGCCCGCCTGATGCCGCAAAATGCCCTGCTCTTCCTGGAAGCTCGCGACTTCGGCGGCGTGCTCCGCGAATGGAACTCTTCCTCCGAAAAACAGCTTTGGCTCAGCGGCGATAATCACGAAGTCTTTAGCCGGTCCCGACTTTTTCTCCGGCTCAAGCAAGCGCAGGACGAATTTGCCTCTGCCGCGGGACTGCCTCCAGACATGTCTTTCCTCACCGACGTTGCCGGGGAGCAAAGCGCACTCGCCGTCTATGACATCGGCAAGCTGGAGTTCCTCTACGTCACCCAATTGTCCTCGGCGCGCGCGATGAAGTCCGGAATCTGGCAGCAGCGGGCGCAATTCGAGACCCGGGAAATTGAGGGAAAACCGTTTTACGTGCGCACCGACCCTCAATCCGGGCGCGTCGTTGCCTTCGCCATGGATGACGATTACCTGGTTCTCGGAACCAGGGAAGACCTCGTCGCCGCATCCCTTTCTCTGCTGGCCAATCAAAAGACCGCCGCGCTGAGCCAGCAAGGCTGGTTCGTCGATGCTGTGAAGACGGCCAAAGATCCCGGCGAGCTGCGCCTCGTGGTTCATCTTGCCGAGGTTACAAGAACGCCGCAATTCCGCACCTACTGGGTGCAACAGAACATCACCGAATTGCGCCAGTATGAGTCTTCCGTCAGCGACCTGTTCCGCTCTCCCAGTACCTATCGCGAGGAGCGCGCCCTGCTGCTAAAAGACACCCCGGAGAACGCCGCGGACGCCGCGGATGGCGGCCCCCAAGTGACGGAACTCATGCGCCTGGTTCCGCCGGACACCGGTTTCTATCGTGCGATTGCCGCTCCACCTGTGGAAGATTCGCTCGCCATGCTTGAACAGAAAGTGCTGACCCCGAGGCTTGGCCCTGCACCGGTTTCCAAAATCGCTCCAGCCGTGGCCCAGGGAGAGCAGCCGCCAGGAAGTGCATCAAACCTGGATATGCGCATTGACACGCCCCCGTCCAGCAATGGAGAGGAAGCCAACGGCGACGGCGCATTGAAGGATTTGCTCAAACAGGCAAACGTCCGCGCCGCTCTTCAGTTGCACAGCTCTGAGCCGGACGGCGATGGCGTCTTTGTCCGCCTTCACTCCACGATCGTGTTGCGCGGCGCCACGGAGTGGGAGGAACCGGTGGCGCAACAGGCGATCCAGGCGGTACTATCGCCTGGACTGACGGCCTCCCGTCTCGGGGTTGCATGGAAGAAAACCGGAGCCGGCGCGCTGAGTTACTCCGAGTTGGACGGACTTGCCCGGGTCGCCCTTGCGGTGAGAGGTAAGTGTCTGTTTGTAAGCAATGATCCAGCAACTCTACAAACCGTGCTGGCGCGGATCTCCCAGCCCGTGGCCACCGAACCTGCCATCTACTCCGCGGGCTTCGACCACAGTCGCGAGCGCCAGAGTTTCCTCCGGCTGACCGCACTCATAGACCAGCCAGCCCGCACCAACGCCGCCGGGGACGGAGGCCGCGAGCCGCAGTTCTTCTCACAAAACGTCGCCAGCCTCAGCAAGACGCTGGCTGGCGTGAAATCACAATCCATCATCGCCAGACGCGCCGGCCGTGTGGAGACGCAAACGGTGCGCTACGAATGGGCGCAGTGAAGACCGCTCGGTGCCTCGCCGGGCTCGGCATTCTGTTGGGATGCCTGGCCCCCGTGATCGCGACCGGCGCCGCCATGGCGTCGGCGGACGCACCTGGCTCCGGGCCGCCCGATACCTCCGCCCTGTTTTCCCGTACCGCATCCCAGACGCTGGCGCGGCACTTCTCGTCTCCCAATATTTCCTATCTGTTCTATGACGCACAGGAGGACAAGTTCATCGCGGAGAAGTGGCGTGAACCGGCGCAACCCGTGCCCATCGGATCGCTGGTCAAGCCGTTCACGGCTTTAGCCTACGCCGAAACTCACAGTTTCCGTTTTCCAGAGTACGTCTGCACCGGAGGCAATTCCTGCTGGCTCCCGAAAGGTCACGGAAGGCTTGGCCTCGTTCGGGCCATCGCCTTATCCTGCAACTCATATTTCACCGCCCTCGCATCGAATACCGGGGAAGCGCAGGTCACCTCGGTCGCTCGGCGCTTCGGTCTCAACGGTCCTGGAGTCAATGCCTCGGCCGCAGCAATGGCCGGCGGGTTTGGCGTATGGCGAGAGGCGCCCGAGAGCCTGGTGCGCGCCTATGCGATGCTTTTGGGCCGCAGTTCGCAGCCCGCAATCCAGGATATTGTGGACGGAATGGCGGAGTCGGCAAAAGTGGGGACTGCCGCTGCCCTGTCGCGTCAGGGGTTGCATCAAAAGTTCCTTGCCAAAACCGGTACCGCGCCGTGTACCCACTCCGCGCACGCTCCAGGCGACGGCTTTGTGCTGGTCGCCTGGCCAGCCGATTTTCCCCGCTACCTCCTGCTGGTGCGTCAGCACGGAGTGCCGGGTGCGCAAGCTTCGGCCCTGGCTGGCCGCATGCTGCGCACCCTGGAGCCATAACGTGCCAGGGGCGCGCACGCTCGCTTTCCTGCTGCTGGTGGCGGCCAGTACCCACGCATCGGCCGCCGTGCGCGTGCGCATCGCGGTCCTCGGTCTGTTCCATCCCAACCAGCTTGTGGTAGAGGTTTCGCCTTCGTCCCCCATGCTCGTGGACTCAGGACAGCAACAGCTCATCGCCGGTGTCGGCACCCCTCAGAGGATTGCCGTTCGCCGGGCCAGCGGGAATGTCATCGTGCAGACGGCCGGTTCGCAGATCGTGGGCGAACGCCTGACCTTCGGCGCGCGTTCAGGTGGAGAATCCGAGTTCGTCCTCGTTGTTCCCAGAAAGCTCCGCAGGCGTTATCGCGGCAATCTCACGATCACCGCCGGCAAAGGGGAACTCATTGCGGTCATCGAGATGGAGCTGGAAACGGCCGTAGCCTCTGTCCTGGCGGCTGAATTATCTCCGGACGCCCCGCTGGAAGCCTTGAAAGCGCAGGCCGTGGTCTCGCGCTCCTTCCTGGTGAGCGGCGGCCCTCGTCATCCCTACGCCGACTTCTGCGACACAACCCACTGCCAGTTTCTTCGTGAGCCGCCGGCGCCCGCGTCCCGAGCCGCGCTAGCCGTGCACGCAACCAGGGGCCTGGTGCTCGCCTGGAAAGGCAAGCCATTCGCCGCCATGTACTCTGCCAGTTGCGGCGGCCGCACTCATTCCCTGGCTCAAGTCGGCGGCCAGGTGATTGATTATCCGTACTTTTCCGTCGCCTGCGCGTATTGCCGGCGCGTGCCTGAAAAATGGTCATCGCGGGTGAGCAAAACGGATGCCGCCGCGCTGGTTCCAGACAGCGAGGAAGAGCGCGTCAAGACCGGCCGCAGATTGGGGTGGAATACCCTGCCAAGCAACACGTTTACAAAGTCGGATGCGGCCGATGCCGTCGTCCTGAACGGCGTGGGTCGTGGCCATGGTGTCGGTTTGTGCCAGCGTGGCGCTGCCGGCATGGCGCGGGACGGCATGGACTTCCGCGCCATACTGGCCTACTACTTTCCCAACACAACCGTCGAATCCGTCGCATCCCCCTGATGCATTCTGCCGCGCACTCTCCGTTTACCCTCGTCCTCGGAACGCCTGCTCGTCTCGCACCGCATCACAATACTGTGGCTCTTGTCGTTCGATCACAGATTCTCCCGGCGCCCGACTGCGCTCATCCGCATAGTCCAGCGCCGGGTCCTGCAATGTTTCCTGCAACGTCAATTACCGGCTATGGGCTACCTCCGGTTCCTTGGCTTTCGCCTTGGCCGCCGCCGCTTCCACTCCGGCCAGGAACTTACTCCTGGCATCCCACGCATCGTAGTATTTCGGCACCAGACCCTTGTAGATTTCATACACTTCCGCGTACTGCGCCACCGCCACCGGATTGGGCTCGTACACCCGTTCCACCCGGCAGAACGATTCCACCGCCGCGTCCCGCGTCTTGAACAGCCCGATGGCAAACGCCGCATTCCACGCCGATCCCTTGCAGCCCAACTCGGAGCCGGATGGAATGCGAATGGTGGAGTTCAGAATGTCGGCAAAGATCTGGCACCACACCGGACTCTTGGCGCCGCCGCCGGACAGCCGCACATCATGAATCTTCACCGGATACACGTCCAGGCAGTGTTTGTTGG
>Ga0326727_10002770_pt1 | contig 58400 bp, 40 predicted proteins | sample MB2enrmetagenome_FD_207643 | JGI IMG/M metagenome (GOLD analysis project Ga0326727, IMG submission 207643) | Lab enriched peat soil microbial communities from McLean, Ithaca, NY, United States - MB29MY | ecosystem: Environmental > Terrestrial > Soil > Wetlands > Peat | place: USA: New York... | reverse complement strand
TTCAACACGAGGATTATTAGTCGTTCGAACAAGTCTCCTGCCACCTTGCGTGCAATATTGGAATTGACACCTAGCGCGGTTCCAGCATCAAGCGCAAATCCGAGCGATTGCTGTAACGTGTAGATCGTCCGGTTAATCACGCTACAGTCGGCAATGATGGCCTCCTTTCGGTGATCCCTCAAGCCCTTAAGGTAGGTTTGAAAGGTCGGGTAAGAATCGTCTGCGTCGGTAAAGGAATACAGTACATTCTCATTGTAGGGGCGCGTGATCTTGAACTTTCCCTCCTTCTGAAACTGGATCATTTTGTAGTTCGGTTCGTTTATTGCAGTTATTATCTCTTGGTTGTCACGGATCGCCAAGTATTCCAGCATTCGCAATGAAAAAAGGATGTAATCGCCTATTTGTTCAAAATTATTCTTGTCAGCCGCGAACGCGCCAAAATCCTTAAGGGTCTTGAGCCTCATCTGTTGCTTTTCCTTCTCTCTTCATTTTCCCTATCAAACCAAAACCATTCTTCGTCTGTTTTCCTTACCACCCTTTGGAGACGCTTGACCGCGTAGCAGTTGTATTCGGGACTGATATCACAACCAAGCCATTTTCGGCCAGTCTGTTCGGCAACCACAATGGTAGTTCCTGATCCACTAAATGGGTCAAGTAGCATATCGCCTTCATTCGAAGATGCCAGTACGAGCTTCCTCACAAGTTCTTCAGGTTTCTGGGTAGGATGCGGTGTGCTTTCAACACTGCCATTACAAGTAACCGGAATCTCCAGTACATCCTTTGGCTTGGCGCCCATGGGGTTGGGGACCCACAGGCGATCCTTATCGTTCTCCTTGCTTTTGCCATATTGGCTTGTTTCCGCTTGGGGGTGCTCTGGGTATTTGAGTGTGTGGGAGCTGTATTGAACTCGAAGATAGTCTATGTTCATCGTGAATTGCTTGGATTTCCTCAAATGAAGAATACTCTCATGCGACCTGCCGAAGTCATTTCCCAGGTTGGCTTTATTCTTATAGTGCCAAACCAACCATCTGCACCCTTGGAAATACTGTGATGCCGGATGCTTCAGGTCAGCGAGAATTTCAGAGAAGCCGCAAACATACAGTGTTCCGTGTGGCTTAAGAATTCTGGAAGCCTCGGAGATCCATTGAAGCGACCATTCGATATAGGCTGACTGGGACTCAAAGGTATCCCATTCGGCTTTCTTGATGTTGTATGGAGGATCGGCGAATATGAGATCAACAGTCTCAGATCCGAGTGTTGTGAGCCAGAGTATAGAGTCGCCGCAAAACAGGGTTCCGTTTCGGTGTTCGTACGGAAACGAGATCGGCTCATCATCAAAGAGCGGCAGCGGGTCGTATTGAGCGTTCAAGGCCATTTCTGTTTCACCGAATAAAGATGTTTTGCAGGAATGTCGCTAACCGGAGCCAGCCCATTTTCCTGGTACAGTCATAGTTAGCCAAGCAAACACGGTATTCCTTCAATTCATTGTCTGGCCAGCCAGAATATAAAGTAAGCTTGCAAATTCTAATGGAGATTGGATAACCACTACTGTGTCTTGATGCTCACATTGCCGTTGACGGTTTTCAGGGCGATGGTCGCGCCGCCGGCTCCGAGCTTGAGCGATAGATTGTCGGGGCTGGGCCGAGCTGAGGTGATGCCGGTAAAATTCTCCACCTTGCCTGGAGTCGCGGATGCGCTCAAGGTGGCGGACGAGGACTTCGGAAGCGAAAACGCCAGGTTTCCGCCTGTCACGTCGATATCCAGCGAACCACCCTGGACTGAGACGCACGATAGGTCCACGCTGCCGCCAACGACCCTTATCTTCCGGCTTCCCGAGTTGACGATGAGGGAATCGGATTTCACGGATGCGCCGGTGGCGCTGATTTCGAGTGAGGAAGAACTGCCTGAAAGGTTGATTGATCCGCCGGTCAGCTCAATGGTTACCGGAAGGCTGTCTGGGAGGATTAGTTCATCAAGCCGAGCGCCCGGAGCTATGGTGAGAACGAGGCTGTCGCCCTCCCTCGAAAGAGATCCCGGGTCACCGGCTCCAAGGGATGGGCGAACCTGCACTGTGCTGCCGCCGGTCACTCGAGCTTTGAGGTCCGAGTGAGTGGCCCTGATCACCAGTGATTCCGAAGGTGGAACGGAAATCGGTTGATCAGCGGGAATTCGGGACGCGGCGAGAGGATCGACCGCCGGCGCCGAGGTTTGCGGCGTGGAAACCACCTTGCCGAGCAGATCGGGCAGCTTGGACGTTGCATTCATCATGCGGGATTGGTCGATTTTCGCCTGAATCTCGACGACGGTCAGTTTCCTGTCCGTTCGTCCCTGCGGATCGGTGGTCATGATTATCATGCCTTTTTCCTCGCTTACGAGGATGGCTGTGGCGGCGATGTCACGATCGACGGTATGTACGAGGGTTTTCCAACCCTGGAGGACAAATGTGGGCTTATAGACGCCGAAAACCTGCTGTTCCTCGAGGCTGGAGTCAATGGTATATGTGGTGACGCGAATTCCCTTAATCTCCGTGATCCCGAGCGAGGTTCCGAATTCCGTGGCCAGCTTATCGAGCGCCTGGCCGGAAGGGACATTGATCTCCGTTACCAGCTTGCCGCCCGGAAAGGCGGGCAGGCCGAAATCGGCGTGGGCCGAAATCGCCGGCGATAGCATTGCAACTGCTACCGCCAATAAAACATACTTTCTCATAACGTCTTGCTCCCCAGTGGTTCACTCTGTTCGGACGATTTGCTTTGGGAATGAAGCGCATCTACCGCCTTCTGGAGGCTTCCGCGCAGTCGTTCCATCGTCTCATTCATGGTCAATCCGGCCTCGCCGAGGCTGGACGCTACCTTATCAGTCGCATTACCCTGCGTAGCTTGTGCGACCACCATCTTTGTCGCTATCTCTTTCGCTTCATCCGCAACTGGCCGTTTCGGACTCGGCGCAGTCATATCTATCGGTTTCTCGGGTTGAACCGGACCTATCAGATCGGCGGCGGCAAGGCTCGGCTCCGGAACAGGCTTCGTGTCCGGCAAGCTCGCGACCAACCTGGGCTGTGCGTACTTGTGAGCGATCCGATGATGGTGGATCGGCGCCGCTACGGTGGCAGGCTTCTCGACGGCCGGTTCGGACTCAGGCTTGGGAGCCACCTCGACCGGCTGGATATGCGCCGGTCCCAGAGCGACCGTGGTCGGCTTCGGCGCAGTCGGATTGTGCGCCAGTAGCGTGATTCCGACCAATACCGCCGCAACCGCGGCGATCGCCGTGCCGGGTAGCCACCAGGCTCGTTTCGGCTGAACGGGAACCGGCGTCGGCTTGCTCATCTCCTGCCTCAGCCGGTAGGAGAAGTTCTGTGCCAGCCACGGTGACGGCTCCTCGTCCGTCCAAACGGGCATGACGGATCTGAGCGCCCGCACCTCTGCACGCTCTTTCGCACAGTCGGGGCAAATCGCAACATGGCGCTTGAGTTCTTCTTTCTCCCGTGGAGAAAGCTCGCCATCCACTGCCATCGATATCATCAATTTTGCTTTACTGCATTTCATCTTACGATCCTGTAGGGGCGCCTGAGGGGGTATCCGCAGGGAATTCCGGAACCTCCCCTAACCCCTCCTTGTCAAGGAGGGGAACAAAAGATCATACTTCGAGCTTGTCCAGTTTCTCTCTGAGCTTCTGTCTTGCGCGGTAGATCAGGACTTTGACGCTCCCGATCGGGCATGATAGGGCCTCGGCAATCTCTTTATACTCCAATCCCTCGTATTCACGAAGGATAATCGCGTTCTTTTCCTTTTCGGGAAGTGAATGTATCGCTTTTTTCAGAATGTCCTGCAACTCCATCCGCATGAGATGATCTTCCGCGGAGGAATCGTAGGCGTGGAGGCTCGGACCTCCGTCGTCCGCTACCTCGTGAAGTTCGGAGTCTTCCACCAGGGTTTCAGGCCTTCGAGAAGAGTGGCGTATATAGTCCCTGCACTGGTTTCCCGCTACGGAAAAGAGCCAGGTGCTGAACTTGGCTTCCGATCCTCTGAAGCTGGTGCCGAAACGGCATACCTTCAGGAATGTCTCTTGAACCAGGTCTTCGGATGTCTCTCTTCGCCCAAGCATCCTATAGAAATAATTGAATAGTGGCTTCTGAAACCGGGCAAAAAGCTCCTCCAGAGCAGCGGCATCCCCGCCCTGAAAGCGGGTCATCAACTCTTCATTCGTCAATACTTCCGGATTCGCCACTGCTTGATTCATAAACTCTATACGCCACAGGTTTCAAAAAGTTAACAAGATTGCGGAGGTGAAGTATCGGAGTGTTGGAGTATCGGTCAAGAAAATCGAGTGCCCCAGTACTCCATCACTCCAATACTCCGCCGGGTTATTCATCGAGACGGTTGAAGGGCATGAATAGTTCCGGGACGAAGCGTCCATCCCTACCCTTCGAGATGATAAGACAGGACTGTTAGTTCCTGAATGAAACAGACTTCCCGTACCGCAACGCCGCTGGGCACATGCAAAGGAGTGGGTGCGAAGTTCAGGATGACCTTCACGCCCGCCTCGACCAACACGCCGGCAGCGCCCTGAGCCGCCCGAGCCGGAACCGCCAGGATCGCCATACGCGCCCTGAACTCCTCGTTGGAAGTTCGAATCTGCTCCACATCGAGGATTTCAAGATCCCAGAACCGCGCGCCGATCTTTTCCGGGTCATTGTCAAAGACGGCGACGATATTGAAGTTGTGTCTGCGTAATCCGGAGTAGCCCAGAAGAGCTGCCGCCAGATTTCCAGCGCCGACCAGCAGCACAGGCTGCTCCTTATCGACTTTCAGGATTCGGGCGATACGCCTCTGAAGATCGTGGACGTTGTACCCGATTCCCGGCCTGCCGAACTCCCCGAAATAGGAGAGGTCTTTCCTAAACTGCGCGGCATTAATGCCGGTTGCTTCTTCTATATTCGCCGAGGAGATGGTTTCCACCTCCCTGCAATCCAAATCATTTAAGTGTCTCAGGTAGGCGGCGAGGCGCTCCAGCGTCGGTGTCGGAACCTTGGATTCTCGGGTCATATTCGGTCAACTCCCGCCGTCACGACTGCCGGCGTGGATGCCGGGGACGGCTTTGTGCATTTTTTCACAACCCATGCCACAGTATAGCAGATAGCGGCTGAGGACTCAAGATTTGAAAGCAGGAGGAAAGAAGGTTTGGCGTTCAATCGAACTTGCCTTCCATGACCTTGAGACGAGGAATGAACATCGGAACGGATTCACGGTAGGTTTCATATTTGACACTGAACCGCTTGAGCAGCGCCGGTTCCTCAAATACCCGAATGTAGATGATGGAATAAATCGCTATGAGGGGAATCAGGATGAGCGCCGAGATTGACAAAGCCAGCAGTGCTATTCCAAGCAGGATGAGGAGGTACCCCAGAAGCATGGGGTTTCGCGTGTATGCGTATGGGCCTGTCACGACGAGCTTGCTGGTCGGGAAAAGCGCGACCCCGAATGCCTCGATCGGCGATCCTTTTCCCACGAAATGAAGGAATGAGTACCCCCAGGTTAGCCAGAACAGCCCGAAAGCCATCAGAAACGCCGCCAGGATAGTGAGTAGTTGGTTCGAACCGAGCGGCGAGAAGCGAAGCAGGCGATCGAAAGAGCTGCTGAACATCAAAAAGGCTGCAGGGTATATTACGACGAACATCACCAGCGCAATCCATATTCCGATGATTTTTCGAACAGTTGACATGGCGGGTAGCACCTGGAATCTGGAAGTTGGGAGTTAGAATCGCTGCAACCTGTATTCCAGCCCCCTATCATATTAGCCCAAATCCCAGCCCCCTAAAACCTTAGAACCCTGGAAGCTTAGAGCGGAGTGGCCTGCGGTGTGCCGGCTTTTCTCGGAAAGGTGTGGAAGGTGGGGTGTATCTTTTTCACCACGATAAGGGTTCTCGATTGGTCGCTGCTTGGTAGTATGAGCTTGCGAACCTTTATCATCTCGCCGCCGAGCATCTTAATTGCCTTTTGGGCCTCCGCGATCTCCTCGTCTGCTTCAGGGCCTTTGTAAGCGACCCACTTTCCGCCGATTCGGCAGAATGGGAGGCACAGCTCGGCGAGGACGTTAAGCCGCGCGACCGCTCGCGAGACGCAGAAGTCGAATCGACCTCTCAGCGCCTTATCTCGGCCTGCGTCCTCGGCGCGAGCGTGGACGAATCGGACATCCTTGAGTGCCAGGTCGGCGGCAACCACCTCGGCGAAGGTCAATTTCTTGCGCACGGAATCCAGGAGGGTCAGGCGAAGCTCGGGAATAGCGATTTTGAGCGGGATGCCGGGTATGCCGCCTCCCGTCCCCACATCGATTAGGGATGCGCCTCCGGGAATCTTCACTGCCGAAAGGATGCTGAGCGAATCCAGATAGTGCCGGATGACGATCTCCTCCGGATCGCTGATCCGGGTGATGTTGAACTTCTCATTCCACTCCAACAGGAGCGCTGTGAAGCGCTCAAATTGATCGAGTTGGTGATCAGTTAACGGAACGCCAAGTTCTTCGGCGCCTGACTTGAGCAGTTCTCTTGTGTTTCTATCCTGGTTCATCCGATCAATCCTGTTACACCCAACGCCACACACCCAACACCCAACACCCAACGCCCAACACCCAACGCCCAATGCCCAATGCCCAATGCCCAATGCCCAATGCCCAATGCCCAACACCTTACCCCGCTCCGATTCTCTTGTGCAACTCGCGCTTTACCCTTTGCTCGATTCGGCGCTCAAGATTTACAATCGAACTAGCGATTTTGGAGCGCAGGTTGTTCCGGGAAAGCACCAGCCTGTGGTTCCAGCGTTCATCGCTGGTCCATCGGGACTTGTACGCCTCGTCTCCGCGAAGGAAATCGAACTCCTCGCAACCGCTTTCTATCGCGTCCCTGATTGCGTGGCCGGTGAGCACGGTGCCGATGCTGTATCTGGATAGAGCAGGGTCGAAACCGCCCAGGTAGTAATACGCCTTGTTCTTATGGGCAAAACAGTACAACACCGACTGCAATTCGCCATTGATTCTGATGCCGTGAAGCCGAAGCCACCCTCGTTTATGCGCCATCTTGGCCAATTCTCGATGGAACTTCTGCCGCTTGCCATCCGCAAGCATTCCGGGCAGCCATCTCTTCCGCCATCGCTGAGTGTGAAGATCGAAGAACGCCGTCATCCCTTCATCCAACTCGTGCGGTTCGAGTGCCGCAATGGAGACCTCGAAATCGCGCCTCAGAAGCCGCTCATAGTAGCCGAGGTTGGATCGCATCTTCTTTCCCAGCCCGGATGAGCATGCCTCCCAGGATTCAGCTAGCGGAAGATATGGACAGACCTCTTGCTTCAGCAGCCGAATCGTGTATTCGGCGGACAAATCGATGCTGGGAATGACGTCAAGTGTCGGAGAATTCTCGGGGAATTGCTGCAGGTCAACCAGGTCCCACCGGCTCTTGTGATGGGTAATCCAGCGGATGATTTCCTGGAGAGCGGACTCTTCGTAGCCATCCAGGAGGAGGAAATCCAGGTAATCGGAGGTCCCCGTGCCGATAAACTGGAGTCGGCGTAACGGCAGGCCATACATGAGCGTAGTTTCCATAGCTGCGAGGCCAACCAGTTTCCCGTCGTCCCGGACGGTTATCAGCGAGAGCGGCTTGCCGGCGCCGAAGTGCCGCCTGCAGCACATCACCCACTCCCAGGTCTGAAAGAATCCGCCGCATCTGCCGTTGTGAAGGAGATCATCCCATTCGCGGGCCATTTTAGCCATCGCCGCATCTCCTCTGATCTCTTCTGTGACAAGCATACACGCCCCCGATTCTACCGGAGGCAATATACCAGATAAAGAACAATTTGTAAATGGCCGAGCAAAGGTGTGGGGCGTCGGGTGTCGGAGAGTGGGAGGAACAGGATAAGTAGGGGAAAGCCCGTGAGTTGGTATTAAGATCCCCTTCCGGGTCTATGTACTAACTTCTCTCCCTAGAGTCCAAATCGATGCCGGACGAGGTACGCGTAGGGGTGACCGATAACCTCGTATAGTTCGAGCGCGGACTTGGCGAGCGGCATCGCCTCGTTCCGCCTGCCCAAACGATGCAGGGAGAGACTCAAGCCGTAGAGCGCAGTTCCCTCGCCCAGCCGATCGCCGATCTCCCGTGAGATCGCGAGGTGCAGCTCATGGAACTCCAGGGATCGCTCCAGTTCGCCGAGAGAGAAGTAGGCGTTTCCGATATTACCGAGTTCATTTGCCTCGCAGGTTCTGTCCCCGACCTCTTGCGCGATTGCAAGACTCTGCTTATAGTACTCTATCGCCCTGGCATGTTCGCCCAGGGCGAAATAGCTGTTGCCGATGTTCCCGATGGCACACCCTACGCATGATCGATCGCGAATCTCCCGAGCAATTGCCAGGCTCTGCTCATGAAACTCGATAGCCCTTGCGTATTCACCCAGGGAGTCATAAGCATTTCCGATGTTGCCGAGCGCATGTGCTTCACCCAGATGATCGCCAATCTTTCGCGCGATTGCAAGGCTCTGCTCATAGAACTCTATCGAGCGCCTGTACTCTCCGAGCGAAAAGTACGCCAGGCCGATGTTGCCGAGCGCGTTTCCCTCATCCGAGCGATTGCCGATCTCTTTTGCAATCGCCAGGTGCTGGGCATGGAACTCAATGGCACGGCGATACTCACCCATTGAGTCATAGGCGTTTCCCAGGTTGCCGAGAGCATTCCCCTCGCCGACCCTGTCACCGGATTTTCGTGCTTTCGCCAAACGCCGTTCATGCAGGGAAATATCGGCTTGATAATCACCCTGTGCCGGAGTCAACGAAGATTTTCCTGAAGAAGAATCTTGTCTTGCCATAGCAACGCCTCAGCCGCGTAGAATTGGTTTAGCTCAAGCATTATACCAGCCCAAGCATCAGAATATCAATAATTTGTGACCGGATTTGTTAGAAAGTTGGGGATTAACATTGCGGATTACCCTCACGCCTACCCTCCCGCCCCTTCGACCCTGCTCAGGGCAGGCAGAGATGAGGAGAGGGAGTGCTTGCAGCAAAACCGGCACTTTGATTACACAAGCGTCGATGGCGATGGAGGAGTAAGCGGAAGATCTGAAAGGAACGGAAGCAGGCGCCTAACGCCGGACGGAGGTTCCCTTCCGGGTCTATATACAAAATACTATGTACTAAATACTTTCCCTAAAGCCCGAAGGCCTGCCTCACCTGGGAAGCATTGGGACTGCCCGCCTGTTCCAGAATCTGGACCGCGCTCTTCGCCATTGGCAAAGCCTCATCCTTTTTGCCCAGGCTCTTCAACGCCAGACTCTTATAGTAAAGCGCATTACCCTCCAGCAACTGGTTGCCAATCGCCTTCGCGACAGCCAGGCTCTGCTCATAGTAATCGATGGTGTGATGATAATCGCCCTGGGAATAGAACGCAAGGCCGATGTTGCCCAGGATATTCGCTTCGAAAAGCCTGTCGCCGGAATCCCGGGCTATGACAAGGCTCTGCTGAAAGAAAGTGATCGCCCGTCCGTAATCGCCCAGCATGTTGTATGCGGAGCCCATGTTGTTGAGCGAGTTGCCTTCCCCTCGAACGTCTCCGGATTCCCTCAGCACATTCAGTTCGCGCTCGAAATAGACAACCGCCCTGGCATACTCGCGCAAAGAGGTGTAAGCGATCCCGAGGCTGCCCAACGCCCTCGCCTCACCGATCCGATCGCGAATCCGTTCCGCAACCGAGCGGCTGCGTTGATAGTAATCCATCGCCTGCTGATATTCGTGCAAAGAATAATAGCCGTATCCTATGCTGCAGAGCGCGCGCACCTCCAGCAGTTGATCGCCGACCGATCTTGCAACGTTGAGACACTTGTCATAGAAATCGATGGCGCGGTCGAAATCCCCCTCGGAATGATACGCCAGCCCGATGTTTCCAAGAGCGTTGGCGTAACCCTGGCGATCCCCATTCTCCTCCGCGATGGATGCGCTCTGCTCAAACAAATCTATGGCCTGCCTATATTCGCCCAGAGAATCATAAGTCAGCCCCATGTTATTGAGCACCGACCCTTCTGCTTTCCTGTCACCACTCTGTCTGGCCGCAAGCAATGCCGCTTCATTCCATGATACTTGGTCGTGTGGCTGAAGCCTGAGAATCATCAGGTTGACTGCTCCTACCACGTAGCTGATGCAGAGGTCGGCCTCGCCCTCGCCGCTGGATTCCCGCTCCGCAGCCCATCTTCCGCCGGCGACGATGTTATCGAGTTCCTGATCGAAAAGCGCCAACCCCTTGGCCGCGGATGATCCTCCCTGAACATACAGTTCATTGGCCTCGGAAGCGACTTTGGCGTAATGTACAGCGTGCTTACGCTGGACGGCTTCCAGGCGGCGACCAAGTTTGCCGTCCGCATATTCACGTGCGATGTCGTGCAGTCGGTAACGCTCGGTTGATTCGTTCCACTCCACCAAACCCCATCGACGCAGTTCGTCCAGGGCATCTGCCGCCGCGGACCGGCTCAGCCCGCAGACGGCGGCAGCTCCCGCCACATCGAAGGTGTTGGGGAAGACCTCCAACTGCCTCCATAACCTTTGTTTGTCTCCGGAAAGGCTTTCATAGCTCAGCGCGAGCACCGCCTCCGTGAAGCCGACACTCTCCGAATCCAGCGCCAGTTTGTGTATATATTGCGGGGGCAACAGCTTCATTCCCATGGCAAGCGCGCTGGCGGCCGTTCTCACCACAAACGGCAGGTAACCGCACACCGCGGCGAGCGCCTCGGCATCGAGATGGGCCAGCTTGGGAGCAATCTTTTTGATCATATCCCGGGCGTTGTGCGGCAGCATGAGGTTCAATCCCATAACGTGAGTTTGGGGTATCTCGAACTGTGTGCGCGAAGTGATCAGCAGCTTGCATCCGTCTGGCGGGATAAGAGGCTCGACCTGAGCCGCGTCGGCGGCATTGTCCAGCAGCAACAGCACGTGCTTGCCGTTCAGCGTTGCTCTGTAAAAACCAGCCAGGGTGCCAATATTCTGTTCAAACTCGCCTAGACGCGCTTCCCGGTTGAACGAGCGGATGACATGCGCCATGGCCTCAATTGTAGGAACCGGTTCGGGGTCGGAGCCACGCAAATCGATGTATACCTGGGCGTCCGGGAAATCAGGGGCGATCTTCTCCGCCAGTTTCAGCGCCAGAGCGGTTTTTCCTACGCCGGCTTGTCCATGCAGGAGAACGGCCTTGATTCCGTGGTGTTTGAGATTCGTCCTCAGCTCATTGATTTCGCCCTGGCGTCCGGTGAAATCCTCAGGAGGGTTTGGAAGTTGGCAAAACGCCGGGTGCGGCGTCTCCTCCCGTTCGGCTGACTTGGCCTTCGGTTTTGCGAACGTCGCCCGCGCCTGGGCCAAACCGAGGACCACCGTGATGATCAGCGAGACGAAGAACGCCTCCCAAAGGTAGAGCATGTAAGGCAAGAGGATGTGGGAGACATGGGTGAAGACGGCATATGCAAAGAGCACAATGCTGGAAAGCACCAAAACGGTTAGTGGAACATAGAAAAAGTAATGACCACCGGAATGCTTTGATTTTTCCATAACGGCAACCCTCGCCAGCGCAAGCTTATAGTAACGGGAGCATTATAACTGCCGATGACGCATATATCAAGAGCGGCAGATAAGCGTTTGAGCATGAAGTCAGTCCTTTTCAGCATAAATCACAAATAGTTGTAGTTAGATAGATTTAGAGTTGACCTTTCCGGCGGGAGGAGGAGGACGGGAAGACAGGAGGACATGAAGACAAGAACACTGGAGGACGGGAAAAGGTATGGGGAATAAGTGGGGAACGGACTTCCTCCCATGTCTCTCAGTCACCAAGTCCCTAACCCTCCCCCTCGCTCATCACTTATAACTCATCATTCATCACTTCCCCCGTCCCTTCCACGTCGGGCGATAAACTGCTATAATTAGTACCTTACGGTTGCAATTCTTAACCAAACATTTGGAAGAGGAGTAAGAGGAGCAGCAGGAGCATGAGGAGTAGGGAAACGGAATCCGGATTTCCCGATACTCCTTCTACTCCTATACTCCTCCCACTCCTCTTCCCCGGGGGGTCTTCATGCTCGTTCGGGTGGATTCAAGCGCCGTACTCGGCGTGGACGCATATATCGTGGAAGTGGAAGTCGATGTCGCGAGCGGATCGTCCTCCTTCATCACCGTCGGGCTGCCGGACATCGCCGTACAGGAGTCCCGGGAGCGCGTCCGGGCCGCCGTCCGCAACACGGAGTTCGATTTCCCCTACAACAAGCGAGTCACCATCAACCTCGCGCCCGCCGATATCAAGAAGGTCGGCCCGATCTACGATCTACCGATCGCCGTCGGCATCCTGGCCGCCACCGGCCAGGTCAACCCGGAGCCGCTGGAGGAGATGATGGTGGTCGGCGAGCTTTCCCTGGACGGCGCGGTCCGCTCCGTTGACGGAATCCTGCCCATGACCATCGCCGCGAAGAACGCGGGCAAGAAGTACTTCCTCGTCCCCTCGGAGAACGCAAAAGAGGCCGCCGTAGTCTCCGGGATCAACATCATCCCCATCGAATCGCTCGCCGACGTCATCAAACTGCTGGACGATATCGGTTCCATCGAGCCGGCGACCGTCGATCCCGATTCGTTCCTCCTCGACCGCCCGGCTTATGAGGCGGATTTCGCGGATGTGAAGGGTCAGGAGCATGTCAAACGCGCGATGGAAGTCGCCGCCGCCGGTGGTCACAACATCCTGCTCATCGGCCCTCCCGGGAGCGGAAAGACGATGCTCGCCCGTCGCGTGCCGACCATCCTGCCGCCGATGACCCTTGAGGAGGCTCTGGAGACCACCAAGCTGTTCAGCGTGAGCGGCCGGCTCGACCGGAGTACCGCGCTGGTGACCACGCGCCCGTTCCGCGATCCGCATCACACTATTTCCAACGCGGGGCTAAGCGGGGGAGGGTCATACCCTCAGCCCGGCGAGGTGAGCCTTGCGCATCACGGCGTGCTCTTTCTGGACGAACTCCCGGAGTTCAAGCGGGACGTCCTCGAAATCCTGCGCCAGCCTCTGGAGGATGGGCATGTCACCATCAGCCGAGCCGCCGGGACGCTCTCATTCCCCGCGCGCTTCATGCTCATCGCCAGCATGAACCCCTGCCCCTGCGGGTTTGCGAACGATCCGACTCGACCGTGTACCTGCAACCCCGGCATGATCCAGCGATACCTCAGCAAGATTTCCGGCCCGCTGCTCGACCGGATCGACATACACATCGAAGTCCCTCGCCTGAAGGATCAGGAACTGGTGAACCAACCCACCGGCGAGCGGTCGGAGGCGATTCGCGAGCGCGTGAGCAGGGCGAGGAACCTTCAGCGCGCCCGGTTCAACGACGGCACGAAGACCTACTGCAACGCCCACATGAGCGCGAAGCAGATCAGGAAGTTCTGCCACCCGGCGGACGATGTGAAGGATCTCCTGCGCACGGCGATCAACCAGCTCAACCTCAGCGCCCGCGCGTATGACCGAATCCTGAAGCTCTCCCGCACGATCGCGGACCTGGAGGGTGCGGACGGCATCACCCTCGCCCACGTCGCGGAAGCGGTCCAGTACCGCTCGCTGGATAGAAGGTTGTGGGGATGAACGCCAAACGGAAGATGGGCTGAATTATGTCAAAACAGAACTGGGGTAGGTCAATGAAAAAGACATTTGCAGTATCCGTGATGACATTACTGCTTATCTTTGTAGTGATGGGTTGTTCGAAGCTTCCAAGTTGGGCTCCCAAGAACCCTTCTCCCGAGTTCGTCCGCGCTGCAAGAGTGCTAAAACCACTGCCGCCGGTGAATCATGCTGTGGGTTTGTTGGATATCCCCATTTGGGAGTCCTTCGGGGCACTTACAGACCAGCAGCTAAACGACTTTATGAAGATTCAGCAAGTGAGGCTGAAGACCGGCATTATGCCTCAGCAGGCGATCTCCAAGATGAAGAAGGATTACGGGGCAACCGAGGAGCGCGGATATATCGTTTATGACACTAGAAGGATATCCATCCCGGTAAAAGCGATGTCTGCCGTACAGAGGCGGGCATTCGATAAGGTGGCGGAAGCTTCCAGATCGGAGCTGATGAAGCTCGGAGCAAACCAGGATATGTCCAATGTAAGTCTTGACTTCGACGCAAACGGAGGTCATGTAATGTGGGTTTCGTTTGAAGTAAAGGTACAAGTACCAACCGGTTCTATCGGGACTAACCTCTCGCTAGGCCCGTTTGGTTATATCCGCTAGTAATAGAGGTTGCGGGTCGTTGCTCATCGAATGGCATGAGATCCCCGGGAGGCTGATAATATGACTGAGAAAGTGGACATTGATCGGGAAATCGAAGTAGCGGTTAAGATCCTGCAGGAGCAGGGAGCGCACGAGGTATTTGTCTTCGGCTCAGCGGCTAACGGAACGATGATGCCGGACTCCGATATCGACTTGGCCGTGCGTGGACTTCCGCCGGAAAATTACTTCAGAGCGATGAGCCTGGTGGGTTTCGCGATCTCGCGCCAGATCGACCTAATCGATCTTGATGAACCGAACGAGTTTACGCAATATCTGGAGAGGAAAGGTGAGCTTAAACGTGTGGCCTGAAACCTGCGACAAAGCTGAACTCGAGCTATCGCTTCTACGGCGTCTTGTAGATCGCAACCGCGACCTAATAGACAAGGCGCGCCAAGCGGAACCGAACGACTTGGAGTTGACCGGGCTTGCGGCGTTTCTACATTCGTTCTACACTGGTATTGAGAGCATCTTCAAGAGGATCGCCGTCGAGATCGATGGAGGTGCGCCGACCGGAGGGCAATCCCACACGGTTCTTCTCGGAAGCATGGCAAAGCCCGGCGCCACACGGTCTGCCGTCATTTCAGAGGACTTGCGCGCCGACCTTTGGGAGTATATGAACTTCAGGCATGTGTTCCGCCATGCTTACGTATTCGATCTCAGGTGGCGGAGAATGTCCAAGCTTGTGTTTAATAGCGAAAGCGTGCTCAATCGTCTTGAGGCAGAGCTCCGTAGGTTTTTCGTCTCCTCATAGGGTCCGCATATGGTGATATAATAGGATTTGGAGGTGATTCGCGTGAAAAGCAGGGAAGATATTCTGAATTATATGAGCGCATCGTTGGAACGCTTTTCCACGTCGTACAGCGTTCGGAGAATAGGAATCTTTGGCTCGATGGCGCGTGGCGAGGCCATGGAGGGTAGCGACCTGGATGTCCTGGTAGAGTTCGCGGAGCCTACGTTCGATAACTATATGGACCTGAAATTCGAGATTGAGGACACGCTCGGAATGCCGGTGGACCTTGTGATAGAGGACTCCCTGAAACCGCGCCTTCGCCCGATCATCGCACAAGAGGTCGTCTATGTCTAGGGACTATCTGCTGCAGGTGGAAGACATCCTGGTCGCGACCGACAGGATCAAGGGATATGTGCAGGGGATGAGTTATGACGAATTCCGCGCCGACATAAAGACGCAGGATGCGGTCGTGCGCAATCTTCAAGTCATCGGCGAGGCGGTTCGGGGTCTGCCGGATGAGTTGAAGACCGGAGAGCCGTTAGTTAACTGGCGTGGCATAATTGGGCTTCGCAATGTCCTGGTTCACGAATACTTCGGCATTAACCTTCCGATCATTTGGGACGTTATCTCCAACAAGCTGGACGACCTGGAGGCTGGGTGCAAGAGGCTAATGAAAAAAGCAACACAGTTATGAACAGGCGAAGATCCCAGGCAACAATGAAAGATTACCTTGTCGTATACGAACACGAGGGAGATAGCTGGAGCGCCTACGTGCCGGACCTGCCGGGCTGTATCGCCGCCGGTGACGCTAGGGCGAAGTCACGACCCTTATCCGAGAGGCCATCGAATTCCACATCGACGGGCTGAAGGAGGAGGGCCTTCCGGTTCCGGAACCGAAGGCGGACGCAGAGCGAGTGCGCGTAGCGGCATAGTCCATGCGCCCAAGTCCGTCCAGTATAGACCGCTTGACCGATGGCTCCGAGGATGGGATAATCAGTTAGCACTTCACGTTAGGAGAGCAGCATGGCCGTACCGGATTTTCAGAGTCTGTTATACCCCACGTTGGAGCTAATCGCCGACGGTCAGCCCCGCGACGCAAGCACAATCGAGCGAAACATGGTCGAGCGGTTCCGCATATCGGACGCGGACCGAAATGAGATGCTAGGCAAAGTGAAACGGACTCGACTGATGAGTAATATCTACTGGGCTTTGACATACCTGCGCCAGGCAAGATTGATCGAATCCACTGGAGGACGACATCGAATTACCTTACGCGGCGCTGACTATTTTAAGAGCGCCACACCGCCAATTGGTATGAAGGACCTGCGGGTATTCCCCGAGTTCGTTGAGTTCCAAAAACGCCGCTCAAAAAACAACGGGGATATCCCTCCCCAGGCCGCGACCCAGCAACCAGACCTCAGTCTTGCCACCCCCGAGCCTTCAGTCCCAGTATCTGACGTCCAACAGCCCTGCGATGAATTGGAGGAAAGGCAGCCTCGCGATCACGAGGAGATTCAATGGCTGCTGCTCAAACTCGGGAGCGATATGGGGCTGGACACCTGGGTTGCGCGAAACGACCGGGGAAGGCAGGTGAACGGTAATAAATTTGCTGAGATCCCTAGAATAAAGAAGGACCTCCCTCTACAGTTTGACGACGTGACTAACAGAACGATCCAGCTCATCGACGTGCTATGGCTGCAAGGCAATGCAATAGCTGCGGCATTTGAGATCGAAAGCACAACCTCGATTTACTCCGGCCTGCTGAGGATGTCAGACCTGCTCGCCATGCAGCCCAACCTCAATATACCGCTTTTTCTTGTTGCACCGGAGGAACGGCGCGAAAAGGTCGTGTCGGAAGTAAACAGGCCGACCTTCTCTCGTCGGAACCCTCCCCTGTCCACCTCCTGTCGCTTCCTATCCTTCACAGCCTTGAGAAATTCGGCCAAGGAGACCGCCGGTTACGTCAGGCACCTCAAGCCGGAGTTCCTGCGCGAAATATCCGAATCCTGTGACACCGAACAGGCGTCGGGATAAAGCAAACTCGTCCCGAGAGACGCCGTATAGAGGAGCCAAAACGAAATGAGAATCAACCTGCGATCCATATTGTCCACCATCATAATTCTGGTGATAGTCGGCATGCAGGTCAAAGAGCAAATCGATTTCAATCGGCGCGGGAGCGATCTCCCTTCCGCCACCTGGACCAAACTGATGCCCGGCGCGGACCTGTCCGGCTGGAGGGCCGAATCCGGCACATGGACGGTCGAGGGAGGGGTGCTGCATCCCACAGGCGCTCAGGGATTGGACAGCGCCGTGCTCCTCTGCGAGAGGCAGTTTGGCCAACACTTCGAAATCCGGGGAAAGCTGGTCGGAAAAGATGCGAACGAACTTGCGGTCATTCTGAACAGCCACGGATTGGGCAAGCGCGGCGGCGGATACACGGACGTTATTTTCCGCCCATCCCAACAGATGCTCGAAATGGGCAAGAAGGGTTTGGATAGAAAGGAACAGCTTGGGGAACGACTGACTTACAAGGGCGAAACCGACTTCCTGATTCAGTGGTGGAAGGACTACATGTGGGTCTATATCGGAGGAAACCTCGTCGCCAACGAAATAGCTGTCCAGCCGTGTTCGGTGGGCGGCAAGTGGTATTACGGCAAGCAGTATTTGGGAGTGGCAGTCGTTGGCGGCAGCGGTGGATTCAAAGACCTGGAGGTTCGCCGCCTGACCGCAGAGCCGCTCGTTACCACGGTGAAAGTCGAGGGGCCGCAGGGGCCTTTGCCATCCATGGATCTATCGCCGACCGCCTGGACATCGTTCATGCCGCCCGCGGACATGACCGGCTGGATGGAAGCATACGGTAAATGGCAAATTGATACGAGTGGGCTGCTGCGCCACGGCAAGTCGGCAACTCGGGATTCGTTCCTGCTTCTTCGCCGGGCCCAGTTCGGGTCTCGACTGGAGGTCAGGGGCAATCTCACCGGCGCGAGTGGTCTGTGCAGGCTGGCGGTCGTTCTCAATTGCCCGGATCCAACGAGCCAGGATATCTGGGCCGCGGAGTACACGGGTATAGTCTTCGAGCCTGGGAACGGGGAAGTTGGGATGGCCGATCAAGGCGTGGGGAACGAAAGCGATCTAGCCAATCGTGTCCCATTCACGGACAAATCGCAATTCCTGGTGCAAAGATGGGATGACAAGGTCTGGGTTTATGTGGATGGAAAACTTGTGGCCAGGGAGGTTCCCATGGTTCCTTGCAGCATGAAGGGCAAACAGTTCCTGGGCGTTGCAATGATGGGCGAAGGCGGATTCCGTAACCTTGAGATTCGCCGGCTGGATAAACGGCCCATATAGCCTGAAGAATCTCCACCCCCAGTCCGGCGCCTTGTAGGAGGCGATTGCATCGCCGATTCAGGTAAGCGCGGTTGCAAACCGCTCCTACATCGGATCACGAGCCCGCCTATTTTGCGGTCAGGAGACCGCTCCTACAAGCGTAATCCGTAGCGCGGCCTCAGTGCATTCGTCGCCCCTGTTTTCCAGCACAAGGCATCGAGGGCATATTCCCGACAGAGCAAATAGGCGCTACTGGAATGTGCATAAGTGTGTAGGCACTTATCCGCCGGAAGCCTGGTCTTTACATACTCCGCATACCTGTTTACCGGTTCTAGGTCTTCAACCTTACCCATTTGCCTCTTACACATACACGCCTTCCTTTGCGATAGGAGAGTTAAGGCCTGAATTCGCCAACCTGCCGAAAGCATTATACCACAGGCATCGGGAATTGCTTCAACGCGGGTGATCGTGGGTAATAGTGAAAGTGCGTTCCCAAAAAACCATTGAACCTTTTTCTAAATCATGCGTCTCAAATATTGATTCGTAGAGAATCATCGGCGGCTTGTCGTCCGGCCGCTAACAACCAACTTGCGATCCGCTGTGTTTTCAACGGAGCATTTGTTGCATGTTTAGAAAGGAGCATGACCAAATGAAACTCTCTCGATTCGCTCTACTCTTATGCCTGGCATTATCCGTGATTGCGCTTCTTGCATATCCGTGCCTCGCACAACAGTCCACCAATGGTGACACCCCGAAGGATACTCCTAAGGAAACCACTAAACACGTCACGATCCAGTTCAAGGATGTTCCCATCAAGAGCGCGATTCAGATGCTCTTTGATGGGACAGGCCTCAACTATGCGGTTGACCCCACCGTTACGGGAACGGTAAACGTCAGCCTGGTGGACGTTCCCTTCGCCGATGCGCTTAGCACCATCCTTAAGATCTCCAACCCTCCGCTCACCGTTCGGAAGGAGAACGGCATCTATATGATTGCGCCGCAGAAACAGGATGTAACTCCGGTCGTTACTGCTCCGCCCGATCTCGCCGCAACGGCCGAGGCGCCTACTGTCGAGCGGAAGAAGACGCTGGAGAAGATTTCAATCGGCTACGCGGATGTCTATGACATTGCGACGATTTTCGGTGCGCAGACCGTGGCGTCCCGAGCTACGCAAATGTCCGGTGGCTTCGGCGGCGGCTCAAGCGGCTTTGGGAACAGCAGTTTCGGCGGCTCGAGTGGCTTCGGCAACAACAGTTTCGGTGGATCGAGCGGTTTCGGGAGTACCGGAAATAGTTTCGGTAGCTCAAGCGGCTTCGGTAATACCGGCAACAGTGGTGGGCACTGGTAACCGGACAGCAGTTAGTCGATAGCCCAGCTTCAAAACAGTGGAGTATCGGGAGCACAAGGAGTAGGAGGAGTTCCGGATCCGTACGCCTTCAGCTCCCGCTACTCCTGTTACTATCCTACTGTTTTGACTTTTACTCCCCCCTCTTTCCTTCTACTCCTTCAACTGATTTTTCTCTGCGTCCTCTGCTTGAGGCTTTTCCGGTGAAACTCCTTTGGTTGCAGGTTCCTCAAGCTTTGGATATACTGTTTTCATGAATGCGAAGCTCAGGTTGGAAGCGGTGGGCAAGGCCGTGCAGAGTGGCGGGCGGACGGTGCAAATCCTGTCCGAGATATCCGCCGTCGTGCAGGCCGGCGATGTGTTTACCGTGCTGGGACCCTCCGGTTCCGGGAAGAGCACACTGCTTCGACTGATCAACAGGCTCGCCGATCCGACCTCCGGGCGGATTCTGCTGGATGGGCAGGATACCCGGGAGATCAACGTGCTGTCGCTGCGTCGGAGGGCGGGGATGGTTTTTCAGGCTCCGGTCGTCTTTGACGGCACAGTTGATGAGAATATCCAGTATGGCGCCCTGTATGGCGGAAAGAAGGCGAATTCCGAGGAGCTTCTTCATCGCGTGGGGTTGTCTGGCGATTTCCTCGCTCGCAATGCCGCCGATCTCTCCGGCGGGGAGCAACAGCGCCTCTCCATCGCCCGCACGCTGGCGACCGAGCCGGAACTGCTCCTCATGGACGAACCGACCTCCGCCCTCGACCCGGCTGCACGAACGCAGATCGAGGAGCTTGTGCTCAAGATGAACCGGGAGGATGGGCTGACCATCATGTTCGTCACTCACGATATGGAGCAGGCGCGGAGGATCGGGAATCGCACGATGCTGCTGGTCGGGGGCAGGAAGATCGAGGAAGCGCCTACGGAGGAGTTTTTCACCAATCCTCAGACGGCAATGGCAAGGATCTTTGTGGAAGGGAAGGAGGTGCTGGGAAATATCTAGTGCAGTATTTAGTATATAGTATTGAGACTGAAATCTTAGACAGTCGGGAGCCTCGGGATAAATCCACCAGTCTCAATAGTATAAGCGAGCTAAAGCGAGCTTTCCGAACGTCTGACCAGCCTGCTTTAGCTCGCTTTACATCCATAGACTCATGCTTCAGCTTGAGGCTGTAGGATTGGTGTTCAGCATAGCACTCCCTCTCCTGCTCCCTGGCGGGAGAGGGAGTGGTGAGGGTGATCCGGAGCGCAATGTGCGCGTCTCACGTTGACCTCCGGGAACCTCCCCTAGCCAATCCTAAGTAAGGAGGGGAATTCCGGACCCTTCCCCATTATAAATACTACATACTAAATACTATATACTTCCCCTCCCCAATGCATTATGCTCAAATAAGCTATGGTCAACTGGCAGTGGCGCTGGTGCTCATCGGCATCACGGTGGTTCTCTCCCGGCTCGAACGGCTAGGGCTGGAGAAGGATCTGCTGGTGGCGACTGTCCGCGCGTTCGTCCAGTTGATGGCAGTTGGATATGTCCTACAGGCGATTTTCAACGCGAACAAGTGGTACTGGGTGCTGCTCACGCTTGCCGTTATGACCGCAGTCGCGGGATATACGGCGGCAGAGCGGTCGAAGGATATTCCGCACGCCCGGCGCATCGCGATCCTGTCGGTCGGCATTGGCGGGCTTGGGACACTGGCGATTCTGGTAGGACTCGGGATCATCCAGGCGGCGCCGAGGTACGTGATCCCGATATCCGGGATGATCCTTGGCAACTCCATGAACGGGGCGGCGCTGGCGATGAACAGGCTGTCGGCAGAGATCAAGCTTCGCCGGAGCCAGATCGAGGCGGCGCTCGCACTCGGCGCGACCTCCCGTCAGGCCGTCGATCCGGCGCTCAAGGCGGCGTCGAGGGCAGCCATGATCCCCAACATCAACTCCATGCTGACGGTCGGGATAGTCTCGCTTCCCGGCATGATGACCGGCCAGATAATCGCGGGGCAGGCCCCAACCGAGGCGGTTCGGTATCAAATCGTGGTGGTGTATATGATAACCGCGGCGGTGACTGTCGCCAGTTTGGCCGCCGCGTTGCGGGCATATCGGCAGTTTTTCACCAAGGATCATCAGTTGCTCGGTCCGGGCTAGTGCTGCTGCAATAGCAACCACCAATGGATGCTTCGGTCGCAGAGCGTAGCGGCGCAGCCGAAGCTGCCATCCGTGCCTTATGCTAATGCAGAGGAAACCCGCATCAATTCTTTCGTCTTCCCCACGCCAATCCCGCTAAACCCGAAGTTCCGAGGATGAGTGCCGCAAGGCTGGACGGTTCAGGGACCGGTGTGTAGTGCCATAGAATCGCATGGTGTGCCATGTCGTAGGAGGAGTAGGCCCACCCTGAAACCCAGATTTCTCCACTGGAACTGAAAACTCCAGTTGCGGCGGATTCCTCATAGCAGGGATATGGCGGCAAATTCTGCCAATTGGTAATTTCTGGAAGCATCGAACCCAAATCAACCAAGCTTGCGGGACCGCCGTTCCACAACACGGCGCGGTCTGACTCAATCAAAGGATTTGTGCCCACGGCAGCGCAGCCAACCTGCAGGCCGTTACACACTGCGGCGGCGCTTGAATATGTACAGCCGGTTGGGTTGAGATCGACCCAGCTAGAGAATGTTCCGTTCCAGAGACCTGCGTGTGGATTGCCGCCAATAATTGCGGCTCCAACCTGCTGTCCGTCATAAACCCCGTATGCAATGGAGGATGTCGCTCCGTTGGGGTTCAGGTCAACCCAGCTACCGGGTGAGCCGTTCCATAGCCCTGCATGGCCGTAGGGGGTTCCATCGTAATACTGGTTAGATCCCGCCGCACCAACTTGCTGTCCATTATACACCGCATACACGGTTGAGGCAGAGGCACCGGCTGGGTTGAGGTCGACCCAACTATTAGACGTGCCAGTCCAAAGCCCGGCATGGTTGTTACCCCCGAAGGCGGCACTACCCACTTGCTGGCCGTTGTAAACCGCATTTGCTTGGGAAGCGGAAGCTCCGGCAGGATTAAGATCCCTCCAGCTTTGATGATTGTTGCTCCACCAGAGTCCTGCGTGGTTGTTTCCGCTAATTGTGGCCCACCCGACGGCCTGGTAGGCCAGCGTCTGAGGGTTCTGATAGATGCTGGTGGCCTCTGAAGCGCTAGCGTGGCTAGGGTTCAGATCGATACAACCAGATGCTGATCCTGACCAGAGACCAGCATGTCCGTCGCTAGGATCGAATGAGTTTGAATCGAAAAAGCCAACCTGGTCAGCGGAGTATGTGTTGTCGCATTGTGACACAACGCCACCCATATCGCTTGAGTCCAGATCGACCCAGGTCCAGTCGGCGTGCGCCGGTCGGATAAACGCGAGACAAATTGCAGCCAGAGTTACGGCATAGAATACACTCGTAATGTTTCTCCTCATTCGGAAAGTCCCCTTTCAAGCATCTTTTGCCCGTTAATCTAATAGATAAGCATACAAAACGCCGACAGTATGAGTTTATCACTCTTTTTCCAAATAATCAAGCACAACATTGGCGGATAGATGAGACAAGGTTTTAAGGTGTTATGGCACATGCAATTCAGACAGACAGCCACCGTAAATAGAGGCAAAGAATCCGCAACGGCAAACTGGGTCTGCCTACCCAGGATCGTGCGCCCACTGCTGCCAGATCCTTCGCGGAGCCTGTCCTGAGCTTGTCGAAGGGCTCTCGGTGACCAATTCTGGGTCGTTGTGAGCGGATGCCGGAGGCCTGGTGCTTTCGCCCGCCCGACTTGCGCTGTATTCCTATGCCCTTAAAACCTTACAACCCTGAAACCTTATCACCTTAATACGAATCCGCCCTGGTTGCACATGCGGTGGCCTAACGCGACGTAGTCGAGGATCGCGCGACGAAGGGATGTGTCACGACGGAGGGTTGAAAGGTCCCGGGACTGCGAGCCGAAGACAATGCCCATTGTATCCGCATCCCCGGTCATAATGGGAACGGAGTAGAACCGGCGCTGGAACCGGATGATGTTGGAGTCGTCGGGAAGCATCTGGCGCAACTGGTAATCGAGGAGCCAGGTGGATATCGTATAGGCCTTCCAATCGAGGTCGGGGAAGTACCTCGCGAAGAACTCGACGGATTGGCGAAAAGAGTCATCGCAGGATTCCGGCGTAAGTTTTCCGCTGGAGGGGATGTGGACGTCCAGCACCATGCTTCCGGGTGACAAGACTTCTTCCCACTCATCCCTGCTTATCTCCACGGTTTCCGGGTGAGCGAATCCATCGGGGGTGATCGGGTTGCCGGTGATGGCATCGTCCGTCACGGTCAACCGTGTCGTCCAGGCGTTCGGATCGAAGAAGTCGTGGGAGCCGTCCCGCAGCCCATCGGTTCGGTATTTCAGGCCCGGCTCGGCAAGCACCGTGAGCGAGCCGTCTGTGCGGTTGCGATATACGTATATGCCCAGCCTGCACCGCCTCGGCATGAACTGAAGTCTTCCCAGTTCAAATATCTTGCAGCCGAAATGCAGGAGAATCCAAGACAGATCATCCACTCCCCAAACGCCAAACCGAGCGTGGTAGTCCTCCAGCCAAATGTGCATGTATGCCAGGCTCATCTCCATGACATCATTCGACAGTCCATATTTGCGATATCCCTCACCCATATGGTCGAGGGCAGACATCGCGACAATCGCCCGAAACATCGGCGCGAGATCGCCCATCGCCTTTTCCGGAAGCGGCCAGACATCGATCTCCTCCCCGAAATCGTCGGTGTGGGGCAGCATGTAGTGCCAAAGTCGGATAAGGAGAGTGAGGTCGGGTGAGTTCCGAATCATTTCAGCCGCTGAAAGCATCACGCCGAGCGGTTCATCTGCGATCTTTAGCCGATGCGCCTGATCGGTAAGGTAGCCGGGATCGAGGAAGTCCGGGTGCGCAGAGTCAAAGGCAGCCAGCGACTCGTTCCAGTAGCGACTCCAAATCTCCGGAGGATTCGGGATTCCCAGACGGCTCACCATTATTGCCATGCTGGCATCAGCCATGTCGGTTCTCCAGTGTTCGGAATGCGGACATTAGCAGGGTGAGCAGAGCAAGGACTAGGGCTGATCCTGCCATGATCGGAATCTTCTGTTTGGTCATATTGGCCACGGAAATGGCGATCAGCGCCCACAGAATTGTGGCTGCATAGAATACGTTTCCCCGGCTCATGAAGGTCAGAATCAGCGCCATGACTCCGGCGAGGGCGAGAAGAATAACCGACCATCCGGTTTCACCGGGGCCGACGGCGCCCCATCCCGAAAACTGGATCGCCGCCGCGACATTCGCAAACGCAGCAACCGTTATCCATCCGGCGAATATGCTCACGGGCATCTCGATCAGCCATCTTTCGGCTCCTGAAACTGCTTGAGTGTGGACGCTTACCCTGAGCAGCGCCGGAACCAGGGAGACCAGTATCGCGAAAATGCATGCGACCGTCAGCCAGAGCAGTTGCGCGCGGGCAAGGACGAGCCACAGGGCGGTGAAGAAGAATGCCGACGCCGTAGCGAAGCCGATTTGCCTCAGCAATGCGTTATCTCGCTGTGACGGCAGGGCCTGATAGATGGCGTATGCTATCGCGGCTGCGTATATCAATCCCCATATGCTGAAAGCGTATGTGGCAGGGACGATTGGGGGGTCTTTGGGGCTGGTCAGTATCGATTTCGGCACAGTAGCCCCTCGTGAAAAAGTGAGCCACGTTGTGACAGGCATCGCGAGCGCGAACACCACATTAAGGGACTGCCTAAGCCAGTCTATGCTGTTGCCTGCGTTTGTCATCTCTTAGCCTCTCGGAGTGATTCTGTGGTATGTATTACCGCAGCAGAAGATCAAGAACCTCACAGCCCAATTATACATCATAACCCGACGTTTCTTCCCAATTAACCGTTAAATGTGTTAGAATCAGGCGGTTTGGCCCGGCCAGAGGGGTAGCCACAATTACTATTTATATGGGGGAATGATATATGCGGGCTATCTCGCGACGACAATTCATGAAAAACCAGAATATCCCTTTGCAGCTTGCCGATTTTGTGGTCGAGCGAGATCAATGTATGGACGAGGGAAAGGATTTTTCTTCTTTAGAGGCCGAGTTCGCGGCGATTAAGGAATCCGATTTCGCTCTCAACGATAATCTGTGCCGCGCCGAGGAGTTCCTGGATAAAACCTGGGAGCTTCCCGTTCGCGCTGATTTTCCATACCAGGAGCCATCCGATCTTGAAGAGATTCGGGCCCAAAGACCGCAGTTGCCGGCAATTCCCGATCTTGTGTGGGATGACGCCGCGCTCCTGAATAAGGTGCTTGGAGGATGGCAGGGACGAGCCGCCGGATGCCTCCTTGGAAAGCCTGTTGAGCTTGTCATGCAGCCAAAGATCGAAAAGTATCTGAAAGGCCAGGGTCGCTGGCCGCTCTCGCAATACTTTTCCTCTCGCGCCCCCGAAGGATTGGCGCAGGAATGCGGTATCTCGACGGCATTAGAGGATATGTTCGAAGAGGGCATTACCTGCATGGTGGAAGACGATGACACCAATTACACCGTGTGCGGCCTGGCGCTCATCAAGAACAGCGGCGCAGATTTCACGTCGGTAGATGTGGCAAGATTCTGGCTGAACAACATCCCCATTCTTCATTTATATACAGCAGAGCGTACCGCTTATATCAACTTCTCACTGGGAATCGCCCCTCCCGTCAGCGCTACATATCGAAACGTGTATCGCGAGGCGATCGGCGCGCAGATCAGGGGTGATTTCTTCGGCTATGTGAACCCCGGTAATCCGGTGAGAGCCGCGGAATTCGCATGGCGGGATGCCTGCATCAGCCACGTCAAGAACGGCATCTACGGCGAAATGTGGGTCGCCGCTATGCTGGCATACGCCTTCGTTTGCGATGATGTCGAGACGGTTATCCGAGCAGGCCTCGCGCAGATACCGGCAAAAAGCAGATTGACGGCCGCTATCGAACGGATCATCTGCTTGAAGCATGAAGGCATGAGCTATGAGGACGTGATAGCCGATGTTCATGCCCGTTGGGATGAGAATTATTACTACAAGTGGGTTCACACGATCAGCAATGCGGAGATCACGGCGATTGCGCTCCTTTGGGGAGAGATGGACTTTGAAAAGACGATTTGTTATAGTGTGATGCCGGGCTTCGATACGGACTGCAACGGCGCAACCGCGGGGAGCGTATTGGGCGTCATGCTGGGGGCTGATCGTCTGCCCGCCAAGTGGATAGCTCCGATGAACGACACGCTTCTGACCGGAGTGGCCGGGTACTATCGAGTCTCGCTTACGCAGCTCGCTCAGGAATCGGTGGATCTCATGCATATTGTGCGAGGGGCCTGATATGAGCCAGGCAAAGCTCCTTGTAGTAGGATCGAGCAACACCGATATGGTGATATCCGTGCCTTCGCTGCCTGTACCGGGGCAGACCATCACCGGCGATCATTTCTCCTCTTTTCCGGGTGGAAAAGGCGCGAATCAGGCGGTAGCGGCTGCTCGAGCGGGCGCGCGCGTCAAGTTCATCACGGCGGTTGGTGACGACTTGAACGGTCGGGCGAACCTCGAACGACTTGCCGCTGACGGAATCGATGTCGGCAGCGTGATTACGAAACCAGGCAGCCCGTCAGGGGTGGCGCTGATACTCGTTGATGGGTCGGGGGAGAATATCATCGCCGTCGCTCCCGGCTCGAACGGAATGTTGACGCCGGATGATCTGGCTGAGTGCCGATCGGCATTTTCGGACGCGGATTTGCTCCTCGTGCAGTTGGAGATACCGCTCGAATGCGTGATTTGGGCTGTGCGGGAAGCGCGGCAGGCGGATTGCCGAGTTCTACTGAACCCCGCTCCCATGCCGCCGAGCGGATTGCCGGACGATCTGCTGGCGATGATCGATTTCCTGGTTCCGAACGAAACCGAGGTCATGGCCCTTGCCCCACATGCGACAACGGTTGATGAAGCAGCGAGGATGGTGCTCGATAGTGGCGTGGGAGCTGTGATCGTGACCCAGGGAGGCAGAGGCGTAACTGTCTGCACCGCTGACGAGGTTAGCCATGTGCCCGCCTTCCCCGTGGAAGCGGTGGATACGGTCGGCGCCGGCGACTGCTTTTGCGGATCGCTCGGCGTGGCGTTAGGCGAAGGACTAAACCTGGATCAGGCGGTTCGATTCGCCTGTGTTTCAGCGGCGCTGAGCACCACCGCGCGAGGCGCGCAGGAGGGGATGCCGCATCGGCGTCAGATTGACGCGGCGATGGTCTAGACAAATAATTAGCGAGAATGGATATAGATGACAAGCAGAGAACGAATACTTACAACACTAGCCGGGGAGATGGCTGATCGAGTTCCGGTGGCTCCTTTCGTGCAGGAGGAATTCCTGTCATATTGCTATCCCGAGAAAGATTCAGTGGATAGAGTCTTCGACGCCGTGACGTGCGCCGGGGATTTCGGCTTCGATCTAATGGCTCGGCCCAAGTTATACGAGCGCCCGGATTTTATGCGTAGAAGCTACCCCAACTGGGAAGTCTCAGTGTCAGAGACCCGGAGCGGCGGCAACTTGTACAAGACCACTACTATCACGGTTCCGGGAAGGGCGCTCAAGACTGTTGCCGCCGGGCCGGATTGCGGCGCATCATCCAGCGGAATTCACATGTCGATGGTTGAGTATCTCCTCAAGGACAAAGAGGACATCGAGGCGTTCCTGACCTACCTTCCAAGTGTCAGCGGATCGGCGATTGACGAGATGCGGAATTCCGTGGATGAGTGGAAGGCGTGTGTCGGCGAGGCGGGCATTGTCGCTCCATGGGGTTGGGGTACGACCTTCAACCATGCATCGGAGTTCCGGAGCGTCGAATCATTGATGGTTGACGCGTACATGGAGCAGGAGATGTACGATCAACTGATGACCGGCATTTCCGACGCCCAGGTACAGTACAACTCCGCGTACGCGCGTATGGGCCTGGAGTGCCTGGGAATTCAGGGGAATATCGCAAACGGCGCGATGGTGGGCCATGATTTCTTCAAAGAGTTCATCCAGCCCTATGAGCAGAAGCTGATCGACGCCGTGAAAGCCGAGGGAACGCATCTCTTGTATCACAACTGCGGATATGCGGCCTCACTCTACGACAATTATGCGGAGATGCTTCCAACCGTGTGGGAGACTGTCGCCGCTCCGCCTCAGGGTGACAGCGATTTGGCGGAGGCCAAGCGGATACTTGGAGATAAGATCATCCTCATGGGCAACCTGGATCAGGTTCGCTTCCTCAAGGAGGCTTCGGTAGCGGAAGTGACCGCGAAGACGGAGGAAATTGTCCAAATCGGCAAGCAGGGCGGAAGCTACATATTCGCGGCCTCGGATTATCTGGAGAACAACACGCCCCTGGAGAACGTCCGGGCGATGGTGCAGGCAGCGATAGCAGTCGGAGGTCTCGGAAGTACATAGAATCAAGGAAAGGAAGTAAGGGGGTATGAGGAGTAGAAGAAGTATGGGGAATTCAGGAGTCCCTTACTCCTCATACTCCTCTCACTCCCCCTACTCCTTTCCCAGCGGAGCACTAGATGCCTGAAACGGCTGCCGGATCGAAAGCCGACGAGAAAATGAGTCAAGAAGAGATGGACGGAATCGCGAAGAGCGAGGGGTTTACCCCTGAAGACGTCCGGCACAACATGCGTGCGCTGATCTTCTTTGACTCCGCCTGGCAGGTAAATCTCACGGATGTCGGTTTCGTGATGCAACCGCTCCTGATTTTCCTGGGGGCGAGCAATGCCCTGCTCGGGTACGCCGCCGGACCGTATTTGACTGCGTTGCTTCCTCTCATCCTTTCCCCGTTTATCACCCGTCGTTTCAGGTTCAAGAAGTATTACCTGTTCACGGTAGTCACTATCTACCTGGTTCCGCTTCTACTGAACGGCCTCGGAGTCCTGCTTAACCGAAAGTTTGCGATCAGCCGACCGCATCTTCTCATCTGGGTGATGGGGATGTGGGTGGCGCAGCAGTTCTTCAATGCCCTGGTTGCTTTGCCCAGCCAGGAGTTCATCTCCGCCTGTATTCCGACCACGCACAGAGGGAGGCTATTTGGCTGGTCGCTCAGCATTGGCGGAATCGGAGGGATGGGGATTACTGCGCTCGGTGGCTGGATGCTGCTCAGATATCCAAAACCTGAGGTGTTCGGCGCACTTCTGATCATGGCTTGGATGATTGGGCAAGCGGCGTATGTGGTAACGTTGGCTGCCAGGGAACGCCCGACTCCCATCGAGAAATCACCGCCGCCGTGGTCGCTGACCATGTTCAAAGCCGCATGGAGTGACAAACCTTTTCTCAGAGGGCTTGGGCTCTATGCGATGATGGTGCTGTTCATCAGTCCGACGGCGGTTTTCATGAATGCATATGGTTTGAAGGGTCTGAAGATGGTGGCGGCATATTCGGCGCTGTTCATGATGTTGAACCAGGCAGCCCGGGCAATCGCTTCTGCGCCATCCGGGCACATCGCAGACAAGTTTTCGCCCAGGATGGTCTTTCCTTATTCCTTTTCTGCGGTAGCGTTCGGACTTCTGCCAGCGATTATTCTTCAAAACAAGACAGGGGTCATTATCAGCGTTGCGATTCTGGCCATTGCCGGAAGCTTCTCCTGGCCGGCCTGGACCACCCTGCTGTACAGCCTGCCCAAACCCGAAAACAGGGCAGGACATTTCAGCGTTCAACTCCTTCTGGCGGCTACTCTCATCCCTCTCGGCAACGTGATGGCTGGACATCTGTGCGATATAATGCCCTATCGAACCGTATTCATCATATACTCGATCCTCGCCCTTGCAGTCGCAGGCATCAGCGTCCGACTGCTGGGAGGAGGGTCCGGGGCGCCAAACCAAGGAAGGCATGAGGCGTCGGAGCACCGCTGACAGACCCGACCGGTTTCTTGCCGTAATTGACGAATGTACCGCGGGACGGAAATCGGCCAGTTGTGTTATATTCTATAGAACAACTGCATAGTCTTTTTTGTGACTGAAAAATGGAGGTTTGCTTTGGCTGGCATGGGTTTCAGAAGTTCTTTTCGTATTTTGATGTTACCGGCGATCGTATTGCTTTGCGGTAATATTGTTTTTGGTCAAACTCTCGCTCAGAAGTTGCAGATGGAGACGATATACAAGGCCAAGGCTCCTATCGTCATTCCCATCACGGCTGATGAGGGAAAGGCAACGGTCGATTTTCCCTCGATTCCCGCCCAGGACGGTAAAATCCCCTTCATCCGTTTCCGCGCTTTGTGTCCGGTAAAAGATTATCAGGACAGATTGGCTGATGCTTACCTCAAGATCGAGGTCAACGGCAAGGTTCTCGGCGAAACGATGCCGGACGACTCATACCGGCTGCTGAACCGTGGAACGCGCGTTCACAACAGCGACGGCTGGTTTAGCTGGTGGGATGACAGCAAATTGGTCGTTTATCTCGGCCATGAAACCGGCGAGATGGATCCTCGTGTAATAGAGCCGAGGGGCGAGGATTACTGGTACGCGGTGAATATCTCCGATGCCGCCGAATATGTGAAGAATGGGCTCGATAACCGCATCATCGGAGGCAAGCCGAACAGGATAGTCTTCACCAACACCTGTCGAAGTACGAGCGCAAATCCGGTTCCAAGCGAATTGCGAATCCAGGGACTGGAGGTCGGATACCTGACAAAGAAGGACGTCGAAAAGATTCAGCCGGTGACTCTGCTTTCCGTGCCGAAACTTTCCGGAGAAACGCTTTTCACAAAAGGTTCTACTCTCACCCTCACTTCTTCCGGCGCAATGGAAGTTGATTGCGGCGGTGAGAGTTACGCCATCCAATCCGCATACTCGTATCCATCGACCGATAAGATGGGCTATCATCAGTTCACCTGGACAGACACAAAGGATTCGGACTGGACGTTCGGACCTCTCATCCGGTACGGTTCATTCGGCATGTCCGTGAAAGGCGAGTGCGCACGATACTCGGTCAACCGGCAAGTGAGAGCCAAGGACGGAGAATATCATGTCACTGATACCATCGAGAACAAGACGGATGAGCCGCTCGGAATGAGCATCCGATATGAGGTCGCGACCCCTGCACGGATTCCGGACGAGAAGGCCTACCTGTCCGGGATCCCCGGACTGAAGGCAAATGACCGGTGCGGCGCGAATCCCACTGCCCTGCTGATTCAACCCGGCGGCTCTCTGGGGGTTGCGGTTGAGGATATCGTGCTTTCATATCAGCTTGGGATGGTCAAAAAGACCAACTCCGTGCAGTTCGGCACGGAGCGCTTCGGGCTGGAACCTCACAAGAGCTATACCATCGCATGGACGCTGTTTCCGTCCAAAGCCCAGGATTACTTCTCCTTCATCAATCAGGTGCGTAGCGACTGGGGCGTGAATTACACGATTCCCGGCCCATGGGTTCATGGCGAGGAGAAGCTGCCCGGGATCAAGGCGAAGTTATACTCGATGAACCCCTGGTTATTCTACTCAAACGGCGTCATGTACAACCGCGAGCAAACCGTCGAGTTGCTCAAGAAGGAATCGTCGGCGCTGCTGGCCGCTCAGCCCGACGCAATTCCGATGGCCAGGCTGGAAGCGCCGCTCGTTGGCGTGAGGCGCAAGAACCTGGTCAACGGCGATAAGATTCCCAGGTCGCCGAAGATTCTGGGTCTGGAACTGACTCCCGAGCAGGCGGAAATCCTCAAAGGCAGCCCGTTCTGGGATTCCATGCGGCGAAGTTCCAGGGGATTGCCATACATCGATACATATTATGCTGAGGCGCAATATGATGATTTCAACCTGATGGTCTATCCCGTCATCGGAAACAGCCAGTTCAAGCATCTTTGGGATGAGATTGATATGGCCATGGATGAGGGCGGGTGCAAGGGCATTTATATAGATATGTTCGAGATGGGCGAGTCGCTGATGGAGGATTATCGGCCTGACTACAGCAAGTGGGACGGTCATACCGTGGACTTGAACCTGCGAGGAGAGATCGCAAGCAAAATTACGGATACCGCGCTTGTGAGCGTTCCCGCGAGGGTCGAACTTCTCAAGCACATCCTGGCCAAGGGCGGAGTTGCCGTGGCCAATATGCACCCTTGCGCCATGGAACTGCGGCACATTCCGTATGTGAGCTTTGCGGAAGCGGATTGGGAGCAGCTTCCGGATTACGCCGCTCTGCTCAAGCTGTTGACTCCTGTTGAGCCGTCGCTAAACGCAAGAATGGCTATGAGCCATCTCTGCTCGCCGGTGTCGATGGGAGTCGGGTTGTGGCGCCGTGACCTATTCTATTCCCCTCCGACACCGAAGGATTTCGGCAAGAACAACCAAACGGAGATCATCCAGAAATACGTGATAGCCTGCCTGCGGAACGGCTCGCTCTATTATGCGTACAACAACATCTCGACCGAGGGGCCGGGCGCGGGTGAGGAGGGAATCATCGACGAGATGTTCCCGTTCACTCCGGTGGAACTCCATGAGGGGTACCTCATCGGCAAGGAGAAGATTCTGACGGCCGTTTCCGGGATCTTCCTCTGGAATATCATTGATCATCCGGTGAAACCGAGCGTTTGTAAGGCATTCGATACCAAGGGCCACAAAGTTGCGCCAAAATCTTTTTCGGTCACCAGGGTCGGGAATCAGTGGAAGGTATCGGTCGTGTTGCAGGCCGATTGGAACGGGACGGCGGCGATATACTAGGAAGAAATGGACGAATCGCATTGTGCCGGGATCCGCAATCTCTCCGTGCAAGACCAAGTTTCTGCTATTATTAGACAAAATATCGTGAGACAAAGAATCATGGATGCGGTTACACTGGGTCGTTGGGAAAATGATGAGGTATGAGTGATGAATGATGAAGCGGCGCCGGATGGAGATGCGAACGGAATAGCGCTCGGCATTCCCCAACAACAGTGGAATTATCTATTTTCTTTAGGGGGTATGGTGTTGTTTAATCTCATTACGAGAAAAGGTTCTATTATACGTCTGTGCTTTGTTCTCACAGGGATTCTTCTCCTGGGGGTGGCCGCTTCGGCTATCTCGGCGGCCCAGAGCATCGCTGAGAAGCTTCCGATGGAGGTTCTGTATCAGGCGAAGGATCCGATCAGCATTCCAGTGAGCGCGAAGCCGGAGCACGTGAGTGTGGAGATGCCGACCGCTCAGGCTGAGCCGGGCAAGGTGCTGTGCATCCGGTTCAAGGGATATTACCCGGTGGATACCCCTCCCGCACATTGGGCTGACTATTACTTGAAAATGGAAGTGAACGGCAAGACACTGGGGGCATCTCTCGCGGATGAGTCGGAGCGTGTATTGAATCGACCAAACAAGCAGGGGGGCTACCCGATTTGGATCGGTGATAGATTGGTCGTTGTCATCGGCAAAGACAAGCCTGCTCTCGATGCGGGCGACGAGGGATATTGGCAGGTGCTGAATATCTCAGACGTCGGGGAATACATTTCCAAAGGCGCGGACAACAGCATCAGCGGCGGCAAACCGAACAAGATCGTCTTCACCAGCTATCGTCTGGACAAAGCGGCCAGTCCATCACCTAAGGAAATGCGAATAGAAGGTTTGGAGATGGGCTATGTGCCCAAGGAGACAGTCGATCGGCTCAAGCCGGTCACTGTGATCGACGTGCCCAAGCTAACGGGCAAGACCCTTACCGCCGGTGGATACAAGCTGACGGTGACGCCCACCGGAGCGATGTCGATCCAGTGCGGTCAGGAGACATATGCATTCCGCTCGGCGTTCTCGTATCCCGGCGAGACCACGATGGGCTTCCATCGGTTCACCTGGGAGCAGGGCAATGACAGCGAGTGGAAGATCGGCGAGATTGCCGGAGATCAAGGCGTCGTCACAGTCAAAGGCGATGCGAAAACGTATTCAATTGTGCGAAAGATTACCGCAAAGGATGGGAAGTTCTATATCACCGATACAGTGACCAACAAGACGTCGGAGCCGCTAGGCATGGCGGTGAGACACGATGTTGTTTCGACGGGCAGGCTCTCACTTAACGATGCCTATCTCTCCGGCGTTCCAGGAATCAGGGATGACACGGCTTGCGGCGGCAATCCCACGATCTTTATCAGGAACGCGGGAGGCTCGCTGGGAATAGCGGTGGAAGATGAAGTATGGCCGTTCCAGTTGAGCATGAATAAGAAGCCGAATTCCGTTCAGTTCGGCACGGAGCATTTCGGGCTGGAGCCTTATAAGAGTTATACGCTCGAGTGGTCGCTCTATCCTTCCAGGGATACGGACTACTTTGGCTTTGTCAACCGATTGCGGAAAGATTGGAACGTGAACTATACCTTGCCGGGCATGTTCGCGATGAGCAACAAGCCTTTGATCGGCATCAAGGTGAAATATCTGGCCCTCGACCCATGGCTCGAGTGTCAGAATGGGGCATTGATATCCGAAGACGATTGGGTTAAACGGGTGAAGGCCGATGTAGCTACGCTGACCGCGTGGGATCCGGAAGTAACGTGCATGCCGAAACTAGAGCTGCCGACAATAGCGCTGCGCAGAAGCAAGATCGAGAACGGCGACAAGATTCCAAAGACGCCCAAACGCGTGGATTTGGAGTTGAACGACGAGCAGACCGAGATCATCAAGAAGGCGGTCGGGCCGCTGTGGGACTCCATGCCGCAGAGCAAGAGCGGTCATGCCATTATCGATACCTGGTATTCGGGAGAAAACGGCGGTGATGATTTCGACATAGGTGGTTATCCTACGCCGGGCAACGGCTGGTACAAGCACATGCTGAGCCAGGTTGACCTGGCGATGGATAAGGCGGGTTGCAAAGGCATCTACATGGACTCCTTTGAGTATGGATACGAATTCGACAGCGGCCTGGACTATACGCGATGGGACGGTCACAGCGTGACTCTGGATCACCTTGGGCGAATAGCGAGCAAGATGACCAATATCAGCATGGCAAGCGCATCGGGGAGATCAGGCATACTTAGATATGTCATCGGCAAGGGCGGAATGTCCGTAGTCAACGGTCATCCCAATTCCCGGGAGATGAAGTCGATACCATACCTGAGCTTTGTCGAGACGGACTGGGAGCAGATAGGCAACTATGACGATTTGCTCAAGCTTTTGACGCCGGCAGAGCCTTCCGTGAACGCCCACATGGCGATGGGGCATCTTAGCTGTCCGATTGCCCTGGGCATGGGGATGTGGCGATCCGATCTGTTTTATTCCGATCCCACGCCCAAGGATTTCGGTAAGGATAACACGGCTGAAATCCAGCAGAAGTACGTAATCGTCTGCCTGAGAAACGGTCAGTTGTTCTACCCATATGCTGCAATTCCCTCGGAGGGCAAGGGTAAGGGCGAATACGGAATCATCAACGAGATGTTCCCGTTTACTCCGGTGGAATTGCACGAAGGCTACCTGATCGGCAAGGAAAAGATACTGACCGCCGTTTCCGGGACTTTCCTCTGGAACATCTCCGATCATCCCGCCAAGCCGAGTATTTGCAAGGCGTTCGATAACAAAGGATATGCCACTACGCCCAAGTCATTTTCGGTGACGAAGGTCGGTAAGCAGTGGAAAGTACAACTAGCCCTCCAGCAGGACTGGATGGGTACGGCAGCGATTTACTAGGTATGTTTCCGTTTTTCGATGGAGGATAGTATATTGGACAGTCGCGTGAATACCAGACGATCATTTACACTGATCGCTCTCGCATTTGGAAGTATTATCTTGGCGGCATCCCCAAGACCGGCAACGGCAAGCGTGGCCGAAAAGCTGCCGATTGAGGTTATCTATCAGGCCAAGGCGCCGATAGTCATTCCCGTCAGTGGTAAGGTCGGGCATGCCACGGTGGATTTGCCCACCGTGCCGAAAGTGCCGGGCAAAGTCCTGGTCGTTCGGTTTAAGGCATTCTATCCGGTTGAGAAGTATATCGACAAACTGGCGGATTATTATTTGAAAATCGACGTGAACGGCAAGACCCTTGGGGCTTCGCTGCCCGATGAAGCCGACCGCGTGTTGAATCGATCAAAACTGAGCCGCGACGCCAGCGGAGAGCATCCAATATGGAACGACGACAAACTCGGCATTGTCTTCGGCCACGAAACAGGCGAGATGGATCCCCGAATACTCGACAACCGTGATGAGGGTTACTGGCTGGTTCTGAATATCTCCGATGTTGGCGAATACGTTTGGACGGGAGCGGACAACAGCGTAATCGGAGGGAGACCGAACAGAATAGAGTTCACCAGCGGTCGGACCGACGCCTCTCCGAATCCGATTCCCAAAGAGATGCGCGTCGAGGACTTGACAATGGGCTATCTGCCAAAAGAGATCGTGGATAAACTTGCTCCCGTCGCGAGCGTGGAGATTCCCAGGCTGGCTGGGAAGAAGCTCAAATCCGGCGGTTTCGCGCTAACAGTGGCCCCATCGGGCGCCATGTCCATCGAATCCGGCAAAGAGACCTACGCCTTCAGGGCCGCCTATTCCTACCCCGGCGAGACTATGCAATTCCATAGATTTACCTGGGAGGAAGTCAAAGATGCCGATTGGAGCATAACCGAGGCTGCCGGCGGCAACAAAGGCCTTTCGATCACAGGCGAATCCGCCGGGTATTCGGTGACTCGCACAATTACACCCAAAGATGGCAAGTTCTACGTCTCGGACATGATCGAAAACAAGACTGACGCTCCGCTCGGTATGGCGGTTCGGTATGACGTCGCTTCATCAGGCAGGATGAATCTTGACGAAACCTATCTATCAGGCGTGCCGGGGATCAGGAATAACTCGGAGTGCGGCCAGAACCCCACGGTTTTTCTAAGAAACGCCGGCGGTTCGCTCGGAATAGTGGCGGAGGATGATGTACTCGCATACCAGTTGAGCATGATAAAGAAGCCCAACTCCGTGCAATTCGGCGCCGAGCATTTCGGGTTGGAGCCGCACAAGAGCTACACAATCGCATGGACGCTGTATCCGTCCAAAGACCAGGACTATTTCGGGTTCATCAACCGTGTGCGAAGGGATTGGAATCTGAATACAACGATTCCTGGAATGTTCGTCTGTTCCCCAAAGGCGTCACCCGGGATTAATATTCGTTATCACGCTCTGCCACCCTGGTTCGGCTGTCTCGAAGGAGTGGCTCTGACCGAGGATGAGTACCTCAAGCGGCTCAAGTCTGAGGTGGACGCGCTCACCGCTGTTCAGCCGGATGTCGTCTGCATGCCGGAACTCGAGACGCCTGAGGTCGGGTTGCGGCGAAGTAAGATACCGGACGGCGACAAGATCCCCAAAACGCCGAAGTTGACTAACCTGGAACTGAACGAAGAGCAGTCGAACATCGTCAAGAACGCCGCAGGACCGCTGTGGGATTCCATGACAAAGGGCAAGAACGGTCACGCCGTGATCGATACATGGTACTCCGGGTTCGCGGTTGATGATGATTTCAATATCACCGGCTACCCGGCGCCGGGTAATAGCTGGTACAACCACATCTTGAAACAGGTGGATCTGACCATGGACAAGGTCGGCTGCAAGGGAATTTACCTGGATTCCTTTGAGTACGGCTATGATTTCAACGGCAGCCTGGATTACACCAAATGGGACGGTCACAGTGTCAACCTGGATAACTGCGGGAATATTGCCGACAAGATGACGGAAATCAGCATGGCAAGCGCTCCCGGGAGAGCCGGCATATTGAAATATATCATGAGCAAAGGAGGCGAGTCGGTGACGAACGGGCATCCGGTCGCCCGTGAACTTCGCTCGCTTCCCTATATGAGCTTTGTGGAGACAGACTGGGATCAGGTTCCTGATTTCGACGCCCTGCTCAAGTTGTTGACTCCGGAGGAGCCGAGGGTGACGTCTCACATGGCGATGGGGCATCTCTGCAGTTGTCCGGTGGCTTGTGGAATCGCGATGTGGCGCAGCGATATATTCGGCTCGCCTCCGGCTCCCAAGGACTTCGGCATAAACAACGCTGCTGAAATCCAGCAGAAGTATGTGATCGCATGTATGCGAAACGGCCAGTTGGTCAACCCTTACGGCGCCATTCCAAAAGAAGGACCCGGCAAAGGCGAATACGGGATCATGACTGAGATGTTCCCGTTCACCACGGTGGAACTGCACGAGGGTTACCTGATTGGCAAAGAGAAGATTCTGACGGCGGTTTCCGGAACGTTCCTCTGGAACATCTCCGATCATCCTGCCAAGCCAAGTATCTGCAAGGCTTACGACAACAAGGGATATGCGACAACCCCCAAGTCATTTGAGGTGACGAAGGTCGGGAGGCAGTGGAAGGTGCGGTTGGAACTGAAGCAGGACTGGATGGGCACGGCGGCAATTTACTAACCCTTGTCCACTGCTCAGCAAGGGCAGCGAACTCAGGGCTGGCGAAGCCGATCTTCCTCATGGATGCATCGGCTTCGCTTGTCTTGTGTTAGGGCATTACCAAATTCACCAGTCTTTGAGTCCGCCGGCCAACTTTTGACTGGATTTGGCCAAGATACCGTATGACGGGATGAAAACCACGTGTTATACTGGTCTCACGTGGGAATGTGTACGTGCGGTTTTCATGCATGACGCTCCCAAGGAATCGTGCGTTTAGTTTTTTCGGCGAGCGGATATTCGTCCGGCAACCGAACGCGCTGCTGAAAGGAAAGGCAAGTCATACATGAGAAGAATCGTATTGCTGATTGCAGGCTTTATTCTTGTGAGTTTTTCCTCGTTCGCTCTGGCCTCCTATCCCGTGCAAACCGGTGTTTCCATCACCGGTGGCGGAGCGACGTTGACCGTTGCGAACTCAGGTATCAACGCAGGCACGGCAGAGATCGACTATGGCGCGGACCGCTACCTCATCGACGTCGCGTTCTCCGAGTCTGTAAGCAATATTTTAACCGGCCATTATTGGGCCTGGAATGCAGGATCTGATAGCAGGTGGTCAACCACCGTTGTTAAAACCGGCTCAACAATCACTGTGACCGGATCCTGTCCCACGTTCTCGGTCACGCGAAACATCTACTGGAACGGCGACAAGTTCGCGATGAACGATTCTATCCAGAACAAGACGACAGCAAATATCGCGGTGGAAACATACTACTGGACCATAATGGCTGCCATGGTGACCACAAACAAGTCGTGCGTAGCAGGCGTGCCGTTTCAATACAACAATGCCTACACTCACCAGGTCACCGGTTGCGGCCCGAATCCGACGATCTTCATGCAACAGGCAAACAGCTCCCTGGGCTTCCTGGTAGAAGATGATTTTTATCGCCAGGCGATGTTTCTAACACAGTCTCAGGATGGCAATCAGCCTGGTGACACGGCCTATAACGTAACAACCATGGTCAATCAGTGCTTTGGCCTTGCGGGGAATGCCGGATATACCTTCAGGTTCTCCCTGTACCCCGGAGGGGCGGGGCATGACTACTGGAAGTTTATCAACACCGTAAGAAACGATTGGAATGTCAACTATACACTTTACGGACCGTGTACGCTGGATCAGCACCTCGACGAGGGCGGTCGTGAATTCAACTGGATTGTACTCAACCCCTGGTTCGACTTCCTTGAAGGAGCAGGCGTGTCCTGGAACCAATACGCAAGTGATGAATGGACTTACGTCAACATGGCCATGAACACAATCAATACCGCCTCTTCAACAGATCCGGTCAGTCTGTGCAAGACTCCAACGTTCATGTGCAAGATCGAGACTGACTCTATGCCGGTCAATACCACTACTTTCACTAATGGCAATACCCTTCCCAACGGAAGCACAAGTCATTACTGGCTGCAGCCCCTTACGGCCGCCCAAACATCTACACTTCAGAACAACTCGACATACGCGCATCAATGGGCGGATTCAGTGCTTTGGTCCAGCACAACCAAGACCACGCAGATCATTGAGACGGCCTACATCGACCCCGGTGACCTGTCTCCATCCCCCGGGCCTACGGACACCAATAAGGCTCACTGGTTCGATCTTGTCGTATATCCTGGGGCCAAACCGTCAACATGGGCTGTTAACGGAACGAATTGGCAAAACTATGCTCTTACGGACTTCAACTTCCAGACTCAGTATATAAAAAGCCAGATAGATTGGACACTGAACAACTGTCTAACCAACGTGCCGGCAAACTGCGGCAAGGCCGTCTATATAGATTCGTTCACTTTGACGACCGACTTTGTTGATAACGCCTCCAGCTATTCCGGCCTCTACTGGACTCAGAGGTGGGATGGAGGCCAATGGGATGGAAATTCGATCCTAATGAATACCAGCACAGGTCTTATAACGCAGTTACTTACTGACTGTACTCTAGTCGGCATTCCAGCCAGAGCCTATCTTCTCAATTATATGCTGAACACCAAGGGCGTAGGTGTGATGACCAACGGCCATCCGGTCGATGCGGAAACCAGGTCTTTCCACAGTCAAAACTACGAAGAAACCCAGGGTGATGCCGTCGGAACTATCGCCCAACTGCAAGCCCTAGTCAATGGCAATGAACCCGCGCCCAGCGCAACCATGGCTGCCGGCCAGTTGTCCTGCCCGGTCTCCTTCAGTATGTACATGGGTGATTCCTATTATACGGAGTCCGGTTCGACTGTGGGTTACGTCACCAACAACTACGCTGAGATCCAGAACAAATATCTGATAATGTGTCTCCGGAACGGCTCCCTGATGGCGCCTACAGACAATTACGTACCTTCCACTGGGACGGGCTCCGGAGGGTATGGCATAATCAACTTGATGTATCCGATAACCCCCGTTGAACTACATGAGGGGTACATGATCGGCAAAGAGAAGATAGTAACCGCTGTTTCCGGAACATTCTACTGGAACAAGAAGGATCATCCAATGAAGCCGTCGGTTTGCAAGACATTCGACGTTTACGGGAACGCCAACACTCCAAAGGGCTTCTCAGTGTCATCCATCGGCGCTCAGTGGGTGGTAAAGCTCAAGCTGCAGAGCGATTGGAACGGTACAGCGATGGTTTACTAGGAACCCTTATTGACTACCGCCACGCAAAAACATATCACGCGGCAGTTATGTTACGCGATTATTGGAAATTGAAAGGAACAAGCTGTGAACATCATCCATAGAGGCTATGCTCGGCATTTAGCGATCCTTATGCTGTTAATCGGTTGTGTTTCAACCGCGACCCTTGCGTCATATCCGGTGCAGACCGGCGTTTCAATCACTGGAGGCGGCGCGACGCTGACTGTTGCCAACTCAGGTACCAACGTAGGCACGGTAGAGATCGACTATGGGGCGGACCGCTACCTCATCGACGCCGCGTTCTCCGAGTCCGTAAGCAATATTTTAACCGGCCATTATTGGGCCTGGAATGCAGGAACGGACAGCCGATGGTCAACCACCGTTGTCAAAACCGGCTCAACGATCGCGGTGACCGGATCCTGTCCCACGTTCTCCGTCACGCGAAACATCTACTGGAACGGCGACAAGTTCGCTATGAACGACTCCATCCAGAACAAGACAACAGCAAATATCGCCGTTGAAACTTACTACTGGACGATAATGGCCGCGATGGTGACGACGAACAAATCCTGTATCGCCGGTCTCCCTTTCAACGTCAATAACTACTCCTATACACATCAGGTCATGGGTTGCGGGCCGAATCCTACGATTTTCATGCAGCAGGCAAACAGCTCGCTTGGCTTCCTGGTGGAAGACGATTTTTATCGCCAGGCGATGTTTCTAACACAGTCTCAGGACGGCAACCAGTCCGGTGATACCGCATACAACGTGACGACGATGGTCAATCAAAACTTTGGCCTTGCAGGAAATGCTGGATACACATTCAGATTCTCCCTCTACCCTGGAGGAGCGGGGCATGACTACTGGAAGTTCATCAATACCGTTAGAAACGACTGGGGCGTGAATAATATAACCTGCAAAGGCCTGATTTCAGGGGACGATGACTATACCACGGGCGGCAGAATGTTCCAGTCAGTCATTCTAAACCCCTGGTTCGACTTTGATGATGGCGCCGGAGTAACCTGGCCAACTTTTGCCTCAGATGAATGTACTTGCGTAAACTACGTAATGTCAACAGTCAACGGCGCGGCCTCCACTGATCCCGCGTCTCTCTGTAAGACTCCTCGGTTCATGTGCAAGATTGAAACCAACTCCGTACCCGTTGACAACACCACGTTTACCAACGGAAACACTCTGCCCAACGGAAGTACCTCTCATTACTGGCTGCTGCCGCTTACAGCCGCTCAAACCAGCACATTGAATAACAATTCCACCTTCGCTCATCAGTGGGCTGACTCGGTCCTGTGGTCAAGCACCACAAAGACCACTCAGATTATAGAGACAGACTACATCGGTCCAAACGGAGAAACCTGGCCGACTCCCGGTTCGGTCGATCCTAATCCGGCCCATTGGTTCGACTTGCAGGTATACCAAGCTGCAAAACCGAGTACCTGGGCTGTTAACGGAACGAATTGGCAAAACTATGCTCTAACTGACTTCAACTTCCAAACTCAGTATATGAAGAGCCAGATAGACTACACTCTGAGCAACTGCTTGACAACTGTCCCTGCTAACTGTTCAAAAGCAGTATACATAGACTCGTTTACCTTGACCACGGACTTGGTCGATAACGCGTCATCCTATCCCGGGTTCGTCTGGACTCAGCGTTGGGACGGAGGTCAATGGGATGGGAATACTGTCCTGATGAATACCACCAGCACCGGCTTGATCACCCAATTATTGACAGACTGTACTCTTGTAGGTATCCCGGCGAGGGCCTACCTCATGAACTACGTTCTCAATACCAAGGGTGTGGGACTGCTGACGAACGGCCATCCGGTTGACGCCGAAACCAGGGTTTTTCCATGTGAGAGCTTTGAAGAGACGCAATGGGACGCCATCCCAAATTTGACTGCGTTGAAAAACCTGGTGAGCGGCGGCGGAGAACCGTGGGGTGTCGAGACGATGGCGGCGGGTCATCTAAGCTCGCCATTGTCCGACGGTATCTGGATGAGCGACTCACAGTACACGGAAACCGGGTCCGACGTCGGTTACATGACAAACAACTACGCGGCGATTCAGAACAAGTACGTGATTCTATGTCTCAGGAACGGCCAGTTATGCGAACCTTATACCAACTATGTTCCGTCCACCGGTACCGGCTCTGGAGGCTATGGAATCCTGAATCTGATGTATCCCATCACTCCCGTGGAGTTGCACGAGGGATACATAATCGGCAAGGAAAAAATTCTGGCTGCGGTTTCGGGTACCTTCTACTGGAACAAGAAGTATCATCCAATTAAGCCGTCGGTATGCAAGACATTCGACGTTTACGGGAATGCCAACACTCCGAAGGGCTTCTCAGTGTCGTCCAACGGCGCTCAGTGGGTAGTAAATCTCAAGCTGCGGAGCGACTGGAACGGCACGGCGATCATTTACTAGCCAACTTGAAGTATCACAGGTGACCGTTCACTTCCGATTAGACCGGACGGTGAACGGTCACTTGCATGTTTGATGATTCCGTTATTCGGTTGGTGAATGCAAGGAGACTCAAAATGAAGCATCGAGCCCGGATCGTTTGCGCTGTGGCACTGTGTATCACTGTTCTTGTTCGTTTGCCGGCGATGGCATCTTATCCCGTGCTCAACGGAGTCTCAATTACCGGCGGCGGCGCGAAGCTGACCGTGGCCAACTCTGGTTCCAACGTAGGAGCCGTGGAAGTCGATTACGGGGCTGACAGATACCTGATCGGGAATGCGTTATCCGAATCACGGAACGGCTCGCTGGTCGGGCATTACTGGATATGGAACGCCAATTATGACGGATATTGGAGCACAAGCGTTGTGAAGACCGGTTCCACGATCACAGTCACCGGGTCGTGCCCCACCCTTACGGTTACTCGAAATATCTACTGGAACGGCGACAAGTTCGCCATGAATGATACCCTGCAAAACAAGACGACGGCAAATATCGCGGTGGAAACCTACTACTGGACTGTAATGGCCGCGCTGGTAACCACCAACAAATCATGTATCGCCGGCGTGCCCTTTAACTACGCCAATGGATATTTCGAGCAGATAATGTCTTGTGGTTGCAACCCCACTATCTTCATGCAGCAGGCGAACAGTTCTCTCGGTTTCCTGGTTGAGGATGACGTCTATCGCCAGGCTATGTATTTGAACCAGCAGGTGGACTCCTCTTATGGTAGCAGCGGTGTGTACAATGAATCCGTTATGATCAATCAGAACTTTGGTTTGCCGGGCAACTCGTCATATACATATCGATTTTCTCTATATCCCGGAGGGGCGGGGCATGACTACTGGAAGTTCATCAATACGGTGAGAAACGACTGGGGCGTAAACAACACAACCTGCCAGGGGTTGGTCACCTGGGATCAGCACCTTGACTCAGGAGGCCGAATGTTTCAAACGCTTGTCTTGAACCCATGGTTCGACTTTAGCGAAGGGGCCGGAGTGCCATGGCCCACTTTCGCCAGCGATGAGCAGGGATATGTAAGCCAGGCGATGACAACAATCAACAATGCAGCGTCCACTGATCCCGTATCACTTTGCAAAACCCCTCGGTTCATGTGTAAGATTGAAACCAATTCCATACCTGTGGACTGGACAACGTTCACCAACGGAAGCAGTCTGGTAGGCGGTGGCTATCCGGTCAGCACAAACTGGTACTGGCTCCAGCCGCTTACGGCTGCTCAAACGAGCACTTTGCAAAACAACTCCACTTTTGCTCATCAGTGGGCTGACTCGGTGCTGTGGTCCAGCACGGCCAAAACTACGCAGATTATAGAGACGGATTACATCGATCCGGGCAATTTCTATCCGGCTCCAGGTACTGTCGATTCAAATCCGGCTCACTGGTTCGACCTTATGGCTTATCCCGGGGCTAAATCCGCAACCTGGTTGGCTAATGGAACGAACTGGCAGAACTACGCTCTCACCGACTTCAACTACCAGACACAATACATGAAGAATCAGATAGACTACACCTTGAACTACTGTCTTACCAATGTTCCCGCCAACTGCACCAAAGGGGTGTATCTCGATTCGTTCACGTTGACTACCGACTTTACTGAAAACGCCTCGAGCTATCCCGGTCTTTACTGGACTCAGCGATGGGATGGAGGTCAATGGGACGGTTATTCGATCTTGATGGATACCCAAAACACAGGCTTGATTACCCAATATTTGACCGACTGTACTCTGGTGGGTATTCCAGCCAGGGCTTATCTGCTCAACTACATACTGAATACTAAAGGTCTGTCCGTCATGACCAACGGCCATCCCGTGGACGCCGAAACCAGGACTCTGCATAGCGAGAGCTTTGAGGAGACCCAATGGGACGCCATACCTAGCTTGACTGCGCTACAGCTACTGGTGAGTGGGAGTGGAGAGCCGTGGGCAGTTACGACGATGGCGGCGGGACATCTATGCTCTCCGTTGTCTGATGGTATCTGGATGAGTGATTCCCAATACCCGGAAACAGGTTCTAATGTAAATTATGTGGCAAACAACTATGCGCAGATTATGAACAAGTACGTGATACTATGCCTTAGAAACGGACAGTTGTGCGAGCCGTATAACAATTATGTTCCTTCCACCGGTACGGGTTCGGGAGGGTATGGGATCATGAATCTGATGTATCCAATCACACCGATCGAACTGCATGAGGGATATATTATCGGAAAAGAAAAAATAGTCACCGCTGTTTCCGGAACCTTCTACTGGAACAAGAAGGATCATCCAACGAAGCCGTCGGTCTGCAAGACTTTCGATGTTTACGGAAATTCCAACACTCCAAAGGGCTTCTCAGTGTCATCCAGCGGCGCTCAGTGGGTGGTAAAGCTCAAGTTACGTAGCGACTGGAACGGCACAGCGGTGATTTACTAGCGACCTGGCAAATTACATTATAAGGAACAAGGTGGTAAACGTGAAGAAGAATTTAATTCTCTGTGCCATAGTTATTGGCATTGTTGGAGCTGTTGGGATTCCCTCGTCGGCATCCTACCCGGTGGTGAGCGGCTACTCCATCACCGGTGGTGGCGCAACCCTGACTGTACCCTATTCCGGGCAGTATACCGGCTGTGCTGAGATAGACTATGGCGCCGATCGCTACCTTATCGCCACAGCATACTCAGCATCGAGGAGCAACTCGATCGTCGGCCATTACTGGACCTGGAACTCCGAACCTTATGACAGTGATTGGTCCATTACGGTATCCAAGACCGGATCAACTATCACCGTTAAGGGCTCATGCTCCAGTTACACGGTCACGCGCAGCCTGTACTGGAGTGGCGACAAGTTTGCGATGAGCGATACGATTCAGAGCAAGAGTACGACCAACATAGCAATTGAGACATACTATTGGACCGTAATGGCCGCCCTCACTACCACCAATAAGTCGTGCATAGCCGGACTGCCTTTTGACTATACCAACACATCCTATACGCATCAGGTGATGGGGTGCAACGCCAATCCAACGATCTTTATGCAACAGGCGCACAGTTCCCTGGGGATGGTGGTGGAAGATGACGTCTATCGGCAACAAATGTTCTTGACTCAGGGGATCGATACCAACCAGTCAGGAAACACGAGCTATAATGAAACCACCATGGTTGACCAAATGTTCGGAATGGCTCCGAACACTACCTACACATATCTCTTCTCCCTGTATCCCGGAGGAGCAGGCCATGATTACTGGAAGTTTATCAACACTCTACGCAAAGATTGGGGCGTAAATTACACGCTCCACGGACTGCTCCAATCCGACCAGCATCTTGACACGGCAGGCAGAATGTTCCAGTTGGTCACGCTCACTCCGTGGTTCCGAAATCAGGACGGGGCCGGCGTGCTTGATTCTACGTTTGCCAATACCGAAGAAGGTTACATTTCAATGGCTATGAATACCATCAATAATGCGCCGAGCACTGACCCAGTGTCGCTCTGCAAGACGCCTAAGTTCATGTGCAAGATAGAATCGAACCTCATATCCATCAATACCACAACTGTCACCAACGGAAGCACTCTCCCCAACAACGCGAGCAACTTGTGCCGGCTGCTCCCGCTAACCACCGCACAAACGAGCACCGTCAAGGCCAATGCCAACTGCATGCAGTGGACGGATTCCTTGACCTGGATAAACAGCGGCAAAACTCAAATGGCAGTAAGTAACTGTTACGAGCAACAGATTCAACCCTATTCCCTAGATACCAATCTCGCCCATTGGTTCGACCTGAACGTCTATCATGCCGCAAAGCCATCCGTTTGGCCGGTGAAGGGTACCAACTGGCAAAGCTATGCGCTGACGGATTTGAACAATCAGGCGCAGTACATGAAAAGCCAGATTGACTATACACTGGATTACTGCATGACCAATCTGCCCGCCAATTGCAGTAAGGGAGTATACTTGGACGATTTTACACTCTTTCCCGACCTTTACGACGATTCCTCGACTTACGGTAACGGGTTTTACTGGAACGAGCGAATGGATGCAGGCCAGTGGGATGGCTACACGGTAACCATGGATACCAGCAACACGGGTTTGATTACCGGATATCTGACGGATGCGGTTCTCGTTGGAATTCCGGCGAGAGCATGGCTGCTAAACTATATACTGAATACAAGGGGGTCGAGTGTAGTGACGAACGGGCATCCCGTGGACGCCGAAACACGGTCATTCCACTCCGATAACTGCGCGGAGACTTGTTCGGACGCGGTTCCCGATTTGACTCACTTGAAACTGCTCCTTTCAACCGGAGAGCCGTGGGGATCGTCAGCCATTGCATCAGGACATCTTGGGGCGCCGATGGCCTGGGGAATAGAGATGGGCGATGGCACATACAATCCCTCCTCCGGAACGGACGCCAACTATTGCGTGAATCACTACGCTCAGGTCCAGAACAAGTACATGATTATGTGTCTGAGAAACGGCACGTTGTTCCAGCCTTATACCAATTACATTGCGTCGAGTGGGGCCGGATCCGGAGGATACGGGATTATCAACCTGCAATATCCATTTACTCCCGTGGAACTGCATGAGGGGTATCTGATTGGCAAGGAAAAGATTCTGACGGCTGTATCGGGCACGTTCTACTGGAATAAAAGCGATCACCCAGCCGCTCCGTCGGTCTGCAAGACGTTTGATGTAAACGGAAATGCCAACACGCCCAAAGGTTTTTCCGTGATCTCCGTCGGCGCTCAGTGGAAGGTGATAGTCAAGTTGCAAAGCGATTGGTACAACACCTGCGCAATCTACTAGCGACCGTACAAGCTACGGAAACAGGAGTTTCGCCGCTACGCCGTTCTTCCTTCAATGCTTAGGCGTGCACTCAAAGTTTCTGACATAATTGGACAATTAACCGGAAGATTGTGCTGTAGCTTCGTGGTATTGTAGTAATATCCGGCAGTGCCGGATGCTGGTATTTGAGTATCTTGTTCAAGACACGGAGGTCTCCTGAGCAGGGGATTGGAATCCGGTTGATACGGATACATCTCAGCAGAATGCCGGCTTAAAAGGAATAAAGTAGTAAGACATGAAGAGAAAAGTAATTCTATACGCCATGGTAATTGGCATGGTCGGTGGTCTCTGGGTTTCTGCTTCAGCGGCATATCCAACGCTCAGCGGTGTTTCGATCACCGGTGGTGGCGCTACTCTTACTGTGGCGAATTCAGGTGCCTATACAGGCTCAGTGGAAGTGGATTACGGGGCTGATCGCTACCTGATCGCCTCAGTGTATTCGGAGTCTAAGAGCAACTCGATATACGGCCACTACTGGACTTGGAATTCCATTCCCGGTGACAGCGACTGGACAACCACCGTCGTTAAGACCGGTTCCTCGATCACGGTCACGGGAACCTGCAACAGTTATACGCTCACGCGCAATATCTACTGGAACGGTGATAAGTTCGCGATGAACGACACGCTACAAAGCAAAACCACCGCTAACGTAGCAGTGGAAACCTATTATTGGACGACCATGTGCAAAATGGTCACCACTAACAAGTCATGTATAGCCGGCCTGCCGTTCGATTATACGAATACGGGATACACCCACCAGGTCATGGCTTGTAGTTGCAACCCTTCGATTTTTATGCAACAGGCGCACAGTTCTTTGGGTTTGTTGGTGGAAGACGATGTCTATCGCCAGCAGATGAACCTGACGCAGGCCATCGATGCAAACCAGGCCGGCAACTCCAGCTACAATCAGACGGTTATGATAGACTTCAACTTCGGGCTTGCAGCGAATACGGCCTATACATACAGGTTTTCGCTCTATCCTGGAGGGGCGGGACATGACTACTGGAAGTTCATCAACACAGTGCGCAAAGACTGGGGCGTGAACAATACAACTTGCTACGGGCCGTGGCAAACCGACCAGTATTTGAATATCGGCGGCAGGGAGTTTCAGTCGCTTTTCCTGACGCCATGGTTCCGAAACCAGGACGGAGCCGGCGTAACGGATCCGACTTTCGCATCCACGGAAGAAGGTTATGTAAGCATGGCATTGAACACAATCGGCACATCCGGCAGCAGCGACCCATGCTCGCTCTGCAAGACTCCGAGGTTCATGTGCAAGATCGAGTCGAACCTTATTTCCATCAACACCACAACCATTACAAATGGAAGCACGCTGCCCAATGGCGGATCGAACCAGGCGCTTCTGCTTCCTATGACTACCACACAGACAAACACGATAAAAGGAAATGCCGCCGCCATGCAGTGGTCGGACTCAACGCTGTGGGAGAATCCAAGTAAGAGCCAACTGGTCATAGATACGGCGTACGTGATGCCGGCATACCCTTCCCTGGATACCAATTACGCTCACTGGCTCGATCTGGTAGTCTATCCCGGAGCCAAGCCGTCCACATGGCAGACGAAGGGGACAAACTGGCAGAGTTATGCTCTGACCGATCTAAACTATCAGGCTCAGTACATGAAAGGGGAGATAGATTATACGCTGGACAACTGTCTAACCAATGTTCCATCCAACTGCACGAAGGCAGTATATATGGACGATTTCGATCTCTTTCCGGATATTTACGACAACCAGTCCACTTACGGCAACGGTTTCAACTGGAACGCCAGGAAGGACATGGGTCAATGGGACGGTTACACGGTAAATATGGACAATCAAGGCACGGGATTGATCACTGGATATTTGACCGACGGAACCCTGGTCGGCATTCCGGCTAGAGCCTATTTGTTGAATTATATATTAAACACAAGGAAAGTAACGGCGGTAACAAACGGCCATTGCACTGATTCTGAGTGTCGAGCTTTGCCTTATGAAAACTTTGCGGAAACATACAATGATGCCGTTCCCGACTTGACACATCTCAAGACCTTGTTATCCACCGGAGAACCGTGGGGATGCGCCTCGATGGCCTCCGGTCATCTCTCGTCGCCTCTAGCGGCGGGCCTCTGGTACAAGGATCCCATTTATAACACGGAAGTAGCCACTACCAGTTCAGATTATAACTTTGGTTATAACAACATCGCTCAGATTCAGAACAAGTACGTGATCATGGGACTGAGAAACGGGCAGTTGGCGCAGCCGAACATAAACTACGTTCCAACGACGCCACCGGGGAACGGCGGGTATGGGATCATCAACATAATGTACCCCATCACCCCGGTGGAACTCCACGAGGGATACATCATCGGCAAGGAGAAGATACTGACTGCGGTTTCGGGAACATTCTACTGGAATAAGAGCGACCACCCGGCCGCGCCATCGGTCTGTAAAATCTTCGATGTCAACGGAAATACGATTACCCCAAAAGGGTTCTCGGTGGCATCCGTCGGCGCTCAGTGGAAGGTCACAGTGAGACTGAGGAGCGACTGGTACAACACCTGTGCCATCTGGTGACTTCACCGTAATCTGACAAAGAAGGCATCGGGCGATAAAAAATGAAGAACGCATTAATTGTCTGTGTCGCTATTATCGGCTTGGTCGGTTTGATTTCTATTTCGGCTCCGGCATCATATCCAACGCTAACCGGACTCTCGATTACAGGCGGCGGGGCCACGCTGACCGTGGCCAACTCCGGTTCCAACATCGGTTCCCTGGAAGTGGATTACGGCGCAGACAGGTATCTGTTGGGATCGGGGTTTGGATACAACAGCAACGGCGCTCTGGCCGCGCACTTCTGGAACTGGTACTCTTCCTATGATTCCTCCTGGACGACCACAGTCGTTAAGACAGGTTCGACCATCACTGTGACAGGCTCATGCCCCACATTTACTTTAACACGGAGCATATACTGGAACGGCGACAAGTTCACGATGAACGATACCGTCCAGAACAAGACGGCCAGCAACATCGCATTCCCGACGAACTACGACACTTTCATGACCTCCTCCGTCACTACCAACAAATCGTATCTGGCGGGCCTGCCTTTTGATTATAACAATTACTACTACACCCATGAGGTGGATGGCGCCGCTCCCAATCCCTCGGTCTTCATGCAGCAGGCTCACAGCTCCCTGGGATTGCTCGTCGAGGATGATGTATATCGACAGGGGGTCTATTTCACGCAGATCATGGACAACACGGCGGTAGGCTGCTATAACCAATCGGTGCTCCAAAACTATACGCTAGGAATTCCTGCCAATGGCTCCTACACAATCAGGTTTTCGCTCTATCCTGGAGGCGCCGGGCATGACTACTGGAAGTTTATCAACACCGTACGGAAGGATTGGGGCGTAAACTACACATGCTATGGGCCATATACCTTATCTGACCAGTATTATTATGTCACCGGCAGGAGCTACAACACCTGCTTTCTACAGCCCTGGTTTAGAGATCAAGACGGCGGTGGTGTGCCGGACAGTGTTTTTGCGGCACAGCAGCAATCCTATGTAAGCCAGGCGATAACTGATATCGCCGCCGACCCGAACGCGCTATGCAGGAACCCTCGTTTCACATGCAAGATTGAGACTTTCTCAACGGCCATCAATAAGATGGGGATAACAAACGGGAGCACTCTTCCCGGAGGTGGCCCGCCGAGCCTGTATTTCCTTCAACCTTTTACTGCCGCTCAGACCAGCACCGTGGAAGCAAATGCCAGTTGCGCTCAGTGGCAGTGGTCAACGCTGTGGACCGATACAACCAGAACCCGAATGGTCGTGGGAAATGCGAGTACACCTTGCTCGCTTTCCGTAGATCAGAACGCATCGGACTATTTTGAGATGATCGTCTATCCCGGAGCCGGCCCATCCGCCTGGAAGCAGTATGGGACCAACTGGCAGAGCTATCCATCCAACGGCAGCGGATGGAATTACCAGACTACTTATTTGAAAAGTCAGATGGATTACACCCTTGACTACGCGCTCTCCAATGTTCCCGCCAACTGCAGCAAGGCCGTCTATCTCGATTCTTTCACAATTAATCCCGATTGGTACGACAACCTGTCCAGTTATCCCAGCTACACATGGAATGACTGTTGGGATGGCGGGCAATGGGATGGATACACAGTGACGCTGAACGGAGGACTGATCGGCCAGTACTGGACTGACGCGGTTCTCGTGGGCATTCCGGCCCGCGCTTATCTGCTGAACTATGCGCTGAACGTAAGGCATGTGCCGATTATTACCAACGGACACCCGGTTGACGCCGAGACCAGGGGCTTTCCATCCGAGAACTTCGCGGAGACCTATTTCGATGCCCTAAACGACATTACGTCGCTGAAGACCTTGCTCTCCACCGGCGAGCCGTGGGGCGTTCAGTCGATGGCAATGGGGCACCTCTCCGCGCCACTTTCACTAGGTGTGTGGGTCAGCGATTCGTTGTTCAATACCGTCGGAACGGTGGATAGCAACTATGTTACAAGTCACTACGCTCAGGTTCAGAACAAATACTTGATTATGTGCCTGAGAAACGGTCAGTTGATGGAGCCGTATGTCAACTACGTACCGCCGGTGGGGCAGGCGGGCGGCGGGGGATACGGCATAATGAACCTGATGTACCCCATCACGCCTGTTGAGCTCCATGAAGGATACATAATCGGCAAAGAGAAGATCATCACTGCCGTTTCGGACACTTTCTACTGGAACAAATCCGATCATCCGGCTGCGCCGTCGGTATGCAAGACGTTCGATACATATGGTATCGCCAACACTCCAAAAGGCTTTTCAGTGACATCGGTGGGAGCGCAATGGAAGGTGACGATCAAGCTGCAGAGCGACTGGAATGGCACGGCGATAGTTTATTAGCGCCTGATAACTAATTATTCCTGGAAGATGCTTCGGTAGCAGAGTCCATAACCTGGACGCCGCTGCCGCACAAGATCGACTTATTTGGTTTTTGTAGGAGCGACCGCCTGCCAACCCACAACTATTAACATAAAGGAAGACCAATGACATCCAAAGAGAGAGTTGACTGCGTTTTTTCGGGCACAAGACCCGACAGATATCCCTGCTACGAGGACTTTTGGTCCGAAACAGGGGAGAAATGGAAGAGCGAAGGACATATCGGCGATATCGACCCGGTCGAGTATTTTGATTTCGATATTGCTCCGGTTGAGGGCTTAGACCTTTCCGCCCAGTTTCCTACGGAGCTAATAAGTGAAGATGAGACCTACAAGGTGGTGAGGGATTCCAGAGGCGTTACGGCGCAGCGCCACAAAGATGAGTCCGGCCACACTCCGCATTGGCTCGATACACCCATCAAGACTCCCTCCGACTGGTGGGAGTATAAGAAGCGCCTGGTATTCAACGAACAGCGAATAAGCGAAGATATGTTTTCCCAGGTCGAGAAATACAGGAGCCAGGGAAGATTTGTCTGCCTTTTCGATATGGAGCCATATGAGCAGGCATGGCCGGTGTTCGGCCAAGTGCAGATATTCATGGCGATGCTGGAGAATCCGGAAGTCGTGAAGGACGCCATGGATACGTGGTCCGAACTAACCATCCAGACCCTGGATTATGCATTTGGTCGAGGTCTGGACGTAGATGGATGCTTCTTCTACGGAGACATGGGCTACAGGAACGGAACGCTCTTCGGACCGGACGTGTATCGCGCATTGATCATGCCCGCGCACAAGGAGATCGTCGGCTATCTGCACGGCAAGGGCAAGAAAGTGATCCTGCACTCCTGCGGGCAAATCAAGAGCTTCATCCCCATGCTCATCGAAGTCGGATTCGACGCCCTTCAGCCGCTCGAGGCTAAGTGTGATCAGGACGTGAGGGAATTAGAGCAGCAATACGGTCGAAAGATCGTCTTCTTCGGCAACATGGACATAAGGGAGTTGGAGAAGGACAAGGAATCGATCAGACGAGAAGTGGAATCGAAGCTGGCGGCATTCGACGGCAACTGGAACTATATCTTCCACTCCGACCACAGTGTGCCTCAAACGGTGAGCTATGAAAACTACATGTATGCCCTGGAACTGGCGAAGGCGTACCTGGCCGGATAGATCCTCTATCCGGTCAGTTCCAACCTCGCCGCCGACACTATCCGATCCAACTCTGCTTGAAAATCAGGCGCTATGTCTATATCGGCTACACCGGCGACAAGCTCCCGCCATCGTTGATCGGCCCTGGCGAGTATGTGTTCGTCTCCATGCTGTTCCCCGAAGTTGCCGTAGCTGCGGTCGAACACCTTGGTATCCCACAGTATATCGCGGAAGTGATCGAAAGTATGCTGAGATTCCAGGTATGTACCCTTTTCGCAATACTCAAGCTCGTTGATGAGGTCAACCGCCATTGTATCCTGGTTCACCTCTATCCCCTGCCCAAACTTGTAAATCGCTCTGTTTATGTCTAGATCGATCATCGCCTGCAAGGGGGAGAAGGTCGATCCGTTGTCCAGGAGGCCTATCGGAAGCGACGAGCTGACCGTGGAGGAAAATGCCATCTGACGATATGCCTTCATAAAGGTTGCCTGAATCCCCGGACGCTTTGCTTCCACATAGGCTGCTTCAACATTCAGCACAATACCGTATTTGTAGCGAAAAAGCTGATGGAGCGCTGCATCGGTAAGTATGGCTGCGGGAGTGGAGTAACATATCTGCGTGGTCTTCATGTCCATTTCAGCCGAGATGCTGGTCGCATAGAAGTATAGATCAGGATCTATCAGAGAGACCGCGGCGATGCACCCCAGTATCTCGGCTGCGGCAACTACAACGCTGCCCGCTGGAGTGACGGGGGTGGTTGCGCCCAGAATAGGCATGGGAGCAAAATTGACCGGGAACTTGTATTTAAGCGCCTCTTCCAAGACGTCGCACGAGCGGGTGTCGACCTTCAGCGGGGAAGTTGTGCAATATGCGTGCACAAAGATAGGAGGCTGAATGCGCGAGGCGTTCTCGTCGCCGCCGGTGGCCAACGAAGCGAACTCCGCCAGGTACTTTACTTCCTTGCTGGAACTCGTTCCCACCCAGCCCGGTTTCTTTGTGTGAAGAAGAAGCAGACGAGACGATTCAATGGTCTCCATCCTTGGATCGAACTCGCCGCAAATCAGCGGAATGCAAACGGCCTTTGCTTCACCGAGCGCATTGCCCAGTTTTATCATGTCGATCTGATCCTGCATGGTCGGTTCTCTGCATTCTTTTGCCTGGTAGTCGTATATCCAGGGCGCGCCATATCCGAAGTCAACTATGAACTCGTCAGGCCAGGCGACATTGTTATCGGGCATTTCCTTGCAGAACGGATACCAAAGAGATGAACGCACCATCTTATATCTGTTTTTCTGTGCATTGATCTGCTTTTCGACCAGCTCCGGCTTGAACCATGCGCGATGTTTCTTATGGTCCACTTTGCATCCCGCATCCGCGAGTGCGTTGAGCAGAAATTCGCCTCGAATCTGCAGCCCCGTTCTTTCAAGTACTTCCAGGGCTCCCTGATGGAGCATATCCATCTGTTGGTCGTCAACTACTTTTACAAGACCTCTTAGCACAATCGACACCCTTCTATGCTGTCGGAACTTCTAATGTTAGAACGCTAATCGCTCGATCACTCAAGATTTCACACTGAATGCGTAAAACCGGTTGATGCCTTCGTTCCCGGCTATTCCGACGCTGTAAGCATTCGGCAATCCTGAGTCCGTAACGCCAATGGCATGACCTTCTACGGTTATCTCCAACTTTTGACCCGAGATAGCGATATGCAACTCGTGTTTCTTCCTCGGTTCAATCGCAAATGTACTCCACGCCAGCTTTGTCCATTTCGATGAGCCGTTGATGTATTCATGGACCCAGATATTCACGCCCTGGTCGAACAGTACAACCTCGGTAAGACGTCGGAACTCCGGCTTGCCGTCCTTGCTTTCACCAAGTGGGCCGGCGATGACGATCGACGGCGCCATCTTGTAGTCAAAACTCATGGTCGCTGAGATAGTCGCTGAGCCCGTGATGATCTGCTTTAAGACCATACCTGTATAGGTTTCTGATGCCTTAGTTCCCTGCATCTCATCGTTAGTGGCCTGCGCAGGTGTTTGATTGGCGATGTGATCATCATTCTGAATCCAATCCCCAAGGCGTGCAAATGCCGGTCGCTTGATCATAATCCAATCGGATGTATTCCATTGTTGTCGCTCGAATTTGCAGTGATAGTCAACGTTCAGGACATGTGTTGCCGATTCATGTGGCGCCTCCACGTTCATGGCCGGCGCATCGGTGGTTATCGCTAAGGTTCCAATAAGGACCAGAAATGCAAACAGATACAACTACTATCTCCTCTCATCAGCGGCGTCCCGCTCTTCTACAGAGTGTCTCCCTGCTGGTACCACGATATGCCCATGATAGAGTAATCCTGATCTTCGACATAACCGTCACCGTTCAAATCGGCATTGATATTGTAGTTCGAATCGCCGACACTTGAGTACCATGCTGCTCCCAGAAGAGAATAGTCCTGATCTTCAACGAAATTATCGCCGTTGCAATCGCCGTTTATTAGCGACACGTTTACACCAGAGACATTGCCGTTAACAACGACACCTCTCACAACTTTCTGCAGCCAATGTGAGGCCTTAATGCCAATATCATAGGTCCCTGGAGCTAATCCGGAGATAGTGTAACTTCCATCAGCGGCCAGGTTGATGCTCTGACTGGTATAGCCGCCGCCGGACATCTGCATCTGTACGGTAACCGGCACTTGGGTAACGCTCGCCACGTAATTTTGAAGCGTAATTTTTCCGCTGATTGAATATCCTCCGCCCTGTTTCAATATAGCAGCAGAATATCCACTCGCTAAAGTCAAGTTCAAGTAGTTAACTCCATTGACGGTAATCGGCTTGGCATAGTATCCCGTCCCTGAGACCGTTTCATTCGCGCCTCCGGAGTATGTCAATGTTCCGCTGGTGTTATAAACATGCAGAGTGAAGGCGGATCCGTTGTCCGCCCACTCATACAACCCGCTCATCTTGGTGATGATTCTGTCCTGGCCGATAATGTAACCGTTGTGCAGTTCCACCGGGGTAATCGGGAACATGTCCGCTGTCAACATCGGGTGAGTTGGTACGATTAGTTCAGAGTACCAGGCGTACAAACACCCGAAGTCCAGATACCTGAGCATATTGTTGTAGCAGTCTTGTGGAGTTTGCTCCATCTGAAGATTCCCGAAAGCAAAGGGGGTGTACAATTGGGCCATGTAGCAATTCGTTGCTGTAGAAGCCTCCGTTGGGCGTGGAATATGCAATGCGGCGATAGAACGAGTATGCGGCGGCCCATTAGCAGTCAGCGCCGCGTTATAAGCCGTACCCATTATGG
>Ga0326727_10002769_pt1 | contig 58407 bp, 48 predicted proteins | sample MB2enrmetagenome_FD_207643 | JGI IMG/M metagenome (GOLD analysis project Ga0326727, IMG submission 207643) | Lab enriched peat soil microbial communities from McLean, Ithaca, NY, United States - MB29MY | ecosystem: Environmental > Terrestrial > Soil > Wetlands > Peat | place: USA: New York... | reverse complement strand
GTGTCGCGCCGGCCTGGTGCAGCTTCTGGGCGATGCCCCATGCGATGGATCGCTTGTTGGCCAGCCCGAAGATCACGGCTGTCCTGCCCGACAAATCAATCATGCTTTATTGGTTCCTCCAAAGATATCGTCAAAAAGGGGAAACGGCGGAGCCGCGCCATTATCTAGGATATCAGCCGCATACAGGCCGAATATGCGATGTGCCTTGTAAAAGGGTGCGGCTCCAGTCGTGCCTTCGGTCAGCCGCCCAGATCGAGCAGCTCGACCTTGCCCACGGGACGGCCGAGAAAGCGCGAGCCGAGCCGCTCGAACTTCTCAACCGAGTCGGTTGCAAAAAAGCGAATCTTCGTTTCTTCATCTTCTTCCGATGCCGGCGCGGAAGCACATCCGTTGAAGATCTGCGCGGCAACCTGCGCGGTGGCCTCGGCTGAGTCGATTACTTTCACGCCCGGCCGCACCGCGCGCTCGAAGACCGGCCGCAGCAGCGGATAGTGCGTGCATCCCAGAACCAGCGTGTCGGGATTAAGTCCGCGTCCCCACGCCTCGGCGCGCAATTCATTCAGGTAAATATCAATCACTTCCTCGGTCACGGGATGGTCGGTCCAGCCCTCTTCGACGAGAGGAACGAGCAGCGGGCAGGCCTTTTCAAGCGCGCGCAGACCCTGCGCCCGGCATGCGCTCGTGTACGCCTGGCTCCGCACCGTAGCGTCGGTTGCGATCACCAGCACGTCGCCGGTTTTTGATACATGGCGCGCCGCCGACGCTCCCGGCTCAATCACACCCAGCACCGGCACCGGAACCGCCTGCTGAATCGCATCGAGTGCGAGGGCGCTGGCGGTGTTGCAGGCGATTACCAGGTATTCGGCGCCCTGCTCGCGCACCAGGAACTGCGCGCTCTCGACGGCGTAGCGCGCAATGGTCCTGCGCGACTTGGAACCGTAGGGAAGGCGGGCCGTATCGCCCACGAATGCGAATCGCGCCCGCGGCAGCTTTTCGATGAGCGCGCGCAATACCGTGAGCCCGCCGAATCCGGAATCGAAGACGCCAATGGTGGGATTCATGATTCCTCGGCTACGCGCTTCTTCATTCGCAGCAACTGAGTAATGGACGAGACGAGCCTGCATAACTCCATGAAGACACTTCGATCGTAGGAGCTTGGCGTTTTGTTACGGGAGAGAATCGGATCGAGGCAGTTGAAAACGAAGCGGTAGACCTCCATCATGCGATTGACTGAAGGCGCATCCTCCCGCCAGAAGGCATTGCGAAGCTCACGCAAAACGCCTTCCGCTTTTCCTTCGTGAATGTACGGATCCGAGCCATTCAAGTCGCTCGTCGAACGCAGCAGCCGGTAGCGCTCCGACTCCCATACCGACCAAGTGTGCACATCCGGTTGAAATGATTCCCACGCGACCGCGATTCCCAGCTCCAGAGGCATGTTGAAGCGGGGCGTCGATGAGGCGCCGCCGCTCACTTCAATCCGCGAGAGATCGTGAATTGAGTACCTGCAGCTTTGGATGAGAATCAGAATCTTGTCGAGCCTTCTGCGTCCCCCGGGAATCTCAGAGGCGATATGAGGCACGAGGCCGAGCTGATACAAGCCGACAATATAAGCGACGTAAAGGCTTTGGAATTGTTCGTCGTATGGGATATTGAGAAAAACGGCGTTGGGGTCAATCGGCGGCGGAGGCATTCCTGGGTTTCTCTTTCCGCTTTACCGCAGAATTTCGGGCGGCCGCTCCTTCAGACTCGAGAATCTGCCTGACCCCTTCCTCTGCCAGCGCATCCAACTTCCTTTGACGAGCCTTGGAGACATGCAGGTGTCTCGTCATCTCCTCGAAAGTAGGCCGGGGCGTCGTGATTTGAACCGACTTTGGCATGGCTCTTACTTGATGATACCGCGAATCGAGTGCAGCGCGGCGGGTTCCGGCGCACCCCCCGTTACCGCGTCACTTCCTCCGCGGGCACATTTTGCGAGGTCAGATAGGTGCGAGTCAGGTCGGCGTGGCCGGCCAGCGTGTCGCGCTGCTGTCCGTCGACCAGGAATCGCACCGACTCAATTCGCGGCAAGTTTGCGTGCAGCGTGGCGCAGATTGACATCAGCGTCAGCGTTTCGGTCTCGATGCCCGAGGGGTGGTTCGCCGCAAACGAACCGGAAAGGTTCACGACGGCAAGCTCGGGGCCGGTCTGTGAATCCCTGGCGGCTGCTGCCGGCAGATCGGACCCTCGCGGCGGCTCGGGCAGCAGAAACACCTGCTCCACCGATCGAGCGCCGCCGGGAACCGGGTGCGCGGAATCCGGCGCCGCGTAAAGATCGAGCAGCCTGCCCAGGATCGCGCGCGCCCGGGCGCCGGGATTGGCCTCAAGCGAGGGTAACGGCAACGACAGAACCCGCGGCTGAAGGGAGCCATCGCCGTCGCTGGCCACCATCAGGGTTGCGGGCTCGGCCGGAGCCACCAGCGGCGCCTGCGTGGGCGCCGAGTTCTGGCCCTCAAGCATGCGCTGGTGGGCACGGTCGAGCTGCCGCCACAACAGTGCCGTCATGATGACCGATGCCGCCAGCAGAACGACAAAAAGCACGGTCTGGTAGCGGGGAATCACGGCTGGCCTGCTCCTGCGCCCGATCCCGAAGAGCGCCACTCAACGATTGCCGCGGCTATTGCATCGGCAACGCGTGCCTGGTAGCCCGCATCGTTCAGGCTGTCTACCGGAGAGTGACCAGAAGCGGAAGAAGCGCCGCCTTCGGGGCTCATTTCAATCGCAATGGCAGGGCAGGCCATGCTGTCAACAACCGGCAACGCTGTGCGGCCCAGCGTCACGTTCAAGCCGGCGTGCTGTAATGCCGAATTCATTACGCCTGCCAGCGCCAGGCTGCGATTGACCCAGGGCGCCTGCGCGGTCGACCAGGGCTGCATCCTGGCCGGTTGAGCCGGCGCTAGTGGCGATGTGAACAGGTGCACGCCCCTGCCGCTCAGTGAAGCATGCAGAGTGATGCAGGCCTGCGCATTGGCGTGGTTGGCCAGTTCGTCGCGGCGCACGCGGTCTACGTTGGTGTCGTCTTCGCGGGTGGTCACCACCGCGATGCCGCGCGCCGCCAGCAGCGAGCGCAGGCGCACGCTCATTGCCAGCGTCGTGTCCTTTTCCGCCCAATATCCGTCTGGGGTTCCGCTTGGGGTCCCGCTGTGGCCGCCGGCGTCGTCGCCGCCGTGAGCGGCATCCAGGACAACCGTATACCGTGGCGCCGGAGACGGCTGCGACTGCGCGATGGCTGCCATCGACACCGCCGCAAGACACATCAGCGCAATCGTCCGCGATCTTCGACCGCCACCCTCCGCCATCCCCTCACTCCAACGCATAAATCGTCAGGCCGCTGAGCAGCTTGGGATAAAAGTCAGTTGATTTCTGCGGCATCACGTCTCCGGCAAAGGCTACCTCGCGCAGTTGCTCCATGGTCACAGGGTTGGTGAGGAAGGTTACATCGGCCTCGCCGCGGCGCACCTGGTCCACGGCCTCGCCGGCGTCGCGCAGGTAGCGGAGGTTGGTCTGCTCGCGCACCTTTTCGGCGTCCAGGCCCAGCAGCCGGTCAAAAACGATTGAGTGCAGTTGTGTCAGGTCCAGCTGCCGCTGCCGATCGGGAACGCCGGCCAAAGCCCCGGCAACGGCCTCCGGCCTGGAACGCAGCAGAAAATCTCCGCCGCGCGTAACTGCGATAAACGCCGTGCCGGTCTGCGTTTTCAGTGTGCGAATGTAACTCGATGCTTCGTCCACCGGCAGTGCCTTAATGTCGAAGAACTTTTCTGCAGCGGCGCAGAAGGTCTTCGCTTCGAAGTTCGCCAGGCTGTGCACTACGCGATGAGTGGGCAGAATCACCAGCCCGTCTGAATCCATGTTCACAAAGGTCATCATCACGGCAGCTTCAGGGTAGGCCGGCTGCGGCAGATGGTTGGCCATGTACTCGGGCTTGGGCGCGCCTGCACGCACATGTTTCCCCGCGTCCTCTTTTGAATAGTTCAGCGCCGTCTCATACCTGTGATGGCCGTCGGCGATGATCAGTTTCTTGTCGGCCATTGCCGTAGTAAGCATGTTGATGGCCGCCGGATCGCCGATGCGCCATACGCGGTGCAGCACGCCGTACTCGTCGGTCACTTCGGCGTCGGCTGGGCCGTTGCCGTCGTACAGAATCCCTTCCACCGTGCCGCCTGGGTCGCTGTAGAGCATGAAGATCTGCCCAAAGTGTGCGCGTGTGGCCTTCAGCAGGTTCAGCCGGTCGCTCTTGGGCTTTGAAAGCGTCTGCTCGTGGCGAAAAACCACTCCCTCGGCGTAGTCGTGCAGCTTGCCCAGTGCGATAAAACCGCGCCGCTCCTTCATCTCGCCTGAGCCGGGCGCCTCAAAACGCTGCGAGTAGGCAAAGACGCAAGGTTCCTTCTCCTGGGTCAGGATGCCTTGTTCGCGCCAAGCCTTGAAGTCGCGCGCCGCCCGGGTGTAAACACTCTCGCCGCGCTCGGCATCGAACAGTTCAGGCAGGCCCAGAATGATGCGGACCAGGTTATAGGGACTGCGCTGGTAGTAACCTTGCTGCATGGCAGGCGAGATCTTGTCGTACGGCTGGGTGACCACATCAGCCAGCCGTACGGCGGAGGGATTGTAATGCCAGGCGCGAAAAGGATAAATGCGAGCCATGAAGAGGGTCGTGCTCCGCGTTGAAGCCGTTGGAGTTCCGAGCTCCGGCAGCTCCATGTAAAGTCAGAACAAGGCGCCGGGGCGCTCAGCTTCGATTGTATCCCAGCATTCACTGCTACCCTGCATGCGTGCCGCGCGTCACACAGTCATCACCGATCCCGTCTTTGGCCGCGCCGGAGGTCTGCAAATCGTGCTACTATCGCCTCCAACCCCAGGGTGCAGTCGCATGACCATCCCTCCCCAGTTTCGCGAACAGCAATTTTGGGGCGGTCAACATCGAATGTTCCGCCGCCAGGCTTGGTTATCTGTACTTATCGTGCTGATTTTTCTGGGCCGAGCTCAAGCGCAGGACGACCAGCTCAACAAGGTACATGTGCAGCCGCCCGGTTCAACGGCCACGCAGGGAACTGAGCCTGCAGGCGCCGAGGCTCCAGCCGATTCCGGCGTGAAGGCCCTCAAAATCCACCCCGGTTCGTTCATCCGCCTGGATGTAAACATGGTGCTGGTTCCGGTCACCATCACCGACCCCATGAACCGGCTGGTTACCGGCCTCGAAAAAGAGGACTTTCAGGTTTACGAGAACAGCAACGAGCAGAAGATTGCGAGTTTCGCCTGCGAGGATGCTCCGGTTACCATCGGCATCGTCTTCGATCTCTCCGGCTCCATGACCTCGAAACTCATCCGCGCCAAGGATGCCATCCTGCAGTTCATCAAGACGGCCAATCCCCAGGACGAATTCTTCGTCATCGGGTTCAATGACCGGCCCGAGCTGATCGAGGACTTTACCAGTTCGGTCGATGACATCCAGGCCCGTCTGGCGCTGGTGCGCAGCGGCCACCGCACGGCCCTTCTCGACGCCATCTATTACGGCGTTGAGAAGATGAAGGACGCGCACCATGAGCGCAAGGCGCTGCTGGTGGTCTCCGACGGCGGCGACAACCGCTCCCGCTACACCGAGGGCGAGGTCCGCGCCGAGGTGCGCGAATCAGACGTGGAGATCTACTCGATCGGCATCTTTGACGCCTACGCGCCCACCCCCGAGGAACGTACCGGGCCGCAGCTTCTTGAAGATCTGAGCGACTCCACCGGAGGGCGCCTCTTCCGCGTTGACGACATTGACGAGATGAGCGACATCGCCGAGAAAATCTCAAATGAGCTGCGCAACCAGTATGTGATTGGCTACAAGCCCAAGGACCTGGCCCACGACGGCAAATGGCGTAAAGTGAAGGTGAGGGTCAATCCGCCTCCAGGACTGCCTCCACTATCGGTTTATGCTCGCTCCGGCTACTATGCGCCTTTGCAATAACGCGATTCTCACGATTTTCGTGGCCGGAACCGCGCTCGTCTTGCCTGCGCAACAACCCGCGGCGCCAGCCCGCAGCGCATCGGCGGCGGCCCAGACCGCGCCGGCTCAATCGGCTCCGCTCAATGCGGACCGCGATCCCATGCGCGCCCCCGAAGGCACCGTCGCCGCGCCCGGAACCGGGCCGCTGGGAAAGCAGGGAACGGGATACGTGCTGCACACCGATGTGGAAGAGGTGGTTCTCAACGCCACCGTGCTCAACGGCTCGCAGATCGTCCAGACTCTCTCCCGGGACGACTTCCAGGTCTACGAAGACGGCGTCAAGCAGACGCTGCTCAGCTTCCAGCACACCGATCTGCCCGTCTCCATCGGCCTGGTGATCGACAACTCGGGCTCGATGTACCGCAAGCGCCCCTCGGTGAACAAAAGCGCGCTCGACCTGATCGAGGCCTCAAACCATGACGACGAGGCCTTTGTGGTGAACTTCTCAGACGAGGCTTTCATCGACTGCGACTTCACCGCCGACCTCAACAAGCTGCGCGACGGCCTGTCGCACATCGACTCGCGCGGCGGAACGGCTCTCTACGACGCGGTTGTGGCCTCGGCCGATCACCTGGTGGAGCAGGGCAAGCGGCCCAAGCAGGTGCTGGTGCTGATCACCGACGGCGACGACAATGCATCGACGTTGAATCTGGAACAGACCATCCACCGCGTGCAGGAGCTCTCCGGCCCGGTCATCTACACCATCGGGCTGCTCTTTGGCGACGAGATGACCCGCGCCGAGGTGCGCCACGCCCGGCGCTCGCTCGAACTGCTTTCGACCGAGACAGGCGGCATGGCCTTCTTCCCTAAATCGATCGAAGAGGTGGACCAGATTGCAGCCCAGGTGGCGCGCGATATCCGCAGCCAGTACACATTGGGCTACCACTCCACCAAGCCGACCTCGGTTCCCGGCTTCCGGCGTATCGAAGTCACAGCCGAGGCCAGGGGTATGGGCAAGCTCACCGTCCGCACCCGTACCGGCTACTTCCCTGTAGTGCCCAAGCAAAAGCAGGCGGTCGAGGTGGCGAAGTAAGCGAGGGCGCAATGGAAGAGAGCGAACGCCAGGAAAAACTGGCCGCGCTCAAGCGGCTGGTCGAGTTGGCCGAAAAGGCCTACGACGACATGTACGAGGCCCACAGCCAGCGCGATGCCAACGACTGTTACCGCGACGCCAAGGACTATTACCACGACGCGATCGGGCTGGCCCGCGAACTGGGCTTGAACGAAGAAGCCGACAAGCTTCACGACCGCTTATGGCACATCAAGCAGGTGTTCTTTGGCCAGTTTGCGAATTAGCCGGTCGCCCGGGAATTAGGCGGTCATCCTGAGCGAGGTCGCCGCGGCGGACGACTCGCTCAGGATGACCGTCCGGGGAGGGCGCTGTTCGCCGCCCATTTCTCACGTCCCGCATTTCGCTCAATGCCGTTCGCTGCCCGGCGTTCCATCGCCCCTGCTTCGGCGCGATAAGCTAGAAGCTAGAGACGGCTTCATCAGTGGCCTTACCGCGAAGGGCATCCCTCAGGGGCTAAAGCCCTGCAGTTCTTACCGCATTTTCGGCACGACTAAAGTCGTGCCCTTTTACAAGGCTTAACATGAGGCCAGTTTTAGGACTCAGGAGCTAGAAGCTGGGATAATGGCCGACTACAAATACTCGACCCTTGCCGTTCATGCAGGGCAGCATCCCGACCCGCTTACAGGCGCGGTGAATGTGCCCGTTTATCTCACCTCGACCTTTGAGCTCACCGGCATCGGCGCCGACCGTGGCTGGGACTACTCGCGCGCCGGCAACCCCACGCGCGACCGCCTCGAGACCGCGCTGGCCGCACTCGAAGGCGGCTTGAGCGGCCACGCGTTTACCACCGGCATGGCCGCTATCTCGGCGCTCGTCGCCATGCTGCGCGCCGGAGACCATGTGGTGTGCTCGCAGGACGTTTATGCCGGTACCGTGCGCCTCTTCGACCAAATCGTCTCGGGCTACGGCATCGAGATTGAGTACGTAGACTCGAGCGACCTGGCCGCCGTCGAAAAGGCGATGCGCCCAAATACGAAGCTGGTGCACATCGAGACGCCTTCGAATCCCCTCATGGTGCTCACCGATATCGCCGGGGTAGCAAAGATCGCCCACGCGCACGGCGCTGAAGTGAGCGTCGACAACACGTTTCTTTCGCCGGTGCTGCAGAGCCCGCTGGCCCTGGGCGCCGACATCGTTATGCACTCCACCACCAAGTACCTCAACGGTCACTCCGACGGCCTGGGCGGGGCCATCATCGGCAGCAGGCCCGAGCACAAGGAGAAGTTCCTGCTCATCCAGAAGGCCGCCGGCGGCGTAATGTCGCCCTTCGAGTGCTTCCTGGTGCTGCGCGGCATCAAGACTCTGCCGCTGCGCATCAAGCAGCACGAGGAGAACGGCCGCGCCGTGGCCGAGTTCCTCTCCACGCACCCCAAGGTCAGCAAGCTCGCCTACCCGGGGCTCAAGACCCATCCCCAGCACGAACTCGCCCTCAAGCAGCAGAAGGGCTTTGGCTCCATGATGAGCTTCGAGCTCAAGTCGCGCGACGAGGCAGCGAGGTTCCTCGCAGCCATCAGGATCTTTTTGAATGCCGAGTCGCTGGGCGGCGTCGAAAGCCTGGCCTCGCACTCGGCCACCACCACGCACGGCTCGGTGAGCGAAGAGGTGCGCCGCAAGATGGGCATCAACGAAGGCCGCATCCGCCTCTCCATCGGCATTGAGGACAAGGAAGACCTGATTGCCGACCTCGACCAGGCGCTGGCTGCAGTATAGGGATCACCGTGTCATCATGGATTTGTGACTTCGGCCGATACTCACGATCCCTTTATTCCCGCCATGCACGGTAGGCTTCTGCTGGCAGTGGACACCTGCGGGCCATCGGGCACCGTGGCCTTGGGACGGCTGGCCGGACGCGACCTTGAAGTCCTGGGCGAGACCGAGCTTGAAGGGCGCAGCTACTCGGCCACGCTGGTTTCAGCCGTCGCCGATCTGCTCGCCTCTGCCGGCGCAACGATTGCCGATCTTGGCGGCATCGTAGCCGTGAACGGTCCGGGCAGCTTTACCGGCGTTCGCGTAGGCCTGAGCGCGGTGAAAGGCCTGGCCGAAGCCGATCGGATTCCCGTCGTTGCCGTCTCGCGGCTCAAGGTGCTGGCGCGCAAGGCCGGCGTACTGTCGGCGGCGCTCGACGCGCACCGCGGTGAGGTTTTTCTGCGCCTTGAGCGCACCGGCCGCGATGCTGAAGAGCTGCTCGCCGGGCCCGGGGAGCTTGCGTCGATTCATCCCGCGCCGGTTCGCATCGCCGTCTGCGACAGGGAGGCCGCAGCATTGCTTGCCTCGGCCTGGCCGCAGACCCAGCAGGTGCGCGTGGCTGCGCCGTGCGCGTCAGACGCGATACGGATGGGCGAGGCGCTGCTGGTTGCGGGCGTCGCCCAGGACCTGGCTCTCCTCGACGGCCACTACCTGCGCCGCTCCGATGCCGAGATTTTCGGTCCTGCAAACATGACCCAGTCGCCCCCACCTCGGCCGCACAAGCCATGAGCCCCTTGTCCGCAATCAAGGTCCGGCGGTTGGTTGAATCCGACCTGCCGGGTGTTCTCAAAATCGCCGAAGGCGCAGACGAAGCACCGCGCTGGTCCCGCCAGACCTTCGTTGAAATGCTCTCCGGCGAGTTCCTCTCGCGCCGCATCGCGCTGGTTGCCGCCGACGCCGCCTCAGGCGAGGCGCTTGGCTTTGCGATCGCCAGCCTTGTTCTCCCCGAAGCCGAGCTTGAGAACATCGCCGTCGCTCAGTCCCGCCAGCGCTGCGGCATCGGCTGCCAGCTTCTGTGTGCGCTCCTTGCAGAGCTCCGGCAGGCCGGCATCGAGACCCTCCACCTCGAGGTGCGCGTTTCAAACGCCGCGGCCATCGGCCTCTACAACTCTCTTGGATTCAGCGAAACCGGCCGCCGTCCCCGCTACTACTCCAACCCTGTTGAAGACGCGGTCCTGATGACGCTGCGCCTCGGCTGACCTCGCCGCGCAGCCTCTTTTCGCCAGACAAAACTTATCTTGCTCCGGTCGTTTTCCGTGTAAGCATGTGATTCCCATCACCCTTGCTGGTGCGCTCTCCCGATTTTGCACAGCCCCAGATTACTTTCTGTTCGTTTCCCACTTGCGAACCAGCAGGTGACAGAGATATATGTGAATGTTCTGCAAATTACGGCAGCGCCGGGCTGCGCTGTATCCCGGCTGCCGTACCGGAGGTGCTCGATGGATGAAGTAAAGGATGCCACGCTGTGCGAAGAGATTGATCGCCTGCACGCCGAACATCGTCGCTACGCCCAGCGGTTGGAAGAATTGCTTCAGAAGCCCTATCTCAGTGCGGATGAACAGCTTGAGGAAGTTCGTTTGAAGAAGCTCAAGCTGCATGCCAAGGATCTGATCTTTGCGCTTGAGCGCCGGTCAGTGGCCGTAGCATAGATTTCTGTTGCGCGAGCCTCCCGGCTCGGCAAACGGGCCACGCGTGCGTCCCACGGGTTGCGTGTCTGCGATTGCGTCTGCTCTTGCGCCCTCGATCGCGCCGCCCTCAATCGATTCTCGCTTTCAAGCCCTGTTCCCAAGCCTTGCCTCCAGTTGGTTCCTTTTCCACCGTATAATCGTTGGGACGATGGTTCGTGATGGTTACATCTACGGATTGAGCCTCTTAGCGGTCGCGGCAATCCTGGTGTGGTTTACCGGCTGCTGGGCCTGGGGCCTCCCTCCCGTTCTCCTCGCCGTTTTCTTTCTTCAGTTCTTTCGTGACCCCGAGCGTGCCATTCCCTCCGGCATCGGCTCGATCGTCTCCCCGGGCGATGGCAAAGTGACTGAAACCGCGCTCATTCAAACTACTGAAGGCGAGCGCCGGCGCATCAGCATCTTTTTGAGCGTCTTCAACGTGCATGTAAACCGCGCGCCCATCGGCGGAGTCCTCACCCGCGTTTCTTACCAAAAAGGCCAGTATCTGAACGCAATGAACCCTGACTCGGCCGACCGCAATGAGCAGAACGTAGTCACGGTAAAGGGGCAGGGCAGGGACGAGGGCATCGAGGTTGTCTTCAAGCAGATCGCCGGCCTGCTGGCGCGGCGCATCGTCTTCAATTTCAAGGCGGGCGACCGGGTGGAACGCGGGCAGCGCGTCGGCCTGATCAAATTCGGTTCCAGGGTCGATGTCATCATCCCCGCCGGCGCCGTTCTGCGGGTCAAGGTAGGCGACAACGTAAAAGGTGGGGCCTCCGTGCTGGCCGAAATGCTCGAGCCCGCTGCGGCCGTACCGGTTCGAATGCCTGGCCGGACCGCCTCGGCCAGTGTCAATCCCGATGGGGCGGAGAGCGGGGGAGCATGAATCACCTCGACCGGGAGGAATCGCGCCAGAGAGCCAAAGCCCAACTGCGCCGCGGCATGTATCTGCTGCCGTCGCTGTTCACGGCAGCCAGCCTCGGGGCGGGCTATTTCTCCATCACTCAGACCATCGACGCCATCACCCGCGATGCCCAGACTCATCTCGATTGGGCCGCCATCGCGATCCTCTTCGCCATTCCTTTCGACGCGCTCGATGGCCGCATCGCGCGCATGACCAACACCGCAACCGATTTTGGCCGCGAGCTCGATTCGCTTGCCGACGTGATCACCTTCGGCGTGGCGCCCAGCCTGCTGGCCTTTGTTTGGGGATTCCATTTCCTGCCCGACACGCTCAACCCGACGTTTCACGAGCATCTGCTCAAGGCCGGCGTTTTTATCAGTTTCCTGTTTCTGCTTTGCGGCGCATCGCGCCTGGCGCGGTTCAACATCAGCCACGACGCGCAGCCGCGCAACCCCGGCCTCCCGGGTCGCAAGTACTTTGTCGGCATGCCCATTCCGGCCGCGGCGGGCCTGCTTGCGGCCACGGTCCACTTTTTCAACGGGTATCCGGTTGAGGAGTCGTGGGTTGCCGTTCCCTGGCTCATCCTCGTCGGCCTCATCGGATTCCTGATGGTGAGCACCTGGCGATTCTGGTCGGGCAAGGAGATCAACCTCTCGCGACGCCATCCATTCCAGCTGCTGACGTTGCTGGCTGTCGTAGCCTATTTCACACTCTGGTATTCGAACATCGTGCTCTTCCTTGCCGCGCTCGTTTACATGTTCTCGGGCATCTGGGCCCGCGCGGCTTATGGATGGTCACGCCGTCGTCGACGACCCGAACCCGCAGCCAAGCCGGAACCTGAGCCGGAACCCGAACCTCTGGGACCGAAATTTACCGATTAGCCCCGTCTGCCGGCATCGCTAACACCGCCAGCAACGCTAGCTCCGCTGTTTTCAAAGGACCAACGTGTACAAAATTGTCATCGCCGGAGCCTCATCGCTGATTGGCCGCGAACTGAAGGACGCGCTCAACGATTCACCATTGGCCGAAGCCGACATCGGCCTGCTCGACCAGGGAGAGGCGCAGGGACAAATCGACCAGGTGGGCGACGAGGTCACCTTCATTCAGGCCCTTACCTCAGAAGCGTTCGAGCGCGTCGACTTCACCTTCTTCTGCGGCACTGAAGACCTGACCCGGCGCCATTGGCGTCAGGCGCTGCGGGCCGGTTCAACGGTCTTCGATCTCTCCTGTGCGCTCGACCAGGAAACCGGCGTGCTGATTCGCGCTCCCTGGCTCGCCGCCGATACGTCGTCGGTGGACCTGTTCACCCCGGCGGTCGTTCCCGCTCATCCGGCCGCCCTTGCTCTTGGACTCCTGTTGGAACGCCTGCAGCAAGCCGCGCCCGTACGCGCGGCGGCAGCCACGATTCTTGAGCCGGCAAGCGAGTATGGCCGCGCCGCCATGGACGAGCTCCACCAGCAGACCGTCAACCTGCTCAGCTTCCAGCCCTTGCCCCGCGACGTCTACGACGCGCAGGCCGCCTATAACCTGCTCGGCGGCATGGGAGAGAGTTCGAAGATCAACTTGAGCGCCGCGGAGGCGCGCATTCGCCGCCACTACCAGGCGCTTTCGCAGGGCCGCTGGCCTGCGCTCGGTATCCAGGTGGTTCACGCGCCGGTCTTCCACGGCCACACCTTCTCGATTTTTGTCGAGTTGGAGCGGCCCATCGAAGTCCCCGCCCTCGAGGATGCCCTCAGCGGCGACCGCGTCGACCTGGTGCTCGAAGACACCGATTCGCCGTCGAACCTTGCCGCGACCGGCCAGAACGACGTGCTGGTGCGGTTGCGTCCCGAGATTCCCGCGCGCGGAACCGCGGTCTCGCGACTGTGGCTCTGGGCTGCGTCAGACAATCTGCGCCTCAACGCGCAGAACGCCGTGGCCTGTGCGCTCGACCTGCGCCGGCTGAGGCCCCAAGGACTGGTGCAGTAAAAAATGGCATACGAAGTAAGATTTGACATATTATTGTCTTACTTTAAAGGCGAAATCTTACTTGCGCACTTAGAGTCTTACCTATGCTAGAATGTAAGCCATGGAAACACTCGAGCGAAACACCGCCAAGGTCAGCAGCAAGGGGCAAGTCGTGATTCCGGTTGCGATTCGCGAGGAGCTCGGCATCGAGCGCGGAACTGAGCTTTCGTTCCGTGTCGAGGGCGGCCGCATGATTGCAGACCCGCAGAATCTCGAAGCCAAGCTCAAGCGGATTCGTTCGGTCCGCGGCATTACGGCGGGTGGTCCGTCAGGCACTGACCTGCTGCTTGAAGATCGCAGGCGAGAACACGAGCGGCAGCTTCTCGAAAAGGGCTGGTAATAGAGTTGACGACCTACGTCCTGGATGCATCGGCCCTGATCCGCTACGCCGATGATGAGGCCGGTGCGGAGCGTGTAGAGGAGATCGTTTTGGCTTGCGCTTCCGGGCAACTCGAAGTCTGCGTCTCGGCAATTCAATGGGGAGAGGTCGCGGGAAACCTGCGCAAACGGTTCGGGGCAGCTACCGAAGCGGGCGTGATGGGCAGGCTGCTTCCGAGCGAGGCAACGATCATCCCTGTAACCGGCGAACGTGCGATAAGGGCAGCAGCTCTCTCAGTTGACAGGAAAATCGCCTACGCCGACAGTTTCGCCATAGGTCTTACAATGGAATCCCCAAACCGCGTCCTTGTCACTGCAGACTACGGATTCAAGGCCGTTGAAGACCTGGCCAAGATCGAATTCCTTCCGACGAAATAACTCTGTTCCACGAAAACAGCTAGCCCCTTCACCGCTCCCACATCTGCTCGATATAGCTGTCGGTCATGCCGGCAATGTAGTCGGTCGCGGTGCGGGCCAGGCCCTCGCTTGCGATCTGCGCCTGGTGATCGGCGGGCATCATTTCGGGTTCGGCCATCAGCCGGGCGAACAGTTCCGCCACCACTTCTGCCGCATGGCGGTGCGCCTCAGCCTGGCTGGGCGAGTTGTACAAGTTTTCATAGAGAAATTTCTTCGCCGCGGCACGCGCCTGCTCCATCTCCTCGCTCAGGCCCGCCATGCGCGCCGGCGCGCGGCGAATCTCGGCCAGCGTGACCGCACCCAGCGCAGCCACTCGCGTGCGTACTTCGTTCAGCAGATCCGTGACAAACACGTTGAGCAGCCGGCGCAGCGCGTCGTAAACGGCCAAACGCGGCGCCGCATTGGGAAAACGCTCGAGCGCCGCATTGTGGAAGCTTCGGAAGAGCGGCACCTCCTCGCGCACCTGATCGAGCGAGAGAATTCCCGAGTCGAGTCCGTCGTCGAGGTCGGCTGTGAGATACGCAATTTCATCGCCCAGATCGATGAGCTGTGCTTCGAGCGGCGGAAGCCGATCGAGAAAATACTCGGCCAGCTCGGGATGTTCGGCCGGCGAATAATCGCGCGAGTGCTTGATGATGCCCTCGCGCACGGCCAGGGTGAGATTGAGCCCACGAAACGCCGGGTAGCGCTCCTCAAACCATGTGACAATCCGCAACGCATGCAGATTGTGGTCAAAGCCGAGCCCGTGAGCCTTGAGCGCCCAGTCGAGCGCCTTCTCGCCGGCATGACCGTAGGGGGGGTGGCCGATATCGTGTACCAGGGCGAGTGTTTCGGCCAGCTCGGCATTCAGGCCCAAGGCCTTTGCCATGGTGCGCGAAATCTGCGTCACTTCGAGCGTGTGCGTCAGCCGGCTGCGGAAATGGTCGCTCAGATAGTTTCTATCCGGGTCGCCGGGAAGCCGCGTGAAGACCTGCGTTTTGCCGGCCAGCCGCCGGAAGGCTCGCGCGTGCAGTATCCGCGCTGCGTCGCGCGCGAAGGGCGAGCGATAGGCGTGCGGCGGCTGCGGAAAGGTTCGCCGCGTCAGCTCCGCGCCTTCATCGCCGCAAACGGCAATGCCCGGAGGCAGCGGAACAGGGGATTCGGTCTCCAGCTCCATCGGATCTCTCGCTCACCACGCGAACACATCGTTCGCGGCTCTCGTCTGGTTATACCGCAAAAGGGGACAACCGGGCGCAAACAGGGCAGTACAGTGCCGGTGGTCACCGGGCCCCACGTGCCGCTGCCGCTATAAATACCTCCGTGCGTTGCCAGATGGACAACGCCATGTGCGTGGGAGTACCATCCTGCCGAATTTTTCTCTCGGGCCTGCGCATATGCGGAACGGCCGGCGCAAGTTGCAGCGAAGAATTCTGGCCTGTATGGGAGGGGGACAATGAAACTCAGGAAGGGATTGGCTTTATCCATGGCGGCCCTGGCAGTGGTTTTGATCCCGGGCTGCGGAGCAAGACACTCGCCCAAGGAAGTGTTTTACCTGGTCGCCGCCAACATGTCGACCAACTACTGGACGACAGCCGTCGCCGGATTCAAAAAAGCAGCAGCTGAATACGGCGTGACTGCCAGGTCCGTAGGACCGGACAACTACGACCCGCAGGCTGCGCTTGCCGAGCTGCAGAAGGCGGTTGCCGCCAAGCCGGCGGGCATTCTCATCTCGGTCTCCGACGCCGCCGTACTCACGCCGGGGATCAATGCGGCGGTGGATGCGGGCATTCCCGTCATTACCGTCGATTCTGACGCCGCCGGCAGCCGCAGGCTCTACTTTATCGGCACCAACAACCTTGATGCGGGCCGGTTGGGTGGCCGCCGGGTGGCTGAGAAACTGGGCGGGAAGGGCAATGTGGTCTTCTTTACCATCACCGGCCAGCCCAACACCGAAGAACGGCTGAAGGGCTTCAAGGATGTGTTCGCCACGCGGCCGGGAATTAACATTGTCGAAGTGGTCGACATCAAGGGCGAAACCACCGTGGCCTTCGACAGAACGCAGCAGTTTCTCGCCCAGACCGGGGCCAAAAAGATCGATGCATTCGTCTGCCTTGAATCGGCTTCGGGCGAGTTAGTGGCCGAAGCAGTCAAGCGCAGTCACGATGCCAGCCGCATCGTGGTCGCATGGGACGTGAATCCCGATACGCTGAACGGAATCAAGGACGGTGTGATTGAAGCAACAGTCGTGCAAAAGCCGTTCACAATGGGATATGTGGGCCTCAAGGCGCTGGACGAGATCTTTCACTCTCCGCCCGCGCAGTTCAGCAAGGACTACAGTTCAGACGCGTTCGCGCCCTACCCGGCGTTTATCGACACCGGGACATCGCTGGTGGATAAAAGCAACGTGGATCTCTACTTGTCCGCGGCCGCTGCCCACGCCAAGTAGGACAGTGAACGATGCATTCTTCGGTGACGAGTTGCGGGGTAGCGCTGCCAATCTTTGCGATCAGTTTATCGCTCGTTGGAACGCTATACGCAACTCCCGCCAAAACAGACCCTGAAAAGCTGATCCGCGCGTTGGCCGGCGTCAATTTCGGAAAGGTGTACTTCGAAGATGGCGCCGCAGACGGCTCGGTCACGGATGAGCAAACTATTACAGTCAACGAGGGGTCGGGGGCATTTGCCCCGGTAAGGTCGATTCTCGATCTCAAAGACCGAGCGATCCCATTGCTGATCGAGCACCTAGACGATCAGCAGCCAACCCGCACAAAGTTCAACGGACAGCCAGTTCCACTTGGCTATGTTGCGCTGGACATTCTGATGAATGTGATCGGCACGAATCACAAGGTATTCTTCACCGACTGCCGCGACGACGGACTTGGCGCCTGTGTCGAGCCCGAGTACTACTTCCGGCCGGACGCCGACTCCGTTGAGATGCGGAAAGTCAAGGCGCATTGGCAGCGGCTCCGCAGCGCCGGAGGACTTAAGTTTCACGAACCAAGCTTTTAACAGCCCGTGGTGAAATTCCAGGTCGCTGAAAAACACCCCTCAGGGGCTAAAGCCCGTCGTTTATTTTCAGCTATTTACGGCACGGCTGAAGCCGTGCCCTTTCAAGACCCGACTTTCGCCACAGGCTCTTAGGGAACGCTTATTCCGGCTTGGGCTGGGGCTCGATGGCGTGATCTTCCCTGGCCAGGCGGACACGCGCGCTTTCAAGCTTCTTCTGTACCCTGGTTACATCGCTCGTCTCGAAATCGGCTGGCAACGCTTTGGCAAACCCATCCAGCGAGAGCTGCCACTGCGCCGCAGCCAGCCGGATGCGACCCGTCTTCTCGTACAGGTCGCCCAGGTGCATGTGCACGGTGGGATCGGTCTGGTCGCGCTCGACTGCCTGGCGCAGATTGTCCTCGGCCAGCTCATACTCGCCCAGCTTGAAGTAAACCCAGCCCAGCGAGTCGAGATAGGCGCCGTTGATCGGCTCGATGTCCACGGCCTTCTTGATGTAGTTGAGCGCCTCGGGCAGGCGCACGCCCTTGTCGGCCAGCATGTAGCCAAGATAGTTAAGCGTCATTGCGTTGTTGCGATCCTGTTCCAGCGCCTGGCGGAAAAATCCCTCGGCCTGGTCCATCTTCTTCTGGCGGTCGGCCAGCTCGCCGTGCAAAAAGAACAGGTAGGTTCGATCTTCCTTCTTGGTGCACAATGGCTCGGCCTTGGTGAGAGCCTCTTCGGCGTCCTTCCAGCGGTGCGCGCGAATCTCGATCTGGCCGATGGCGAAATACACGGTGCGGTCGTCAGGCGTGTTGTTTACGAGCCCGGTGGCTATTTTGATCGCATCGTCCAGCTTGCCCTGGTCGGCCAGTTCCTGGGCCAGCATCAGCTTTATATCCCGATTCTTCGAGTTGGCGGCAACCGCCTTCTCTGAAATTTCAACCGCCTTGTCAATGTTGTGCGCCGCGCGATATGCGTCCACCTGGCCCTGGTAGCCGCGCACCGCGCTGTCGCCGCCCAGATCGATCATCCTCTGGTAAGTGGCCACGGCCTGGTCAATCTTGTTCTCTTCGAGATAAACGGCGGCCAGCCGCTCAAGGAAAATGCTGCGATTGTTCTTCTCTTCGTCGGTATAGGCGCCGTTGGCATGGGAAATCGACGACTGGTCGAGCATGCTCAGGTAAGCCTGCTCCGCGTCTCCAAATCTGCCCAGCACGTCGTACAGCAGGCCCTCGTTGTAACCCGCTTCAAGACTCGTCGAGTCGATCTTCAGCGCCTTCTGGATGGTGGCCAGCGCGTCTTCGTATTTGCCCTGGTGGCGTTGAATCTCAGAGATATGCACCAGCGCCTCGGGGTTTTCGGGGTCGGCGGCGGCCAGCTGCCGGTATTGCTTCAGCGCCTCATCGTACTGTTCGTCGTTGAAGAGCGCCTCGGCCAGAGCGTCAATGGTGCGCAGATCGCCGGGTTCCAGATCCTCGGCGCGCTCATACGCGGCAATCGCGTCCTTGGGTTTCTTCAACTGCGCGTAGGCCGCGCCCAGCGTGAATTCCATTTTGGGCGTGCGGTCGTTCACGGGGACCGACTCGAGCACGGTGATGGCGTGCTGAACGTCGCCGCTCTCGGCATAGAGCCGCGCCAAGTTCAGCACTACTTCTTCTGAATCCGGCTCAATCGACCGGGCAATCTTGAACTGCTCTTCGGCCTTGGGCTGGTCGTGCTTCACGGTATAGAGCTGGCCCAGCACCATGCGGTCTTCAACGCTGCGCGGCGACAGCGAGACAATCTTCTCGAACTCGGCAATCGCCTGGTCGAGCACGTTGCCCGAGGGCGATGTGGAAGAAACGCCGCTCTCGTTTTCGCCCAGCTGGCGCAGGTAGATGCGTCCCAGCATCTTGTGCGCATCAATGTTGTCGGGCGATGTTTTGAGCAGCGTGCGCTCCGTAACCTCGGCGTCGTGCTCGTGGCCCGGCGTGCGGAAATACAGGTCGGCCAGCGCATTCATCAGGTCGGGCGACTCTGGATCGGCATCGAGCGCGAGCTTGTACTCTTCGATGGCGCGCGTGATATCGTCGGGACGCCCGTCAGAGAGAGCATCATCCTCGTAAGTGGCTGCCAGAGCAAGGTGATAGTAGGACTGGGCGCGGTTCGGCCTGGGCGCAGGCGTCGGGGACGTCGCAGGCTTGGCATCGGCCATCGCCACCTGGGTCGGCTTTTGCTGCTGCTGGCTGGCCGGCGCCGAGCCCGCTGGAGCGTTCTGGGCGTGTGCAAGGGCAACAGGCAGCACGGCAAGGGTGGCGGCAACGGCAAGCCGTAAAGGCGGGAGATAGAGTCTCTTTATCATCATTCAGGGGATTCCGCGCTGTTTCTTGCCCGCGGATGGTGCGCTAATCTCTTCCGCGGGGCCAAAAAGCTGCGCAGGCGGCCGTCGATCCCTGGGCCGCCTGCTGTTAAAGACGATTTTACGCGCCATTTGCCGCGCGTGCGCGGCACGGGGCGGGAAATTCGCCGAATTGCCGCCACACAACCGAGCCACACAACTACTTAGACGCGCGACGAACCGCTTTTGCGCTTCATTTTCCGGCTGCCATCAGTGCCTGAAGTGCCGAATCCCCGTAAACACCATCGCGATCCCCAGTCTGTCGGCGGCGGCGATCACATCCTGGTCCTTCACCGAGCCTCCCGGCTGAATCACCGCCGTTGCGCCAGCCGCGGACACCGCTTCGAGTCCATCGGGAAACGGGAAGAAAGCATCGGATGCCGCTACGCACCCTTTGAGCGGCAGCACCGCCTTCTGCGCGCCGAACTTTGCCGCATCCACCCGGCTCATCTGTCCCGCGCCCACGCCCAGCGTCTGTCCGTCGCGTGCATACACGATCGCGTTCGATTTCACGTGCTTGCACACGCGCCAGGCAAAGAGCAGGCTGCGCAGTTCTCCGGCTGTGGGCGGCCGCCACGTCACCACGTCCAGATCGCCCTCCGTCACTCGTCCCGTATCGGCATCCTGGAGGAGAAGCCCTCCCGACACCTGCTTGACTACGGGCTTCGGCGGCGCTGATTTCACTTCCACCAGCCGCAGGTTCTTTTTTAGAGAAAACCGCTCGCGCGCTTCGGCAGTGAAGGCGGGTGCTGCAATCGCCTCAACAAACAGTTTGGCGATCTCATCGGCCGCGGCTAAGTCTACTTCGCGATTGATGCCGATGACCCCGCCGAAGGCCGAAACCGGATCTGCCTCGAGCGCTTTCTTGTACGCCTCGAGCACGGTTGCGCCGGTTGCCGCGCCGCAGGGGTTGGTGTGCTTGACGATGATCGCCGCCGGCTCGTCGAACTCCAGCGCCAGTTCCCAGCAGGCATCCAGATCGACAAGGTTGTTGAAACTCAGCTCCTTGCCCTGTAGCTGCGTCGCGCCGGCGATTCCCATGCCGGTGCCATCACTGTAAAGCGCGGCTCTCTGGTGCGGATTTTCGCCGTAGCGCAACGACTGCGCGCGCGGCATGATGATGCGCAGCGTTTCGGGGAAGGCCGCGGAGTCGATTACCGCTGCTTCCGCGGGCTCCGGTGCGGGCTCAATCTGCTCCAAAGTGCCCGCAATCGCGCAGTCGTAGGCCGCGGTCGTCGCAAAGGCCTGTTTCGCCAGCTTCCAGCGTGTCGCGCGCGTCAGCGCACCGCCGTTCGCCTTCAGCTCCTCCACCAGTGCCGCGTAGTCCGCAACGCGGGTCACAATCGCCACGTCCTCAAAGTTCTTGGCTGCCGAGCGCACCATCGACGGGCCGCCGATGTCGATGTTTTCAATCAGATGGCCAAAGCTCACCCCCGGCGTGGCAGCGGTCTTCTCAAATGCGTACAGGTTCACCACCACCATGTCGATGGGCTCAATGCCGTGCTCGGCTACCGAGGCTTCGTGCTCCTTGTTGCCGCGGACGTACAGGAGCCCTCCGTGTACGCGCGGATGCAGCGTCTTCACGCGGCCGTCCAGCATCTCGGGGAAGCCCGTCAGTTCACTGACGTCTTTCACCGCGAGCCCCGCCGCGCGCAGCGCTTTGGAAGTGCCGCCGGTCGAAATCAGCTCCACCCCGAAGCTCGCCAGCGCCTGCGCAAACTCCACCAGCCCGGTCTTGTCGGTCACGCTCAACAGCGCTCTCCGCACCTGCTTCTTGCCGCCTTCAGATTGCACCGTATGACTCCTTTTCGATCCAGAATCAGGATACGACGGGGGGACAGGGGTCAGGGGTCAGGGACTAGGGAACACGTTCGACGGCTTTGCTTGTTCGGCTGACGTCGTTAGCTCCGCTGGCACCGCTCTTCCCGGTAACCACTTTTCTGGTGACCGAAAGCCGCACCTTCGTGGGCTGTAAATGCATTAAAGTGAGACTATGGGCAGTAACTCCCCTGAATGTCTTCCCCCCGGGTCAGATTCCGCAATTGATGGTCCCGGTTGGGAAAATCCGCCTGAGCGCGTGCCTGCTGAGACCCATGGCGCTCCGCCGGACGCTCCGCGCCGCCGCAAGCCCATCTGGCTGGCTGCTCCGGCCACGCATCTGCTGGTCGGAATCAACTGCGCGGTCTGGCTGGCCATGGTTGCCAAGGGCGTCAGTCCCATCAGCCCGACTGTCGACCAGTTGATGAGTTGGGGTGCATCAAGCGCCGGCAATGTCCTTATCGACGATCAGTGGTGGCGGATCGTAAGTGCCATGTTTCTTCACGTAGGCATCCTGCACCTGGCCACAAACATGTGGTGCTTGTGGAACCTGGGGCTGCTGGCCGAGCCGCTGATGGGCTCCTGGGGCGTGCTGGCGGTTTACATTCTCACCGGTGCGGCGGGCAATTTGCTTTCGACTTGCGTCAACTGGCTCAGATACAGCGACTCGAATGCGTTTCCCGCCGGCGCGGGCGCATCGGGCGCGGTCTTCGGCATTGCCGGCGCGCTCATTGTCCTGCTCGGATCGAAACGGCTTCCGGTTCCGCCCATCGAGCTCAAGAAACTGCGCCGCTCGGTTATCTATTTTGCTGCTATCAACCTGTTTATTGGCATTTCAATCAGCATTGGCACGGCGGTGATGGGCTCGGGCCTGAGCATCGACAACAATGCTCACATAGGTGGCTGTGCCTGCGGCCTGCTCTTCGCCTGGCCCATGGTTCCGCGCCTCGGCTCGCCACGCCCGACCTTCAACCTGCGCCTGCGCATTGCCGTGGGTGTCGTTGTGGGCCTGCTGGTGCTATTCGGATTCTTCCTGGTGCAGTTGCCGCCGCAGAACTGATCCGCTTCCGCTCCAATTGCGGCCGTAATTGAGCTACCGCGTGGCCGTCGCCGCGAACTTTTTCACCATTGCCAGCAACAGTTTGCGATCGCTCTCGTTCAGGTTGCTCGAGTAGCGCCGTATCTGTGTCAGGAAGCGCAACTCATCGTCCGACAGTTTCTGCGTGTTGAATTGCCGGCCCAGCGAGTCATCGGCAAAGAATTGCGCAATCGGCAGATCGAGAGCCAAAGCGATCTTCGAGAGGGTATCGAGCGAGGGTACGGTGTGCCCGTTCTCCACTCGCGACAGGTAGCAACGCAGCAGGCCGGTTTTCTTTTCGATATCGCCCTGTGAGAGTCCCTTTTGCAGCCGGTAGGTGCGAATCGTCGTGCCGATTTTCATGGGGGTGCGGGCCTTTCGACCGCTCCGCAGTTACTTGCGCGGTAGCAGTCAGCAAATTATTAGCATAATAGTTAACATGCCCACCAGCCGGATTCAACCTATCTTCCGATAGTTATCTGCTTCAATAACCGATGCGATCTTTATGATTTCTTTATGGATGCAGCGTTTGCGCGAAGAATCGATCGATTCTGCCCAGCGCGTCGGCTGCATCGGCGGGCCGATAGCCGTTGGCATTGGTCGGGTTCTCAAATGCGTGACCTGCGTCGGGATAGATCTTCGCATCCACCGGTTTGCCAAGCGATTGCATCGCAATTTCAAAGGCGTGAACCGAGTCGGGCGTAATGCCGCGATCCTGCCCGCCGAAGTTGCCGATCACCGCCGCATGGATCTTTGCCAGCGCGGTTTTGTCGGTGGGCAGCGCGCCGTAATTCACGGCCACAGCCTTCAGGCCGGGCGCGGCAACCGCCAGTTGAATCGCAAACCCTCCGCCCATGCACCACCCCACGGCGCCCACGCGGCGCTTGTCCACGTCCTTGCGCTGGCTCAGCCAGGTCAACGCCGAGGTCAGGTCTCTCACGCCCTGATCCTGCGGCAGCCCGCGCATCAATTCATGAGCCATCTCTGCATCGGTCGCCACCTTGCCGCGATAAAGATCCACAGCCAGCGTCACGTATCCATCCGACGCGTAATGAGCCGCCTCCTGTTTGATCCAGTCGGTCATTCCCCACCACTCGTGGATCACGATGAGCGCCGGATGCGGCCCCGGTCCCTGCGGCAGGTAGAGCACACCCTTGCCCGTGGCATCGCCGCTGGGGAAGGTAACAGCCTGTTGCGCGCGGGTGGGAAGAACCAGCAATACGGGCAGCAATGGAATGGCGCACAGAATCAGACGGCGTGTTTTCATGGCGAACCTCGCTTTGTCGAACTTGGGGAAGGACCAAAATCCCTGGGCGCATTCAGATATATCACTCGCGGTTGCGATCTGCCAGCCGTTTGCGCGCGGAAAGCGCTCCGCGGACCGCACTGACGCTGCCCCATGCTTCCCGGTAAACCTTTGCGGCGGCTGGGCCGTCAGTCAGAATGCCGGGACACGATGCAAGAGAGAGGGATAGCAGCGCATGGCGATGAAGCGCTTGGTTACGGTGTGGATTGTTGCCGGCGCTACGCTTTCCGTTTCGGCTCAAGGTCAGTCAACTGCCACTCGGAAAGCTCAACCGCCTGCCGCGACTCCCGCTATGGCGCCCGCTGACACCGTTACCGGCGGACGCCTGCACGGTGTTGTCAAAAGCGGCAACATCTCGCTGCCCGGCGTCACGGTTACTGCGCAAAATACGCTTACCGGCAAGCGTTACTCCACCACCACCGACATTACCGGCGCGTGGTCCATGACAATTCCTCAAAACGGCCGCTACGTGATTCGAACCGACTTCGCCGCATTTGCGCAGGGATCAGGGGAGGCATTGCTCAACGCCACCGGTCATGATCGCACCGTGGACTTCAATCTCACTCTGGCCTCGCGTGCCGCCGAGCAGGAGCAGCAGCAGGCGCGTGCGGCCGGCCAGATCGGCCAACAGACCGGGGGCCAGCAGGACATAAGGCAGTTGGCCGGCAACGCGCCTGAGAATCTGAGCCTCACCAGCACGGTCTCAGCAGGTACTGAAACCGGCAGCGGCGCCGCGGGCGTGAGCGGCGCGGAACTGCCCTCGGTGGCCGGCAACAGCGACTTCAGCGGCGAGTCAGTTGCGATAAGCGGCCAGGCCGGCCAGGTGAGCCCGATGGCCGGCGTCGACATGGATCAGATGCGCGAGCAGTTCCAGCAGTATCGTGACGCGAACGGCGGCCAGATGCCGGGCGGGGGGGGACTTTTTGGAGGTTTCGGAGGGGGCGGGTTTGGCGGCGGTGGCTTCGGGGGCGGGGGGGGGGGCGCCCGGGGCGGAGGCGGCGGGCGCGGCAACTTCCGCGGCTTCAATCCTGCTCAGCCTCACGGCGCCATCTTCTGGAACGGCACCAACTCAGCAATCAACGCTGAGCCTTTTGCCCTGCGCGGCCAGCCGCAGATTGAGCCGGCCAATGGCACCAACCGTTTCGGTATCACGTTCATGAGTGCGCCTTACATTCCGCATTTCACCAAGCCCAGCGGAAAAGATAACGTCTTCCTCTCGCTCTCAGGCTCACGCAGCTCCACTCCCGACGATTTCTACGCCACCGTTCCCACTCCGGAGCAAATCGGCGGGGACTTCTCCGCCGCCGGCCTGCCGCCCATCTACGATCCCACCACGCTCCAGCAGTTCGTTTACAACGGCACGCCCAACATCATTCCGCCCAACCGCATCACCGACGCGGCCAAGGCATTGCTTGCCTACTATCCGCAGCCCAATCTTGCCGGCACGAGCATGGTGAATGATTACAACTACCACCGGCTCACCACTGCGCAATCCAACTCCACGCAAGCCGGCATCCGCTACATGCGCAACCTGGGCGCCAACGCGGGCCAGATAGGCGCCTTCCCTGGATTCGCCGGCGGACGGCGCGGAAACACCAGCACAAACCAGGGCCTGCGCCAGAGCATCAACTTCAATTTCAACTGGAGCCATTCCGCCTCAGACAGCGTGAACATGATTCCGGTGCTGGGCGGCAAGAGCGCATCCGATTCCTATTCTCTGCAGGCCGGATACACCGTCGGATATCACAAGGTCACCAACATCTTCAACGCCAACTGGAACCGCTCGAACAGCCACTCAACCAACTTCTTCACCGACACCGATAACGATCCGGCGGCCGCGGCCGGGCTTACAATTCCCAACCAGGTTCCACTCAACTACGGCCTGCCCCAGATCGGCCTCAGCAACCTGACCGGCCTGTCAGAGCAGGAGCCTAATTTCTCGATCTCGCAGACGATCTCGTTCTCTGAGACTCTGAGCTGGATCCACGGCAAGCACAACCTTCGCTTCGGCGGCGACTATCGACGCGTGCATCGCGACTTTCTCGCCGGCTCAAACGCCACCGGCAGCTTTACATTCGCGGGCCTGTTCACTGAGAACTTCACCGATGTGAACGGAGTGGAAGAGCCCGTCAACGGCACCGGCTATGCACTTGCCGATATGCTGCTCGGCCTGCCGCAATCCACAACCATCGACTCCACGCTGGCCAAGAGCTACCTGCGCGACAACGTATTCGACGCCTATGCAAACGACGACTGGCGCATTCGTCCCTCACTTACGCTCACCTATGGCGTCCGCTGGGAGTTCTTCGCGCCCTACACCGAGAAATACAATCACCTGGCCGACGTGGCCACGAACCCGGCAGAAGGGTTCACCAGCGAGACAGAGCAACAGGCCGGAACGCCCGGTCTTCCCAATGGTCTTGTCTATCCATGGCGCAAGGCTTTTGCTCCGCGCACCGGCCTGGCGTGGCGCGTTCCCAAGGTCAAGCAACTGGTGGTTCGCGCCGGCTTCGGCATGAACTACACCGTGGGCGAGTACGCAACCTTCGCCAACAAGATGGCCCGCGAGCCCATCTTCGATGCGCAAGGCAACTCAATTGTGAACGAGCAGACCAACACCGAGGCTGTGGGCAACGCGGCCTCATCGGCCTGCGCCCGCACCGTGCCCGTCTCCTGCTTCACCCTGGCCAACGGATTCCCCGCCCCCGACGCGGTAGGCAACTATGCGCTCAATCCCCACTACGGCCTGCCCTATCTCGAGGTGTGGAACCTCGATATTCAGAAGACCCTGCCGCTGGCCATCGTGCTTAACGTGGGCTACAACGGCTCCCGGGCCAACCACCTCGACATCACCAGCGCGCCGCGCGCCACGCCTTCGAGCCCCGGCACCGATCCCACAAATCAGATCTTCGACTACGACCAAGCCCTGGGCTTTTACAAGATGAACGCAGCCACCGTACGCGTGAACAAGCGGCTCCAGAAAGGCATCTCTCTCGGCGCGAATTACCAGTACTCGCACGCCATTGACAATGCCAGCTCGGTGAATGGCACTTCCACCGCGGTGGTGCAGAACTGGCAGGATATTGCCGGGCAGGAGGGCAACTCGAGTCTCGACATCCGCCACCAGGTGTCGGGAACTTACCTGTATGAGCTACCCTTCGGGGCCGACAAGTTATGGGTGACGACCGGCGTCGCCTCGCACATCCTCGAGGGCTTCTCCATCTCGGGCAGCTTTAATTTCGCCACCGGCAACCTAGGCGCCGGCGCATGGCTTACTCCCACCGTCACGCAGAACGACGAGAACGTTGAATGCGGCACCACCAACGGGCTGCGCGCCAGCCTCGTACCGGGAGTTTCGCCCACTGCGGGCGGCAGAGGATTCAATCGCTGGTTCAATACCGCGGCCTACACCGCGCCGGCTGTTAACTCCAGTTTCCCCTGCGCCGCCTTCGGCAACGCGGCGCGCAATTCCATACAGGGACCGGGCACCATCAGCAACAACATGGCGCTCGCAAAAACCATGCAGCTTGGCGACACGCGCAGCATGGAACTGCGCGCCACCATCAACAACGTCTTCAATACCGTGCAGTATTCGGGAGTGGATACAACCTTGGGAACGCCGCAGTTCGGACAGGTGACATCGGTAGGCAACATGCGATCGTTTCAGTTCATGGCGAGGTTCAGGTTCTAGAAAGACAGCGGAGTTAGCGGGGTTAGCGGAGCTAGCGGAGTTAGGTATGGCAGCGAGCGCGCGGAGTTGAATATGAGAGTGAGGTCAATCACGGATACGATGCGAAAGCTTGTCGCAACATTCGCGATGCTCATCCTTGTGTTGCCGTCGGCCCAGCCGGCCTTTCCGCAGAACTCCACCAGCGCGGTCACAGCCACGCCGCAGGGCGGATATGTTCTCAAAGAGAACGCCGAACTCGTACTTACCAACGTGGTCGCGCGCGACGCCAAAACCGGCGAAATCGTGAAGGGCCTCAAGCAGAGCGACTTCAAAGTTTTCGAGAACGGAAAAGAACAGCAGATCTCCACATTCGACTTTGAAAGCGTCGACATGGCCGTGCCGCTCAGCGAGGCCACGGTCAGCGGCCTTGCAGCGGGCCTTCCCACGAAAGGCCCGAAGGCCGTGGTCGTCGCCAAACCCGAGGAACTCCGCAATCACCGGCTCATCGTGATGTTCTTCGATCTCACCTCGATGCAGCCTGAAGATCTTGACCGCAGCGTCGAGGCGGCGCGCGATTTCCTGAAGAGCAAACTGCAGCCGGCCGACCTGGTCGCGCTGGTTTCGCTCGGCGATACGCTCACTGTCGACCAGGACTTTACCGCCGACAAGAACGCGCTCATCAACGAAGTGGGCGCGTACAACGGCACTGAGGGCCAGGGCTTCGCTTTGGGTGCGACGGCCAATACGAACCAGGTTGAAGACACCACGGCTTACACCGCCGACGAGAGCGAGTACAACGACATCAATACCGACCGCGAGCTCTATGCGCTCAAGGCCATCTCGCAGTCGCTGGCAAAAATCAATGAGCGCAAATCACTGCTCTACTTTTCGGGCGGCATCCAGCGCGACGGTATCGAGAACGAAGCTTCGCTGCGCGCGGCCATCAATGCCGCGGTGCGCGCTAACATGGCCATCTACAGCGTGGATACCCGCGGCCTGCAAACGGTGTTGCCGGTGGGCGACGCCTCAACCGGCAGCCTGCGCGGCCAGGGCGGCTTCAACGGCGGCGCCATCCAAAACAACATGAACGCCAACTTCGCAACGCAGGAAACGATGTCGACACTCAGCACCGACACCGGCGGCAAGGCATTCTTCGATTCGAACGACTTTGCACCCGCCTTTGCGCAGGTGCAGAACGACACCTCGGCCTACTACGCCATCGGCTTCCACTCCACCAACCAGGCGCGCGACGGCAAATACCGCAAGCTCACCATCAAAATCCTGAAGCCGGGCGTCAAGCTCGAGTACCGGCCCGGCTACTACGCACCCGCCGACTTCCAGCACTCCGGCCACGAAGACCGCGAGCAGGAGCTTGTAGATCAGCTTGCCAGCGACCTGCCCGCCACCGACATCCCGGTCTACATGGACGCGATGTACTTCCGCCTGAACGAAAACCGTTTCTATGTTCCGGTCTCGCTGCTCATCCCCGGCTCGCAGATTCCGTTCGTGAAGGGCGGTGACAAAGACAAGGCCACGCTCGACGTCATCGGCGTGGTGATCGACGAAGTGAAGCGCCCCGTGGGCCGCGTGCGCCAGACCGTCAAGCTCAATCTCGATCAGGCCCTGGGCGCGCGCCAGAAAAACATCCAGTACACCACCAGCTTCGACCTGCCGCCCGGCAAGTACGAGGTCAAATTCGTGGTTCGCGAAAACCAGACTGGACGCATGGGCTCGTTCGATGCCGCCATCACGCTGCCCGATATGAAGAAATCGCCGCTCAAGATGAGCTCCATCGTGCTCGCCTCGACGCGCGAGCCCAGCAAGGAAAGCGATCCCCTGGTTCGCAACGGCCAGCAGTACGTACCCAATATCAGCCACGTCTTCCGCCAGAACCAGCACATGTTTCTGCTCTACGAGATCTACGATCCCGCGCACGAGAAGGCGGCAAATGGCGCCAAAGACGCGAAGCAACCCATCAACCTGCTCAGCAGTCTCGAACTCATCCAGGGCAGCACCAAGATCTACGAGACGCCGATCGTGCAGGCGAAAGCGATCAACGTTGAAGGCCGCGACGCCGTTGCCGTGGAACTCGACGTGCCGCTCAACGCCCTCAAGCCCGGCCAGTATTTGTGCCAGTTGAACGTGATTGACGATGCCGCCGGCAGCTTCGCCTTCCCGCGATTTGCGCTGCTAGTGCGCGAACCGGCGCCCGCTGCAGTGCCGCCGGCCACCACCCCTGCTGCCGTTCAACCCTCGGGCGGCGCAGGCAACTGAGAGGGGACATTCACGTGTTCGTACGGGCAATGCCTGTACCCCGACCCGCAGCAGTTCCCGCGCTTCAGGTGATAGGCCGCGGTGAACACAATCAGCCCGTTTTCGAGGTAGTAGTCCTCGGGCGAGAGCTTTGAGGGCTGCACGTCTGCTTCAGGGTCCCGGTCCATGCAGATATTGTCTCGTGCCCGGTGCGCAACTGCGCAAAGCCTGCGCCGCGAGCCGGTAAAATCGACCTATGACCCTTACCGCTGAAGACCGCGCCCGCAAAATCAAGATCATCCTTTTCGATGTGGACGGAGTGCTGACCGACGGCAGCATCTGGATCATTCCCGTGCCCGTGGCCGCCGAAGGCGGAGTGGTTTCAAAGATGGTCGAGGCCAAGGGATACAGCGCGCACGATGGCGCGGCCATCTCGCTGGCGCGGCTGGGCGGCCTCAAGTGCGGCATCATCACCAAGCGCATCAGCGAAACTGTGGCCATGCGCGCCCGCGATCTGAAGCTCGAGTTCGTCTACCAGGGCCAGGCTTTCAAGATGAAGCCCATCCGCGAGATTCAAGAGAAAGAAGGCGTGACCCTCGACGAGATCTGCTATGTAGGCGACGACGTCATCGATCTGCCCGTGATGCGCGAGTGCGGATTCGCCGTGGCTGTCGCCGATGCCCGCGATCGCGTAAAGGCCGAGGCGCACTACGTCACGCCCAGCCGCGGCGGACGCGGCGCAGCGCGCGACGCCATCGAGTTCATCCTCGCCGCCAAGGGCGTGCTCGACCAGTGCGTTGACGCCTACATCGACGAGAGCAACCCCATCCCGCCGTCGATGGACATCGGCAAGGGCGGGGATTTGAAATCATGACGCCCGACTCCAAACCCGCCGTCGTTCTCCTGAGCGGCGGTCTCGACTCCGCTACCGTGCTCGCCATCGCACGCGCCCAGGGATACGAGACCTGCGCGCTCTCGTTCTCCTACGGCCAGCGCCACGCGTGGGAGCTGGAGGCGGCCAAACGCGTCGCCGCATCGCTGGGTGTGGCACAACATCGCATCGCTTCCATCGACCTGCGCGCCTTCGGCGGCTCAGCCCTCACCGCCGATATCGACGTGCCCAAGGGCCGCGCGACGGACGAAATGTCGCACGGCATTCCCATCACGTATGTGCCGGCGCGCAACACCATCTTTCTCTCGTTCGCGCTGGCGTGGGCCGAGGTGTTGGGCGCGAGCGATATCTTCATCGGCGTCAACGCGCTCGACTACTCCGGATACCCGGACTGCCGGCCCGAGTTCATCGAGGCCTTTGAGAAGATGGCCAACCTGGCCACCAAGGCCGGCGTTGAGGGCCGCCAGAATCTCAAGATTCACACGCCTCTCATCGCCATGACCAAGGCCGAGATCATCGCCAAGGGTCTTGAACTCGGCGTGGATTATTCGCTCACCAGCAGTTGCTACGATCCCGGGCCCAGTGGCGAGCCCTGCGGCGCGTGCGATTCGTGCCTGCTGCGAGAGAAGGGGTTTCGCGAAAACGGAATTGCCGACCCGCTGACGGGCTGGTAGCTTCCAACTGTAAGTTTTCAGCCGTCAGCCTGGCCGTACTGAGTTGACAGCGTCGCCTATTGCACGATGAGCTGATAGCTGAGAGCTGAAAGCTGATGGCTGAATGAGTTACTCCGTCAAAGAAATCTTCTACACCCTGCAGGGTGAGGGCGCGCAGACCGGCCGCACCGCGGTCTTCTGCCGCTTTGCGGGGTGCAACCTCTGGTCGGGGCGCGAGACGGATCGCGCATCTGCCATCTGCAAGTTTTGCGATACCGATTTCGCCGATACCAACGGCCCCGGCGGCGGCAAGTTTGCGACGGCTGAAGCGCTGGCCGATGAGGTTGCGGAGAAGTGGGGCTGTCGTGGTATCCCAGGTCTCAAAAGCGAGATCTCCACCCCAGCGAGCACAGGCCACTCGCCGGGGACCCCGGTTACCTGGGGCACCCAACCTTCCAGTGTGGCGCAAGGCAGGCCGTTTGTCGTCTGTACCGGCGGCGAACCTTTGCTGCAACTCGATGAGCCTCTGATTGCTGCATTGCATGCGCGGGGATTCGAGATCGCCGTCGAAACCAACGGAACGGTTGCCGCGCCTGCCGGCATCGATTGGGTTTGCGTGAGCCCCAAAGCCGGCGCGCCGCTGGTTCAAACAACCGGCGACGAGTTGAAGTTCGTTTTTCCGCAGCCCGGCGCCGAGCCGGAGCGGTTTGAGCAGCTCAACTTCCGGCATTTCTTTCTGCAACCGATGGATGGTCCTGCGCGCGAGGCCAACGCCAGGCTCACGCTTGACTACTGCCTTGCGCACCCGCGCTGGCGCATCAGCCTGCAAACGCACAAGCTGCTGGGAATACCGTAGAGGCAGCCAATAGCCAATAGTGAGTAGCGATCCCCGGCCATTGGCTACTAGCTATCACCTGCTGGCTGCCTTTCTCCCCTCCGCTTCCGCCAGCCAGCCGCGTTTCAGCTTCTCCGCGGGAATGCTGGAAAGATACGGCTTCACGTCGAGCACGGGCGTGCCGTCGAGCATATCGACGCCGCGAACGCGCAGCGTAGCGCCGTCGCGGCCGAGCAACTCGACTACCGTCAATGCAATTGGATTGGGCCGTCGCGGCGAGCGCGTGGCAAACACGCCGTGCGGCCGGCCCTCGTCCGAGGGCGGCGTGGCCACCAGGTCGAAATCCGCCGCGCGGTCGAAGACCCACAGCACATAGAGATGCGAGAAGCCTTCAATATCCTGGAGACCCGGCTCGAACTCGCGCAGGAACTCGATTGCGCCCTCGGCCTTGTGCTCTGCGCCAAGGCCCTTGGGAATTGCGGAGGTCTCGTTGAATGGGCTGCGAATATAGGCAACGGGATGCGGTGTGAACATGTCTTCATCGTATTCCCATCTTTCGGAACCCCGGGCTCCTGCCTGACAATCCAATAAAAGCGCTCCCCAATCAACGCGCTGGAGGTCACGACACATGCAGGCGGCAGTGGTGAATGTTCTTGGCGAAGCGCCAAAGTATCAATCTTTTCCCGATCCGGTGGTTGAGCAGAACGAAGCCCTCGTAAGGGTGCGCGCGGCCGGCCTGCACCAGGTTGTAAAGTCGATCGCTGCCGGCGCGCATTACGCCAGCGGCGGCGGGTTGCCGGCCGTTCCCGGCGTCGATGGTGTTGGCGCCCTCCCCGACGGCCGCAGGGTCTTCTTCGGATTTGTGCGCCGGCCGTGGGGCACCATGGCTGAATTGGCGGCGGTTCCGCGGGCCTGGACGATCCCCGTGCCCGGCGGCCTCGACGACGTTCATGCCGCGGCGATCGCCAATCCCGGCATGTCGGCCTGGGTCTCGATGAAGGAGCGCGCGGCCCTGGCGCCGGGAGAGACAGTGCTGATCCTGGGCGCGACCGGAGTGGCCGGCAAGCTTGCCATCCAGACGGCCCGGACTCTGGGCGCGAAACGCGTCATTGCGGCCGGCCGGAACCTGGCCGCCATATCCGGGGCCGACGTGGACGCCGTGATCGGCCTGGCCCAGCCCGAGGAGGCGATTGCCGAAGCCTTGGCAAAAGAGGTCGCCAATGGCATTGATGTAGTGATCGATTATGTTTGGGGGCGTCCCGCCGAGCTTACCCTGGAGGCCCTGGCCAAGGGATTTAAGGCCACTGCAACCCACGCGACGCGCTTTATTCAGGTTGGCTCCATGGCCGGCAGAAACATCACCCTGCCGGCCGAGATCCTGCGCAGCGTGGATCTGACGCTCAAGGGCAGTGGTTTCGGCTCGGCCAAGCTCGAGACGATTTTTGCCGCCATTCCGGCGCTGTTTGAGAAGGCTGCGACCGGCAAGCTGACCATCGACGTGGATCCAGTGCCGTTGGCGGATGTCGAAACTGCCTGGAACCGCGTGGAAAAGGGCCGCCGGGTCGTGTTCACCGTCTGAAAACCGGAAAACCTCGGTAATAATCCGGGGAATCACCGGTGACTGGGAACACTTCCGGGGGGGTGTGGTGTCTAAGAGAATAGAGCGCACGAGCAGCCTGGCGGCGAAAACAGGCGCATCCAAGCACCGCGCGCTCCGGATCAGCATCGTTGCCGCATGGCCGAACCTGGCCATCCGGAGTGGCCGCAATCGAAAGAAATTGGGCTCCAGGCGAGCCAAGACCGGTCGATTTGCGGTAAGGTGGGAGACACTGACTCGCAGGCGGACCTCACCATGGGCAATATTGCCAGCGCGCTGACGCTTCAGACCGAGGAGACGGCTCTCATCGATGAATTGCGAGCCGGCTCAGAGGAAGCGTTTGCGTGGCTCATAGGGCGCTATCATCAGCCGATTTACTCTTTGCTGGCCCGCATGGTACAGGATCGTGCCGACGCAGCCGACCTAACCCAGGAAGTTTTTGTCAAGGTCTTCCGAGGGGTAGGCGGATTCCACGGCGAATCCTCATTGCGAACGTGGATTTATCGGATTGCGCTGCGTGAAGCCTCGAACCAGCGGCGCTGGTGGGCGCGGCACAAGCAGCATGAGATTCCGATCGAGCAGGAGATATCCGAAAGCGAATCGGGAGCTCCTGTGCGGCTGAAGGAAATACTGGTCGATCCGGGCGAGTCGCCGTTTGATGCTGCCGCCCAGGCTGAGATCCGGGAGCGAGTGGAACGGGCCCTCAACCAGGTGCCCGAACCCTATCGGACCACGCTGATCCTGCGCGATATTGAGGGGTTTGTCTACGAGGAAGTTGCCGAAATGCAGGGCGTGAATCTGGGAACGGTCAAGTCGCGGCTGGTGCGCGGGCGTGCTTGTTTGAAGGCGATCCTTTCGCAGCCGAAGGCTGGCCAGCATCCCTCGGCCCTCTCGGTTCTCGACGTGCCTGTTGCAGAGGAGGCGCGATGAACGGCTGCAGTTCAATTCAGGCAGGCTTTAACGAATATCTTGACGGAAGGCTGAGCGGGCGCGAGATGCAGGAGATAGCCGCGCACCTTGAAGCCTGCGCGTATTGCGGACGCGAGTGGGAGTCGCTGCGCCGCACCCAGGCCGCGCTGTCGATGCTGGGCCCGGTGCCCGAGCCGCCCGATCTTCTCCTTCGCATTCGCGTTGCCGTGAGCCAGGAGCGCGCGCGCAACCGCCGCCACCGCTTTGAAGGCCTCTCGCTGGCCTGGAAGAACACCGTGGGTCCGTTCCTGCTGCAGGCTTCGGCTGGGTTTGCCAGCGCGGTTCTGCTGCTGGGCACCGTGATTGTGCTGGTGGGCTTGTTCGCGCAGCCTGAAATGGCGCAGGCCACCAAGGACGAGCCGCTGGGCATGGCGACGGCGCCGCATCTGCTTTATCTCTCCAGCGGCGACGGAAGCGACGATATCAACACCATTCCCGGACCGGTAGTGGTTGAGGCCTATGTGAACGACGCGGGCGAGGTTTACGACTATCGCATCGTCTCGGGTCCCAATGACGAAGCCACACGCTCCGAAGTGGAAAACCTGCTGGTGGGCAGCCGGTTTGAGCCGGCCCGCTTCTTCGGCCAGCCCGTCCGCGGCCTGGCGGTGCTTTCGTTTGCCGGTGTAAATGTGCGGGGCTGAAAAACAGGCAATAGGCAATAGGGAATAGAGGACGGCTTCTAGCCTCTAGCTTCTGGCCTTCAGCTCTCAGCATTCGCCCGTCGCCTGCCGGAAAACTTTGTTCCCTGGCCCCTACTCCCTATTCCCTATTCCCTAGTCCCTGTTTTCCTCCCGTTTGACCCTGTCCATCCGTCTAACTAGACTTACGGCAGGGTTCCTTTAATGAAGTTCTTTCCATTTCGGTTGTGCGCCGTGCTTGGCGCGGCGTTTTTATGTGTCTGTTACGGCTTGACGGCAGTTCCAGCCGGCGCGCAGGCGCAAGGCGGCAGCTCAACCTCCAGCTCATCGTCCAGTCCCGCACCAGGCTCCGCGGCTTCAGCCGCTTTTGTGCAGGAACGAACGCCCTCTCTCGATCCGGCCGGGCCGACCATCTCGCTCATCAGCTCGGAACAGGTTTTCGCCGTGGGCGCGGCGCTAAATGCCTGCGGCTACGACGAAGGCCTTGCCAACAGCCCTGAGGTGCGCAAGCGCGTACGCCAGGAAGTGGACCAGGCCCTGGCCAAGAGCGAACCGGCTCGCGCCGCCCGCGATGCGGTGTGCCTTTATGTTGCCCAGCACCGCATCACCGGCGGTGCGCGCGATATCTCGCAGTACATCTCGCTGGCTCTCTACCTCACGCCTCCGCCAGAGCTCGAGACTACAGCCGACCTCACCGAGATGCCGCCCGACGCGACCCAGGTAGCCGAGTTTGTGCCGCTGCTGCGCACCTTTGCCGCGGCCACCGATCTGCATGGCATCTGGCTCACCGTGCGCCTGACCTACGACGAAGAGGCCTCCAGAATTCACGATGCGCTCTCGCAGATGATCGTGAACACCAACCTCTATCTCAAGATGCCGGCCTCCACTTACACCGGCAGCCGCTTCCTCGTTATCGTCGAGCCCCTGCTGTCGCCGGGCATGGTGAATGCCCGCGTCTACGGCCTCGATTACGTGGTGGTCGTTTCGGCCGCGAACGGAGCCGTCCGCATGAGCGATGTGCGCCACACCTATCTGCACTACGTGATCGATCCGCTGCTCTACGCGCGCTCCAGTGCCATCGATCGCGAGCAGCCGATCCTCAAGGAAATTCGCGACGCCCCGCTCGAGTTCCGCTTCCGCAGCGATGTTGTGCCGCTCACCATCGAGTGCCTGATCAAGGCCATCGAGGCGCGCGTCATGGATACGGGAGTGTCCATTTACAAAATCCCTGCCAACGTCGATCGCTCTGAGCTGCCGCGCTACGAGCATGAGCGCCAAATTACGCTCGACAAGGCTGAAGCGGTGCGCAAGGCGGCGGTGCAGCACGACATGAACCAGGGCTTTGTGCTGACCCAGTATTTCTATGGCCAACTGCTCGCGTTCGAGAAGGATCCGGCCAGCCTGAAAGATACCATCGGCGAGATGGTGTATGGCATGGACGTCGATCAGCAGGTGCATCGCGCGCATAACACCATCTTCGACAAGGAAGCCGACGAGGACGTGCTGCAGCACAGCGCGCCGCACAAACTCACCGGTCTGGATCTTGCCGAGGCCCGGCTCTCCAACGGCGATGTCAAATCGGCCACGGCCATGGCGCAGAAGGCGCTGGAGCATCAGGACGCCTCTGACCAGTCGGTGGCTGACGCCGCGCGGGCGCATTTCATCCTGGCGCGCGTCGATCTCATGTCCGTCCGCCCCAGCGAAACGGAAGACGAGGCTGAGAGAACCGTCAACGACGCGGTCGAAGAGTTCAACAAAACGCTGGCCACCAGCAAGGATCAGCGCCTGCTGGCCTGGTCGCACATTTATCTGGGCCGCGTGCTCGACCTGGAATGCAAGCGGGACGAAGCTGTTGCCGAGTACAACGCAGCCCTGGCTGTGCGCGACGGGCAACTGGACACGCGCCTGTCCGCAGAGCGGGGGGTGAAGACCGCGTACGCGGTTCCTGGACATCCATCCCAGTGCCAGGACTCGAGCGGCGACAACCCGCCGGCCGGCCAGGACAAGACGCCAGACGGCTCGGGAGCTTCGCCCGCGAGCGCGCAGAAACCGCAGTAGGGTTTGTTGAGCAGGTTAGTTGCCCGCCGGTGATTTGAGGCGCTAGGGCCTGCTAACACTATTAGGGCGGCAGCGACGGGAGCGGATTTTTTCCGAGTGCGCGAAGCGAGGAGTGACAAATGTCGAGACATTTTAGCGACGAGCGACAAAGCGATCGGGAAAATCCGCCCCGTCCCTTAGGCTTCCACCCAAACACGCAAAGATCGCGTGTTTGGGGCCCGGGGTTGCGGCAAAAATCGCGCCATACTTCGTTGTCAGCCTTGACTGGGGTCCTGCCACAGCCTGCGGCCTCCGCCTCGTCTGGCCCGATTTTCGCGCGCAACGCTGTGCGCCCTAATAGTGTTAACAGGCCCTAATGGAAGCAGATCTGCATCAACTCGAAGCGGCGCTGGGGTACAGGTTTCGCAACCCCCGGCTGCTGTTGCGGGCGCTCACGCACCGGTCGCTGGCCAACCAGCTCACCCAGGAAAACCGCATCGAAGAGGCCATCGAGGCGGGCGACAACGAGCGCCTCGAGTTCCTGGGCGACGCGGTGCTCAACCTGGTGGTGGCCGAGGCGCTGTTCGATGCGCATCCGAAATGGCGCGAAGGCGAGCTGACCCGGGTGCGCGCGCGGCTGGTGAGCCGACAGCACATGGCGGGCGTGGCCGGGGTGGTCGATCTTGGCCGGCATCTGCGGCTGAGCAAAGGTGAAGACCGCAGCGGGCTGCGCCGCAAAAGCACCGTGCTTTCGAATACCATGGAAGCGGTGATGGGAGCGCTCTTCCTGGATGGCGGTCTGGAGCCGGCAAGGGCCTTTGCCCGCAGCCGGGTGATGGGCGAAGCCGCCGATCGGCTGGCCGCTGAACTGAGTTCGGGCGCGGCGCTGGGCAACTACAAATCAGCCTTGCAGGAGCGGCTGCAGGCGGCGCGCGCCGGAGCCCCCGTCTATCGCGTCAAGCATGAGACCGGTCCCGGCCATCGCAAACGATTCATGGTTGAGGTCCGTCTAAAATCTGAGGCAGACGCTCATGGAGAACCCCTGGCCCGCGGCTTGGGTTCGACCAAGAAACTTGCCGAGCAGGACGCGGCGCGCCGGGCGCTGGAGCACCTTGAGCTCGTCATTTATGCCGAACCGGGCGACGCGACCGCAGCCGGCAGCGCCGGCACAGAGCCCGTCCGGATTGAGAAGGAGCCCGCCGCGCAATGAGCAGCCCAGCCGCCGGCCAAAATCCGGTTCCAGAGGTTCCGGCTCCGGACGCTGCGCCCGACCCCGTCCAACCGGGTCTGTCCCGGCTCCCCAGGGGCAGGTTCCGTTGGTTGCGTCTGCATCTGCCCACCGCTCATAACGCGCTTGCAACGCTGGTCACGTTGATCGTGATCACGCTGTTCCTTCACACTTTCATACTGCAGCCCTATCTCATTCCATCAGAGAGCATGGAGCACACGCTGCTGGTGGGCGATTTTCTGCTCTTCAACAAGCAGGTCTATGCGCCGGCAGGCGGTCTCACCGGCTGGCTGCTGCCCTACCGTCCCGTCGAGCGCGGCGACATCGTCGTCTTCCACCACCCCAGTCCACCGCTGCTGGTCAAGCGCGTGGTCGGGCTGCCCGGCGACCGTCTGCGCATCGAGGACGGCCAGGTCTACGTGAATGGCGCACTGCTCGAAGAACCCTACGCCACGTTTGAGCCGGCGCCGCCTAACCAGTTTCGCGACAACTTCCCAGCCCGTGTCTACACAAACCCTGAGGTCGATCCCGACTGGTGGCGGCAGATGCAGTCGCTCACGCACAATGGCGAGCTGGTGGTGCCGGAGGGCCAGTACTTCGTTCTCGGCGACAACCGCAACCACAGCGAGGATTCACGTTTCTGGGGGTTTGTGCCGCGCCAGGCCATCGTGGCGCGGCCGCTGGTCATCTACTTCTCAATCTCCCGGCCCTCCACCACCGACGTGCAGCCGGTGGCTCAGCAGGCGTCGGATGATAGACTCGGACACGAACGGGAACTTGCCGTGCGCTTTTATGGCTTTGCCCGTTGGAACCGCATCTTCCGCATCGTGCACTGAGCGGAACGGGACGCAAGACCAAATGAGAATCTAAAAAAGAGCGACAGGATGACGAAAAAGAAAACCGCGGCCGGCAAACAGCCGTCTGAAACGCAGTCCGGACCGGCTCCGGCCGGGAAAGACGCCGCTCCCGAAAAGAATAAAGAAGTTGAGGAAACGCCTTACGAGGCGGTGGCCAGCATCTGCAGCGTGCTGGTGGTGGGCCTGTTCATTCTCACGTTTCTGGCCCAGAACTTCGTCATTCCTTCAGGTTCGATGGAGAAGACCTTGCTGGTCGGCGACCACCTGGTCGTCGATCGCATCACAATTGCGCCGCCAACCTGGTGGATGCCGCTGGTGCGTTATCGTGAGCCCAGGCGCGGCGATGTCGTGGTGTTCATCAAGCCCTCGCCCGAACCACAGCTAGACTCCGAGGGCAAGCCGCAGTACTTCTTCCTGGTCAAGCGCCTCATCGCCGTTCCCGGTGACCGCCTCCGCCTTAATGACGGCATTGTCAGCATCAACGGCGTTGCCCAGCCGCTGCCCAAAGACGGCTCGAATTTACCCATGGACACTGTTGATCGGGAGTTTCTTGACGATTTCCCCTCGATACCGCCGGCCATGGCTCCCAGCGGGGGTGCAACTGAGGCCTGGTCGCTCGACTTTCCCAAATACGCGAAAGACGGCGACCTGGTGGTGCCTCAGGGCATGTATTTCATGATGGGCGACAACCGTCACAACAGCCTGGACTCGCGCTACTGGGGATTTGTGCCTCGCGCCAACATCGTGGGCAGGCCGCTGTTCAACTACTGGTCGTTCATCACCTCAGAAGATCAGTACGAGCAGACCGGCCTCGGCAACCATCTGTCCTCGATGCTCCACATCGTGACCCACTTCTTCAGCGATACGCGCTGGTCGAGGACGTTCCACGTGGTGCGGTGAAAAAAGCAGGGGTCAGGGATCAGTGATCAGTGATCGCTTAACTGCTAACAGCTAGAAGCTAGAATTAAATCAATGGACGACAACCAGCAAGGCCGGCGACTTTGGCGCAAAGGGCTCTGGCCGGCACTGGCGCTGATCGCGTTTCTTTTGTTGCTGCTCATCGTTCCTCCGCTGGTCAGCATCAGCCGGTACAAGAGCCAGATCACCCGGCTCATCTCGGAGTCGCTCGGCCGCCCGGTACGGCTTTCCTCAGTCGAACTTCGCGTATTTCCCTGGCCGGGCTTTGAGATCACCAACCTGAGCGTTGCTGAAGACCCAGCATATGGGTCCGAGCCGGTGCTCCATGCCAACAGCGTTCGCGCCTCCATCCGTCTGCTTTCGCTGTGGCGCGGCCGGCTTGAGATCGGCACCATCAGCGTCGACGAAGCCAGCTTCAACGTGGTCCGCAACGGGCCCGGCAAATGGAACCTCGATCCGCTCTTCCGCACAGCCGCCGCCAAAGCCGGTTCGACCGGGAACCTCTCCGGTTCGCGGCGCGCCCTTCCGCTGCCCTATCTCGAAGCCACGGAATCGCGCATCAACTTCAAGGATGGTGCGGAGAAGCTGCCCTTTTCGCTGGTTAATGCCGATCTCGAGCTTTGGCAGGAGAGCCCCGGCGACTGGCGCCTCCGCCTGCGCGGCCAGCCTGCCCGCACCGATCTGAGCCTCAACCAGGAAGATACCGGCGTAGTGCGGCTCGAGGCCGGCATGAAGCACGCGCCCACGCTGCAACAGATGCCCATTCGCCTCGATCTGGACTGGCGCGACGCCCAGCTCGGCCAGCTTTACCGGCTCGTCTTCGGCACCGATATCGGCTGGCGCGGTGGCCTGACCGGCAATCTGCATCTTGAGGGAACCGCAGACTCTGCCCAGGTCATCACGCGCCTGCGGGCAGAAGGCGTGCATCGCGCGGAGTTCGCGCCCGCCGAGCCGCTCGACTTCGACGCCAACTGCAATCTTGTTTACCACTACGCGCGCCGCGGCTTTGAGAAACTCGCCTGCAGCTCGCCTATCGGCGATGGGCGCATCCGCATGACCGGCGATAAACCGGCTGCGGAGGTTGCTCCGCGGCTGACTGCCGAACTCGACCATGTGCCCGTGGCCGCGGGCCTGGCCCTGCTGCGAACGGTGCGCAGCGGCCTTGCGCCGGATCTGCAGGCGGCCGGCACGGTCAGCGGCAAGATCGCCTACGACGCCACCCTCCCCGTGCCCGCCGAGACTGCCAGGACTCCGAGATCGAAACACGCGCGTGCCATAGAAACGCCGCCAGGGCCGCTGACGGGCAGCCTGACAGTGGAGGGACTGACGCTCAGCGGAGGCGGGATCACGCAGCCGGTTCGGGCTCCGAAGATCGTCCTTGAGCCGGCCCTGCCCCAGTCCCCCGGTCAGCGGCTGTCCCTTGCCGGTTCGACCGCCGTGCCCCTGGGCGGTAACGTGCCTTTGACGGTGAGCCTGAGCCTCACCACTGCCGGCTATACGGCCGGGTTGCGCGGCCAGGCGTCGATGGCGCGGGCAAGGGAAGTAACCCGGGCGGCGGGCCTGGCGCAGGCTTCGGCAATCGATGGTCTCGCCGGCGACCCGCTGGTTGCCGATCTCACCGCGACCGGGCCGTGGCTGACGCAGGAAGAGATTCCGCAGGCGGCAACAACTGAGGCGCAGGTTGTGGCGCCAACGGCCAAGGTCGTGCGCGCGGCGTCTCAAAAAGCTCCGGGTGAGCCGGTGGCGGTTGCAACTCCCGCTACTGATACCCTCACCGGTACAGTGACGTTGCGCAACGGCAACTGGCGCGCCGGCTACCTCGCCAGCCATGTGCAGATCGCCCAGGCCACGCTGACCATCTCAAGCGGCAAGTTGCTCTGGAGCCCGGTCGATTTCAGCTACGGGCCGCTCAAGGGCACGGCCGAGCTTGAACTCAAAACCGCATGCGCGCCGGCCGATAGTTGCCGGCCGAATTTCGCCGTCCATTTCGGCTCGCTCGACGCAGCCGAACTTCAATCCGCCATTCTTGGTGTTCAGCAGAAAGGCACGCTGCTCTCGTCGCTCATCGAACGTCTGCACCCCTCGTCGGCTCCGCCTTGGCCCGAGCTCGACGGAACCCTCGAGGCCGACTCGCTCGTCCTCGGCCCTGTCACGCTCACCTCCGCCACCGTCGAGCTTCGCATCGTTCCGGCAGGCGCCCAGATCTCTTCCATCGCCGCGGGCGTGCTCGGCGGCCGACTCGACGCCTCGGGCTCATTCACCCGCGCGGCATCGGACCAGGACAAGCCCGGCTACTCGTTTGAAGGCAAGCTTGAGAACCTGAGCGCCGCCGCAGTCGGCCAGTTGCTGGGGCAGCACTGGTCGGGCGGAGCCTTCAAAGCCGATGGAAAGATCGACCTTGAGGGTTATACCGGAAAGGACCTCTCGTCCTCAGCCAAGGGCGCTCTGCACTTTGACTGGGCGCGCGGCTCGGTCAACAGCAAGGCTGCGGCAGGCAAGTCCCGGGCAGTGGCGCTGCCCGCCTCACTCACGCGTTTCGATCGCTGGTCAGGAGACGCGTCGATTGCGTCGGGAGCCGTGGCGCTGGGCGAGAATCAGGTGCAGCTTGGTGCGCGCAAGGACTCGGTTTCAGGCTCAGTGACCTTCGGCAACCCGCCGGAGGTAGTGCTGACTGTCCCGAAACAGGAGATTCGAAAAGAGCCGGCCCACTAAAATCTAGTTATGGCTTCATACCATTCTTCTTCCCCCATCCTCGTTCGCTGCCAGGGCATTTTGTTCGATATGGACGGCATTCTTATCTCTTCACTGGGCTCGGTAGAACGCAGTTGGACCAGATGGGCAGAGATGCGCGGCATCGACACCGCGCTCGCCCTCCACACTACGCACGGCCGCCGCGCTATTGAAACGGTTGCGCTGCTCAGGCCCGACCTCGACAGCGAGGCCGAGCTCAAGATTGTTGAAGACTTCGAGATTGCCGACAACGAGGGGCTGAAGGCGCTGCCCGGCGTGTGCGATCTGCTGCGGTCGCTTCCGGCGGATCGCTGGACGGTGGTCACCAGCGCTACCGAAAAGCTGGCGCGGGCGCGGCTGGCCGATGGGGGCATTCCTGTTCCCACGCGCCTGGTTACCGCCGACCAGGTGACCCGCGGCAAGCCTCACCCCGAGCCGTTCGTGGCCGGCGCGGCGTTGCTGGGATTCAAGCCGGGAGAGTGCGTGGTCTTCGAGGATTCCGCCTCGGGCGCCATCGCTGGCCGCGACGCGGGCTGCACGGTGATCGCGACGACATTCTCGCATCCGGTGGAATCACTCGATGCCGCGCATTACCTGGTTGAGGATCTGACCGGGGTGACGGCGGCGCAGGATGAGAGCGGGATTATGTTGAGGCTGGCGATGTTGGTGGCAGGCCAGTAGCCGGTAACCAATAGCCGGTAGGACACAAGAGCCCACAGGTACTAGCTGCGGGCCACTGCCTGTTACCTATTGGATACTGGCTACTTGCTACTGGCTGTATTTACTCATTCGCCTCAATCTTTCGCCCGTGCATCTCCTGGATTGGGCGCGTGTTCAGCCTGAAGAGGGCGGTGAACTGGCGAAGCTGCTCGCGGCTCACGTCGATCGGCTCTTCATATACGAACCACTGCACACCCTCGCTGCACGGCGGCGTGAGCTCGGAGCCGGTGTAGGTCCAGTAGCCGGGATCGGCCGGGATGAGCCCGCGCGCGTCGATCATGTCGGTCACCCTGCCGCTGGCGCCGGCCTGCGTGGGCAGGTGCGACCAGAGCGTGGCCATGGTGGCGTTGGGAGTGCCGCGGTCCTCATTGAGCCGCACGCCCAGAATCGCCAGTTTTCCGTCGGCGCTCCGGTGCACCAGGTCGACTTCCATGTCGGTAAGCTTGCCGTGTACCGGATGCTCGGCCGGGTGGTGGAACTCGTATTCCACGAGCTCGTAGCGGACACCTCCGGCCACGATAGAACTGCCCTTGTCCACGTGCACCACGATGCCGCGTCCGGTGTTCTCAAGCGTCACCGGCCCGGCAATATAGTGGAACTGGATGGGCTGGAGCGCCTTGTTGAGCCGCGCGCCGCGAATGTCCACCGGCGACTGCTCGTGTCCGTGGCCGCAGGCCGCGTAGGAGGGGTCGAGTTTGCCCCACACCAGCGGCCCGGTGTGGCCCGAGTAGTTCCAGTTGGCGCCGTTCTGCGCGGCGCAGAAGGAGGCAAATAAAACGAAGAGAGCGGCAAGAGCTAAATTGCGCATCGATTTCTCCCGGGCGAAGACACGCGCGGCGTCTACGCAAGGATTCTAAGTCATTGACGCGACAGGGGGCCAAAAAGAGAAGGTCAAAGGCGCAGGGCAACCGCATGGACTTGGATGACGACCGTCAGGAGGTTCGCCGCGGCCCCCCAGGAAGCACACAGTCCTTCCGGGCACAATCCCAGGGTTCCGCTCTGCTCCACCCTGGGCTATTCTCGTGTCTTCCCTGCGGGAGGACGGCGGTTCACCTACCGGCTCAACTTCGGATCGATTCAGTCTGAGCAACAAAACATCCCCGCAAAATGCTTCGGCCCGGGCTTTCAAAGCCCAGGCCGAAACTGTTTTCCGCGATGTGAGTTGGTTTACTTTGTCGCCGATGTCACGCCCGCCTGCTCGGCCAGCGATGTCGCCTTGTCGGTCGCTTCCCAGGTGAACTCCGGCTCGGTGCGGCCAAAGTGGCCGTAGGCCGCGGTCTTCTGGTAGATGGGCCGGCGCAGGTTCAGGCTCTCGATAATGCCCTTGGGGGTGAGCGAGAAGTTCTTGCGAACCAGCTCGGTCAGCTTGCTTGCGCTCACCTTGCCGGTGCCGAAGGTATCGATGAGCACCGAGACCGGCTCGGCCACGCCGATGGCGTAGGCAAGCTGCACCTCGGCTTTCTCGGCCAGGCCCGACGCCACGATGTTCTTGGCGATGTGCCGCGCCATGTAGGCCGCGCTGCGGTCCACCTTGGTCGGGTCCTTTCCTGAAAATGCGCCGCCGCCGTGACGGCCCATGCCGCCGTAGGTGTCCACAATGATTTTGCGTCCGGTCAGGCCGGTGTCGCCCATGGGCCCGCCGATCACAAAGCGGCCGGTGGGATTGATGTGGTACTTGGTGTGCTCGTCGAGCCAAGCGGCCGGCAGCACAGCCTGGATGACGTGCTTGAGAATGTCGGCGTGCAGCTCCTCGTTGCCGATGGCCTCGGAGTGCTGGCTTGAGATGACCACCGCGTCGATGCGCGCCGGCTTGCCGTCTTCGCCGTACTCCACCGTCACCTGGCTCTTGCCGTCGGGGCGCAGGTAGGGCAGTTTGCCGTTCTTGCGCACGTCGGTAAGCCGGCGGGTGAGCTTGTGCGCCAGCGAGATCGGCGCGGGCATCAGCTCCGGCGTCTCGTTGGTGGCGTAGCCGAACATCATGCCCTGATCGCCGGCGCCGCCCGTGTCAACGCCCTGGGCGATGTCGCCCGACTGCTTGTTGATGGTCGAGATCACCGCGCAGGTGTTGGAGTCGAAGCCGTAGAGCGCGTTGTCGTAGCCGATCGACGCAACCACGCCGCGCACCAGGCCCTGAAAATCGACATATGCCTTGGTGGTGATTTCGCCGGCGATGACCACCAGCCCGGTGGCTGTCAGCGTCTCGGCCGCCACGCGGCTGTAGGGGTCCTGATCGAGACAGGCGTCGAGAATTGCGTCCGATACTTGATCGGCAATCTTGTCAGGATGGCCTTCAGTGACGGATTCAGAGGTAAACAAAAAACGGTCGCTCAACTTGGGTAAACTCCTTCCCTCAACAGGGATGTGCGAGATCGATTCGCTGCATGGGCTGGCTTTGCGCTGCCTGCCGACCTTCAGTTCGCAGCCCGCGGCTTCTGCCGTCTTCGGCGCCATCCGGTTGCGCAAACATCGGTCTGCTCTTAAGCGGGCGCGGCAACAGTCAGTGCCTCTCTCTATGTTAATTCCGCCAGCCAGCGATGGGCAAAGCCAGTGATCGAATGGGGAAGAATGGGGGTTCAAGGGGCGCAAGCTTGCATTAAGCCGCGATGGGCCGCGCTGCCGGCAGCGGTTGGATTCCCGTGAAGCGCATTGCCGTCGAAACCTCCGGCAGTATTGGACCGTTGGCTGACGCTCCGCCTCAATGCCCGGAGTGCGAGAAAACGTGCGCGACTTTAGCCTGGATGGAGTGCCACGCCGAGGAAAAGATGTGCGTGGGCAGCAGCGTTGTCCACCAGCCGGCGCGCTCGCCGTAAAAACGCACCATCAGGAACCCGGCCGCCAGCACCACAAAAATCAGAATCAGCGCGCCCACCCAGCGCAGCCGCAGTTCAACCGCATCGTGGCGCAGAATACGCGCCTTTCCAACGTTGGCGGCAAAGGTGGTCCAACCGCGCTCGTCTTCTTCCGCCTGGCCGGCGGCGTCGCAGGCCCTGAGGAAACGCTCGGTCCAGTCCTGTTCGTCGAGGCCCAGCGCGTTGGCGTATCCGCGCACGATGCCCTTGCTCAAAATGCCGCCGGGGAGCAAACGAAACCGCTCCTGCTCCAGCGCCAGAAGGTGACGCTGGCTGATCTTCGTCTTCGCCGTGATCTCTTCAAGCGCGATGCCGCGGGCCAGCCGCTCCATGCGCAGATCTTCGCCAAAACTCCCCATCAGCGACCAGATACCAGCAGGATTATCAAGGAATTTCCCCATTCACGATAAACCCGGGTTTCTGCCTGAGTCAAAACAATCCCGGGCAGGCGAGCTTGCCTGTGCAACGCGCCGCAGGCCTTCGCCACGGCGAGTCGGCTCCGGCTGCTAACCTTGTAATGGGATTCGGCGCTCGTGCGCGCCCGGCCGCAAAAGCATGAACAAACTCATCTTTGCAAACCTGCTTCATCGCCCTGTGCGTTCCATCATCAGCGTGCTCGCCGTGGCCATTGAGGTGGTCATGATCCTCTCCATCGTGGGCATCTTCATGGGCATGCTCAACGATCAAAAAGAGCGCACCAACGGCATTGGCGCCGACATCATAGTGTGGCCCTCGAATGCCAGCATGTTCAACGGTGTGGGAGCGGTCTCGATACCCCAGGTCGACGCCAAGGCCCTGCTCACGCTGCCGCACATTGTCGAGGCTGCACCGGTCATCCAGCATCTCTCCACCAACGGCAACGTCGAAGTTCTCTACGGCATCGACTACACGAGCTTCAATGCACTCAAGCCGTTCACCTATGTCGAGGGAGGGCCCTTCAAGGGGCCGAACGACGCGATTGTGGATACCGTGTTTGCCAACGAGAAGTACCATGTGGGCGACAGCATCATGATCCTCAACCAGCCCTTCCGTATCTCAGGTATCGTGGAGGCGGGCAAGGGCGGCCGCAAGCTGATCCCGCTCGATACCATGCAGCAGCTCATCGGCGCTCCCAACAAGGTGTCGAACATCTACGTGAAGTGCGACAGCCCCGCCAATGCCGACCTCGTCCTCAACGAAATCCACTCCACCCAGGGCTTTGAGCAGAACACGCTCATGACCATCGACAGTTGGCTCAACGAGATGACGCCCAGCAAGATCCCCGGCTTCAACCTGGCGCTCGAAGTCATCACCAGCATCGCCGTCATCGTGGGCTTCCTGGTCATCTTCCAGACCATGTACACGGCCGTGCTTGAGCGCACCCGCGAAATCGGGATTCTGAAATCGCTGGGCGCTTCAAAGACGACCATCGTCGCCGTCCTGTTGCGCGAGTGCTCGGTGCTGGCCGTCGCCGGCGTCATCCTCGGCATCATCTTCACCTACATCGTGCGCAGCTCGCTGTTGCACTTTTTCCCCACGCAGCACTTTGAGATCACCGCCGGATGGCTTCTGCGCGGCGCTCTCATCGCCTTCGCCGGCGCGCTGGTCGGCGCAATGTATCCGGCCTGGATCGCCGCTCGCAAGGACCCCATCGACGCGCTGGCCTACGAGTAGCCGCAGAGCGGGCCTTTACCGCCTGCCTTTTTGACGTACCGCCGGTCTCAGGACCGGGGTCGCCCATCAATGCACCGAGCCTCGACCTGAGGAAAACAGCCAATTTCTTCGCTTCCTCTTCGCCTGCCCGGCGCGGTATTCTGCAAAGAGCATCGTGTCTCCTCGCCCACCCCATCCCGACATCCATACCACCCCGGCCAGCGTTACTCCGGCTCCCGATTCGGTTATTGACCCGCTCGGCTGCTTTCATCCCGTCACAGCGGCGTGGTTCCGTGCGGTCTTTGAGGCGCCCACCGCACCGCAGCGCCTGGGCTGGCCGGTGATTGCCCGGGGCGAAAGCGCGCTGATCCTCGCGCCCACGGGAACCGGCAAGACGCTGACGGCCTTTTTGTGGTGCCTTGACCGGCTGATGCTTGAAGACAGGGAACAGGGATCAGGGTTCAGGGATCAGAAACCTCCCGCCGCTGATCGACGCGGCTGCCGCATCGTTTATGTTTCGCCGCTCAAGGCGCTCGCCGTGGACGTGGAGCGCAATCTTCGTTCGCCGCTGGTGGGCATTGCCAACATGGCCCGCCGTATGGGGGTCGCGTTTCACGAGCCGGCAATCAGCGTGCGCACCGGCGACACTCCGCAACGTGAGCGAGCCCGTTTCGCGCGCCAGCCCGCCGACATCCTCATCACCACGCCCGAGTCGCTCTACCTGCTGCTCACCTCACGCGCGGCCGATGCGCTGCGCACGGTAGAAACGGTCATCGTGGACGAGATTCACGCGCTGGTTCCCACCAAGCGCGGCGCGCACCTTTCTCTCAGTTTGGAGCGGCTGCAGGCGCTCACCCCGCGGCCTCTTCAGAGAATTGGATTGTCGGCAACGCAGAGGCCGCTTGAAGAGGTGGCGCGGTTTCTGGGAGGAATGGAGTTGCAGGGACTAGGGACCAGGGACAAGGGACTAGAAAAACAGCGCGACGCAAAGTCGAGCTCAGCATCCGACAACGCGCCTGGCCTCAATAACGATGAGTTCTCCACATCCGCCGAGGAGTCCCTGGTCCCTAATCCCTATGTCCCTGGCTCGGGTTCCGATCCCGCGCCGGATAGCGCAGTGGGATCGGAATCCGAGCCCCGCTATCGCCCCGTGACCATCGTTAACGCCGCGGCGCCGAAGCAGCTCAAACTGCGCATCGAAGTTCCGGTTGAAGACATGGCGCGCCTGGGCGAAATGGAGGAGATTCCCAGCGGGCCCGCTTCGCAGATGCCGCGCCGCGTTTCCATCTGGAACGCGATCCACCCCCGCTTGCTCGAGATTATTCGCGAGCGCAGCTCGACCATACTCTTCGTCAACAGCCGCCAGATTGCCGAGCGGCTGGCAGGCGCGCTCAACGAGCTTGCCGGCGAAAATGGGGCCCCCGCGGACGGGTCTTCGTCTGTGGGGAGTGGTCCCATTGCGCGCGCGCATCACGGCTCGCTGGCCGCGGCGCAGCGCTCGGTAATCGAGGAGCAGCTCAAGGCCGGCCAGATTCGCGCCCTCTGCGCCACTTCAACGCTCGAGCTCGGCATCGACATGGGCGCTGTCGATCTCGTCATCCAGATCGAATCGCCGCCTTCGGTTGCCAGCGGCATGCAGCGCATCGGCCGTGCCGGCCACACCGTGGACGCGGTGAGCGAGGGCGTCATCTTTCCCAAGTACCGCGCCGACCTGGTCGCTTGCGCCGCCGTTGCCCGTGCCATGCACGACGGCCACATCGAGTCCACGCGCTACCCGCGCAACCCGCTCGATGTGCTCGCGCAGCAAATCGTGGCGATTGTCGCGCACCCGCCGGCAAGAGCAGGGGACAGGGAACAGGGAATAGGGAATAGGAAAGAGCACACCGACGCGCAAACATCGGCAAGTCTCTTCGAGTCAGCCGATGATCTGGGTGCCCTAGAGCCTGCCCTGAGCTTGCCGAAGGGTCCCGATTTTGGGACCTGGGAAAGCACGGACCTCATAAACACAGCTAACTCCGCTAACTCCGCTGCTCCTAACGTCCCCGTCGACTTCCTCTTCAACCTGGTGCGCCGCGCGGCGCCGTTTGCTTCGCTCTCGCGTTCCGCATTCGAGGGCGTGCTCGATCTGCTCAGCGGCCGTTATCCATCCGACGAATTCGCCGAGCTGCGCCCGCGCCTCACGTGGGACCGCATTCGCAACGTCGTCAGTGCGCGCGACGGCGCGGCGAGGCTTGCAATCCTAAACGCCGGAACCATTCCCGATCGCGGCCTCTACGGCGTCTTTCTCGCATTCACTGAGGGCAAGCCGGTGCGCGTGGGCGAGCTCGACGAGGAGATGGTCTTCGAGTCGCACCCGGGCGAAACCTTCGTGCTGGGCGCGTCCACGTGGCGCATCGTCGACATCACGCACGACCGCGTGCTGGTGACGCCCGCGCCCGGCGAGCCCGGCAAGATGCCTTTCTGGAAGGGTGACGGCCCCGGACGCCCGCTGGAGTTTGGCCGCCGCATTGGCGCCATGGTGCGCGAGCTGCGCGCCTTGCCCAGGCCCGCGGCGCTCACGCGTCTGGTTGCCGAGCACGATCTCGACCCCGGCGCGGCAGAAAACCTGATGCAGTACCTCGCCGATCAGGAGGCCGCAACGGGCTATGTGCCCGATGACCGCACCATCGTGATTGAACGCTGCCGCGACGAGCTGGGCGACTGGCGCGTCTGCGTGCTGACGCCCTTCGGCAGCCGCATTCACATTCCCTGGGCCATGGCCGTCAGCGCGCGTATCCGCGCCGCGGGCGGGCCGGAGGTGGAAACCCTCTGGGGCGACGATGGTTTTGTCCTGCGCTTTCCCGATACCGACGAGCCGCCTGACTCCGACATGATCCTTGTCGAGTCTGCCGAGGCCATGCAGCTTGTGCTGCGCCAGCTGGGCGCAACGGCATTGTTTGCCGGACGTTTTCGCGAGGCCGCGGGCCGCGCGCTGCTGCTGCCTCGCCGCCGCGCCGATCAGCGCTCGCCGCTGTGGCAGCTTCGCAAGCGCTCCTACGATTTGCTCAGCGTCGCTTCGCGCTATCCGTCGTTCCCGCTGCTGCTCGAGGCCTATCGCGAGTGTTTGCGCGACGTGTTCGACATGTCAGCGCTGGTCGAAATCCTCAAGGAAGTGGAAGAGCGCAAGCTCCGCGTGCAGGTGGTGGAGACGCGCAAGCCATCGCCCTTTGCCTCGTCGTTGCTCTTCAGTTACGTGGCCAACTTTCTCTACGACGGCGATGCGCCATTGGCTGAGCGTCGCGCCCAGGCGCTCACTATCGACCAGGATCAGTTGCGCGAAATCCTGGGCGAAGCGGACCTGCGCGAGCTGCTCGACGCCGATGCCATTGCAGAGGTGGAAGATGCAGCGCAGTGCCTGGCTGAGTCGCATCGCGCCCGCACCGTTGACGGCATTCACGATCTTTGCCTGCGGCTGGGAGATCTTACTCGCGCCGAAATTGCGCGCCGCGTTGCTTCGCCCGACCTGCTCACCCACGTTGACCGGTTGGTTCGCGCCCGCCGCCTGCTTGAGCTCAACATCGCCGGCGAGCGCCGACTGATCGCTGCTGAAGATGCAGCCCGCTACCGCGATGCGCTGGGCATTCCGCTGCCTCCGGGATTGGCCGCCGCGCTGCTTGAGCCGGTGGCGCATCCGGTGCTTGAGCTGGTGCGCCGCTATGCACGCACGCACGGGCCGTTCACGCTGCGCGAGGTTACCGGGCGGTTTGCGCTTGATGCACAGGCCGTGGAAAACACTCTGCGCCAGTTGGCGGCCGAGGGCCGCGTGCTCGAGGGCGGTTTCCGTCCCAACGGGTTCCACCAGGAGTGGTGCGATGCGGAGATTCTGCGCATTATTCGCCGCAAATCGCTGGCCCGCCTGCGCCGCGAGGTCGAGCCAGTGGAGCAGCGCACGCTGGCGCGCTTTCTTACGCATTGGCAGGGACTGGTTGCGCCGCGCCGCGGGCCCAATCTCGACGCGCTGCTCGACGCAATCGAGAGCCTGCAGGGCGCGCCGCTGCCGGCCACGCTGCTTGAGAGCGCAATTCTGCCCGCGCGGCTGCAGGGTTACACGCCTGATGGCCTCGACACGCTCATCGCCGCCGGCGAGGTCGCGTGGGCCGGCGTGGAACCCATCGGCGAACGCAACGGCCGCATCGCACTTTATCTGGCTGACAAGCTGCCGCTGCTCGCGCAACCGCGGCCTCTTATCGAACCGCTTACCGAGCGCGAAGAGAAATTGCTTGCGGTGCTTGCCTCAACCGGCGCCAGCTTCTTTGAGCCGCTCCATCAAGCCATCGGAGGCGGCTATCCCGGTGAAACCATCGATGCGCTCTGGAGCCTGGTGTGGCGCGGCCTCGTCACCAACGATTCGCTCCATGCGCTGCGCGCCTATATCGCGCGGCCTGAGAGCGCGCGTGCCCCGCGCCGCATGCATACAGGGAAAGTTTTCCGCTCGCGCCGCACCACGCCATCCAACGCGCAGGGCCGCTGGTCGTTGCTGCCGCTGCGTTCAGCCGGCCCCGCCACGAAATCGGGTGCCCCAGGTCCCTCGCACTTGGGGACCTGGGAAGGGAAGACGGCGCATTCTCCGACGGCCACTGAAGCCTCTCACGCCCTCGCCATGCAGCTCCTCAGCCGCTACGGCGTTTTGTTGCGCGAGTCGGTGATGGCTGAAAACATTCCCGGCGGATTCAGCGCCGTCTATGGAGTGCTCAAGGCGCTCGAAGAATCCGGTCGCATTCGCCGCGGCTATTTCGTTGCCGGTCTCGGCGCAACGCAGTTCGCGCTCCCCGCGGCCGTCGATCTGCTGCGCCAGTTGCGCGCGGAACCGCCTGCCGAGAAACCCGAGTTCGTGCAGCTCGCTGCGGCCGACCCCGCCAATCCATACGGCGCCGCGCTGCGCTGGCCCGATCTGCCGGCCATGGACGACGATTCCGAAACGGCGCCACGCATACTCACCCGCGCTGCCTACGCCGAAGTCATTCTGCGTAACGGCGAGCTGGTTGCCTGGATGCGCCGCGGCAATCCGCATATCCTGGTCTTTCTGCCCGCCGAAGAGCCCGAACGGACTCAGACAGCATCGGGCCTGGCGCATTTCTTAAGCGCGCGCGGACAGGCTCAACTGCGCACCGGAACGCATGAGGGCGCGCTCATCACCACCATCAACGGCCAGCCGGTGGCCGCGCATCCCATGGCGCGATTCCTCATGGACGCGGGCTTTTTCTCCGGCCCGCTGGGCATGCATCTGCGCCGCATTCCGGTGCCGCTTTCGCACGGCCAGCAAGCCCGGCCCGAGGTGCAGTAGCCATGCCCGAAGGCGACACCATCTTTCGCACCGCGCGCACCCTCGGCCGCGCCCTCGGCGGCAGGGCCATCACCGCCTTCCGCTCCACCTACCCCAATCTCACGCGCTATCACGACGACTCGCCCCTCACCGGCCAGACCGTTGAGCGCGTCGAATCGCGCGGCAAGTGGCTGTTTATCCACTTCTCAGGCGGAGCCACGCTGGCAACGCACATGCTGATGAGCGGAAGCTGGCACATCTATCGGCACGGCGAGCGATGGCAGCAGCCGCGCTTCAACATGCGCATCGTGCTCGAGAATGAAGACTACATCGCCGTAGGTTTCAAGGTGCCCGTGGCCGAGATGCACTCGGCCCTTTCGCTCGCCCGCGACCGCCGCTTCCCCGTCGGCAGCTTCGACGTGCTCAACCCCGGGTTCGACGCCAGCGAGGCGGCCCTGCGCATCGCCGCGCACCGCACCGAAGAAATCGGCGACGTGCTGCTGCATCAGGAAGTCATCGCCGGGGTGGGCAACGTCTTCAAGTCTGAAGTCTGCTTCGTTACCGGATTAAATCCATTCGCCCGCGTGGCCGCGCTCTCGCTCGAACAGATTCAGTCGCTCATCGCCGCATCGGTGCGGCTGGTGCGCGCCAACGTGCTTGAGGATTCCGGCGATACCATCGTGACGTTTGGCGGCCGCCATCGCCGCACCACGCACTCGTCCGATGCCAGTGAAAGCCTGTGGGTCTACGGCCGCCCTGGCGAGCCCTGCCGCCGCTGCGGTGAAATCGTGCGCCGGCGCATTCAGGGACCGGACGCGCGCGTCACCTTCTGGTGCCCCCGCTGCCAGCCCATGCCCGACGGCAGTGAAGTGGACGGGTAGCGGACTTCCTCTGCATGTGAGATCGGCATTGTGATCTCCCACCCATTTCGCAAAGGGCGCGAAATGGATGGTGCACGGACATTGGTGCAGCTCCAAGCGGAGAAGACTAGTTCCCGCTCTTGCCCAGCCCGAAGATCTTCTGAATGATGTTGCGATGATCGGCGGGGTGGTCGCAGGTGTCGGTCGGCGCGGTGCCGTCGAGGAAGGCCGCCGTGTAGTCGTCGGGGCAGGCGGAGTCGGCCAGCAGGTTGCTCACCTGGTCAAGCGTCACCACCTGCACGCCTTCGGGCGGCGTGAACTCATTGGTGTCGGAGTACTGCGGCAACTGGATTGCGTTCTTCATGAACTCCGCCCAGATGGGCGCCGCCGCCTGCGCGCCCTGCATCTTGATGTCGGTGTAGTCGTCGTTGCCCACCCACACAATGCACAGCAGGCTGCTGGTGTATCCGGCAAACCACGCGTCGTGATCGGTGCCGGTCTTGCCCGCCGCCGGCGCCCTGAAGCCCATGTTGCGCACGCCCGCTCCCGTGCCTTTGCCCTGCAGCACGCTCTCCAGCAGGCTGGTTGTCAGATAGGCTACGCGAGGGTCAAGCACCTGGCGCGAAGTCGGCGTGTAGTCGGTGATCACGTCGCCGGTCGGGGTGCGAACGCTGGCCAGCATCCAGGGATCGAGATGCACGCCGCCGTTGGCGAAGACCGTGTATGCCCCGGACATATCGAGCGGCGTTGCGCCGTAGGATCCGATCGCCATCGACGGCGTTCCCTGCGCGCTCTTGATGCCGGCATCGCGAGCCAGCGAAGCCACGCGATCGAACCCGACCATGCTGGCCAGGCTGATGGTGGCATTATTGTCTGACCGCATCAGCGCGAAGCGCGCCGTGATATTGCCGTAATACTCGCCCTCAAAGTTGCGCGGCGTGTATTCGTATGGAGTTCCTTCGCCGTAAGTGTTCTGCGAATCATTGAGGATCGTGACCGGCGAAAATAGCTTGGTTTGACCGGGCAGCATAGTGCCTTCAGCGGCCGTTTGGAAGGCCGACGCATACACAAACGGCTTGAAGATTGAGCCCGTGGGCCGCACCGCGACCGCGTGATTCACCTGCGAGACGCCGTAGCTGCGCCCGCCCACCAGCGCCAGCACCTGCCCCGTATGCGGATTGAGCGCTACCAGCGCCACCTGCGGATACACGTACTGCTTGCCCAGCTTGCGATCGCGCGCATGCAACTGGTCAACACGTGCGTCAACAACTTTGAGGGCCGTTTCTACAGCGCTGGTGGCCACGCGCTGCAGATCGGGATCGAGCGAGGTGTAGATCCTCAACCCCTCGCGGTTGAAGTCGCGATCGCCCAGCTTCTGCAACAACTGGTCGTGAACCAGGTCGACAAAGTAGGGCGCCTCGCTGGCATCCATGCTGCCCGGCACCAGGTGCAAAGGTTCGCGCTTTGCGTCTTCAGCCTGCTCCTTGGTGATGGCGCCGGTTTCAACCATCGAGTCGAGCACCAAGTTGCGGCGCTCGAAGGCGCGGTCCTGGTGGCGGAAGGGATTCAGCCGGCTGGGGCTTTGAATGACTCCCGCGAGCAGCGCGCACTCAGAGAGCGACAGATGCTGCACATCCTTGCCGAAGTAGTCCTGCGCGGCCTCGCCGAATCCATCGATCGAGAAACTTCCCCGCTGCCCGAGCGGCACCTCGTTGGCATACATCTGGAAGATCTGCTTCTTGGTGAAGCGATTTTCGAGCTGAAAAGTGATGACCACCTGCAGGAACTTGCGCTTGAAGGTGCGCTCCGGCGTGAGGAAGAACATCTTGGCCAGTTGCATGGTGAGCGTCGAACCGCCTTCCATGTAACGATGCCTTGGGCTCAGGTCGTTCAGCACCGAACCCATCAGCCGGTAGTAATCCACGCCATTGTGCTCAAAGAAGCGCCGGTCCTCGATGGCCACCACTGCGTTCACCATATTGGGCGGCAACTCGTCGTAGGTGATCAGGCGGCGCTTGGTGCGGCTCGCGTCCTCGCTCAGACCGGTGATGAGCTGCGGCTCAAGTTCGTAGCTCGAGAGCGCCTCGCCCCGGTCGTCGGTGATCGCGTCCACCATGCCGCCGCTTACGTGAATGGTGGCGCTGTCAGGCGCGTGATACGATTGCGGCCCGGGATGCACGGTGATGGATTGCCCGCTTATTTTGTAGGTGCCGAGCTGCGACTGGGGCGACGCGCCCACCTCCGTGTATCCGGCTTCGCGCAGTTCGTTGGCAATCAGATTGACGGTCAGCTTTTGCTCTGGGCGCACCTCGCGCGGCGCCGCATAAATCTTCGCCGTATCCACAAACAGCGGCTGCTCAAAGCGCTGCTCCACAATGCCGCGGTACTTAAAGTAGGTGTACTCAAAGATGCAGAAGCCCGCAAGCAGGGCCAGCGCGACTACCGCCCCGCCAAACAGCAGGAGCCTTTTGGTCAGCGAGCGCCGGCCGGTATTGCGCGCGATTCTGATTTTCAATGCCATGTCTTAAACAGCTCTCAGCTTTCAGCTCTCAGCTTCGTCTTGCTTCCCAGTTACGAGTGTGGTTGAGCAGTCGTTCCTTTCGCTCTTCCGGCTCCCATGCACTCCGCTTTCAACTGTGCTTTGCAACTGACCCCTGATCCCTGGTCCCTGATCCCTGCTTTTACGCCTCTCCCAGCAGCCGCTCTTCCTGCACCTTTTCCTTCAACAGCGCTGCAATTTCGCCCAGCGCCACGTCAATGCTTGTGCTGGTTGCGCGCGTCACCAGTTCCACCTGGCCGCCGGCGGCCTTCTTGCCCACATTAATGCGGTACGGGATGCCTACCAGGTCGGCATCTTTGAATTTGACGCCGGCGCGCTCGTCACGGTCATCAAGCAGCACATCCAGGCCCTCTGCTTCCAGTTCCCCGGCCAGCCTTTCGCCGGTCTCGCGCAGCGCCGCGTCGGACACATTCGTCACCGTAACCACCACCGTGAACGGCGCAATCGACGCCGGGAGCCAGAAGCCGTTCGCATCGTTTGACTGTTCAATCGCCGCCGTCAATATGCGCTCCATGCCGATGCCGTAACTGCCCATGATAGGCGCCACTTCCTTGCCGTTCTCGTCCAGCACGCGCGCGCCCATCGATTCGGTGTACTTGTAGCCCAGCTTGAAGATGTGCCCTACCTCGACAGCCTTGCCCACGACGAGCTTGCCGCCGCAATTGGCCCCATTCCCGCCTGTTGTCGGGCAGGCCTCGCCCTCGTTCACGCTGCGGATATCGGCCATCAGCGTCCAGCCAAAGTCGCGGCCCGGGCTCACGTTGCGCAGGTGGTAATCCAGCTTGTTGGCGCCGCACACCATGTTCCTGCGGCCTTTGAGCGAATGGTCCACCACCACCGTCAACCCTTCACCCAGCGGAGTCTTCTCCGGCGCGAGGCCCACGGGGCCGAGATACCCGGCCGGCCCTTTCATGTATTGCGTCAGCTCTTCGGTCTGCATGGTGCGCAATTCAGCCGCGCCCACCGCACCCAGCAGCTTGGTCTCGTTTACCTGGTGATCGCCGCGCAGAAACGCCGTCACGCCATGCCACGTGTCCTTTGCTCCTTTGGCGCCGCGCTTCAGCGCCATGTAGGCCACGCACTTGATGTCGCTGGCCGGCGAGATCTTGAAGAACGCCGCCACATCGGCGATGGCGCCGCAGCCCGGCGTCGCGACCAGCTCGGGCATGCCGTCGCCCGTGGTCTCCATCTCGGTGACCGGCGCAAGCACTGAAGTTGCCTTTTCGAGGTTCGCCGCGTAGCCGCATACCGGGCAGCTTGCAATCAGGTCCTCGCCCGCGCCGGTGTAGACCATGAACTCCTGCGACTGCGAGCCGCCCATCGAACCCGAATCAGCCTCCACAGCCACGAACCTGAGCCCGCAGCGCGTGAAGATGCGGCGGTAAACCTGGTCGTGCAGGTCGAAGCTCTTGTCCAGCCCCGCCTTGTCGATGTCGAAGGAGTAGGAATCC
>Ga0326727_10002767_pt1 | contig 58441 bp, 51 predicted proteins | sample MB2enrmetagenome_FD_207643 | JGI IMG/M metagenome (GOLD analysis project Ga0326727, IMG submission 207643) | Lab enriched peat soil microbial communities from McLean, Ithaca, NY, United States - MB29MY | ecosystem: Environmental > Terrestrial > Soil > Wetlands > Peat | place: USA: New York... | reverse complement strand
ACGTCCACGTGGTCGAGGTCAGCATTGTGGCGACCGACGCCAAGGGCGCGCGCGCCGAAGGCCTCACCGCCGCCGACTTTCGCGTGTGGGACGACGGGAAAGAGCAGACCATCGCCAGCTTCGAGAAGCTCGACTCGCAGACGAATCTGGCGCCAACCGGCCTGCCGCCCAACACCTACTCGAACCGGATAGGCAATCAGGGGCAGCCTCAAGTGCTTTCGATGATCCTCCTGGACGCCATTCACACTGACTGGATATCCCAGAACTACGCGCGATGGGCCATGGAGACCATCCTCGGCCAGATCGAGCCGGGAGAACGCGTGGCGATCTATGCCCTCGGCCGCGACTTTCGCGTAATCCACGATTTCTCCTCCGACAGGCAATCGCTCCTCAACGAGATCAAGGCATACCATGTCGATCCGCAGTTGTTCATGCCCCACGAAGTTGCCGGCTACCGCCGCAGCGGCGGCGACATGCGCTATACGCTGGACGCGATGAAAGCCCTGGCCGACTATGTGAAGGGCGTCCCCGGGCGGAAGAACCTGATTTGGCTGTCGGCGGCCTTTCCAGCCTTGGCCGCCGCTCACATCCCCGGCAATCCGATGAACCAGGCGGTGACGGCGCTGAGCAGCGCCAACATCTCGGTCTATCCTGTCGACCCGCGCGGCCTGACTGGAGCCGGACCGGCGCCCAACGTCGACACCATGATAAATATCGCGGATGCCACTGGCGGAAAAGCCTATTACGACCGCAACGATCTGGACCGCGGCGTGCGCCTGGCATTGGACGACACCCGCGAGATATACCTGCTGACCTACTCTCCCAAAACCATCGCCCAGGATGGCGCCTATCACGCCATTCGCGTCCAGACTACCCGGCCCGGCGTCGAGCTGCGCTATCGCCGCGGCTATAATGCCCCGGGCCGCGAAGAACCCGCCGGCGCGGAGGTGACGGATCGTCTTGCGAGCGTGGTCTCGTCTCCCCTGGACGTCTCCGGGATCGGCATTCGGGCGACCGTCGACCAGGCCCCCGGCGGCAATGACGTGAGCGCGGTCTTGCATATCGATCCCGCGGACCTCGAATTGACCCCCATCGGCGCGACATGGACCGGAGCGCTTCGTCTCGAGGCCGTTCAAACCAGCGCCACCGGCGAGCGGCTCGGCGGCGTGACCCAATCCGCCGCGATCAACCTGCAGCCGACGACTTACCGGCGCGCCTTGGCGCAGGGGCTCGATTTCCACATGAAGTTCAAACGCCAGCCCGCGGCCGTGGCAGTGAGAATCGGAGTAGTCGACGAGCGCGGCGGGAACGCGGGTTCGCTCTCCGTTCCCCTGCCGCCGAAGCGGTAGGTTCGGGCGGCGGCCCCTTGCGCGTAACTACAAAAAGAGCTACGTTTGAAATTGGAATTCGAATGGGACGAGCGGAAGGCCCGGCAGAACATCGCCAAGCATGGCGTGCCGTTCGAGTACGCCGTCAGGCTCTTCTTGGACCCGCGGCGACTGGACGGCGGGGACGCCCGCTACGACTACGGAGAGGAACGGCGGCGCACCCTCGGCAAGATTGAAGGGCGGCTTTATGTGATCGCCTACACCGTGCGCGGCAAGATCACTCGGGTGATCTCCGCCCGGAAAGCTAACGAACGCGAGCGGAGGAAATACGATGAAGCGCTATCGGCTTGACCCCCAGAAGCCCCGGAAGCTCACCCCGGCGGAGGCCCGGCGGCTGGATGCGATGCCCATCGACTATTCCGACATTCCCGAGCTTGGAGACGAATTCCTTACGAAGGCCACCGTGCCCTGGCCGCCCGTGAAGAAGCAGTTGACCATCCGCCTCGACGCAGATGTGCTCGATTGGCTCAAGCTCCACGGCAGAGGGTACCAGACCCGTATCAACCATATTCTGCGCGTGGTGATGGAGAGCCAGCCGCCCGCCCCGGCGCGGTAGGGTACAGGGTATTCTCAAAGTAGGAGCAGCGGCAATGGAAGTGCACGTCACCGGGGAATTGGAAGCGAAGATCACGCACTCCGCCGCCACGCTGGGCTGCAATCCCGACGAACTGGTGCAGGATGTTCTCACGCGGCATTTCGAGGAGGAAGCCCATTTCGTCGAGGCCGTGAAGCTCGGCGAGGAAGCTCTCGATCGGGACGAATACCTTACCCATGAGCAGGTTGGCCAGCGCCTTCAGCGGTTTCTACAACCCTGATGGAGGTCCGTTGGTCGCTCGGAGCCCGGCATAGCCTCGGGAAAAGGGGACATTTCTTCTTTGCCTTGACACCTGACAGCACAGCCTCGCGCGTCGCGCATAGTTCAGGTACAATTGCACGCTAGAGAGGCCAGATGAAACAACACAAGGTCGAATTCTTTAGCCAGAGGGGCCGCGACCACGAGAACATTGGTTGCGGAGCCGCCTCGCTGATGATGCTTTTACGCCACCACCGGCTCCCAATTCGAGTTCCTTCCTATCGCGATCTTTGTGAGTGCCTTTGGCTGACGGTCGATCCAGAAGTCAAAGGCTGGCAGCGCAAGTGGGGCCGCGGAGCATATCAAAGTGATGTGGAGCGGGCGCTGAATGGAATGGCATCAAGCGACAAGGATTACATCCTGTTCTCGAAGGTCGACGAAAAAGACTCCGAACGGGCGATGCCTCGCATCAAAAAGGGGCTCGGCTTTGGCCCGATCATGTCCGCCATGAAAGGGAAGGGATTCGGCGCCGGGGAGGGACACTGGGTCGTGATCACTGGCTACCAAGATGGAGAGCTTCGCTATCTAGACCCATGGCTCCGGCACGGCGATGAGAAAGCTCTGTCCAGCGCCGCATTTCGCAAGCACTGGGATGGTTGTGGTTTCTTTCTGAAGCTTCCATGCAAGCGCACGTGTGCCTAAGTCAGATTTCTTTCGGACCGCGCCTATTGCCCCGATCCGTCTCGCAATGGGTAGATTTCGCGACGGTGGCCGAAGGCCCCGAGATCGGGTCCTTGCGCACCTCAAGAGTCTACCGCGGAATGAGGCATACAAAGCGAAAACGATCTCTCAAGTCTGGCGGATGGCCACATGGCCGCCGCAGACCCTCATTCCCCGTAACTGATTTCCGCCTGCCGCGCCGAAATACCCGCGTAAATCAGCAGCAGCGCGGCCACCGCCAGCAGGCCCGGAATGGCGATCCAGGCCGACGCCGGGTCGGTCTCGATTACCATCAACGAGAACGGCGGCTCCGCCGGCACTTCCACCGGGCACAGGCTCTTCAGGTAGAAGATCACGCTGATCTTCTTGAGCAGGGCGGGCAGGAATGGGTTGAGCGCTTCCCACACCCACACCACCGCGGCCGGGATCATCGGGTTCTTGTAAATCAAACCGCAGACCAGGAACACCGCGCCGTATCCTATGCATCCCAGAGCGGTCACTAATAAATAGGACCCAAGCTGGCCGAGCCCGGGACCATGCACCAGGTAGTCGGTCCAGGCTGCGCCGAAATGCCGACCCAGCAGCAGGAAGGTGGCCGCCACGCTGGGAAGAAACAGCATCAGCGCCACTGTCAGGCCGGCTAAGTACTTACCCGCGGCCAGTAACTCCCGCCGCAGCGGAGTCATGAAGTAGTAATGCAGGGTCTTTTCCAGCATCTCTCCGCGAAACAGGCTGGTGAAGATGCCCATGCACCCGAAGAAGATCGAGCCGCGCAGAAAATACACCAGGAACATCCCGGCGAAGATCACGCTATCCTCGCCCAGGCTGTGCCGCCCGGAGCGGCGGTGGTTCAATTCGATCAGCCAGTGCAGCAGCGCGACCACCACCGGCCCGATGGCCAGGCAGTAAATCCACCAGCCGCGCTTGGAGAAAGCCGTACGCTTCAATTCGAGCCGCAGCACGCCGGCTATCTGGCGAATCCACAGATGCGTCATACCGCGCTCCCTTCGGCCCCGATCAGGTATTGGTAGACCGAGTTCACATCGTCGTCCGCCGGCGCCACAGACTCCACTTGAAGCCCGGAATCCAGGATGACTCGGTTCAACAGCAAATAGAAACTGTCGGCGTCCTTGGTGCTGAGCAGCAGGTTCTTGCCATCGCCATGAATGCGGGCTTCCACGATGTGATTCTGGTCGAACAGGCGCGCGGCCAGCACGGCGGGGCGGTCGCAGCGCACCAGGATCTGCATGGGCTGGTCCTTCACCTCGCTGCGCACACCCTGGATGGCGCCCTCCGCCACCACGTAGCCCTGGCTGAGCAGAATCACCTGGTCGGAGATGCGGTCCACCTCGTGCAGTATGTGGCTCGAGACAATCACGTGGCGGCCCTGCTCTCCCCACTGCCGGAACAGGGCGATGGCTTCGGCCCGCGCCATGGGATCCAGGCCGTTCAGCGGCTCGTCGAGGATGATGACCTGCGGATCGTGCGCGATGGCCTGCGCCAGCTTGACGCGCTGCCGCATGCCCTTGCTGTACGCCCCCACCAGGCGGTTGGCGGCTTCCGACAAACCTACTAACTCAAGGGACTGCTTAGCGCGCTGGTCGCATTCCGCATCGCTCATTCCGTGCATACGCAGAAACGCATACAGAAACTTGTAGCCGGTTAGTCCCTTGGGAAACGCGTCGAACTGGGTGCAGTAGCCCACCAGCCGGCACAGCCGCTCGGGGTCCTGCGGGGAGACGCCCAGCACGCGGATTTCGCCCTCGGTGGGACGGAGCAGGCCGGTCATCAGGTTCATGAGCGTGGTTTTTCCGGCGCCGTTGGGGCCCACCAGGCTGGTCACGCCGGGAGGAACCGTCAGGTTCACCCGGTTCACGCCCAGCACCTCGCCGTAGAAGCGGGAGACGTTTTCGAAGGCGATGGTGATTTCCGGACTCACCGCACCACCTCCGCGCCGCGCACCCGGCGCGCCAGCATGTAGAGGCAGGCCAGGCAAACCACGGCCAGCGCGGTCCAGCAGGCCCACAAGGGCAGCTCTTCGCCTGTGGGCACGCGGAAAAAGACCGCCCCCGTGGTGGTTCTCCGCCCGCCTTCGAAAAGCTCCTCCCAGGTAGATCCCACCAGGTAGCCGAGGCTCAGCAGATGGCCCCAGTTGGTGCGTTCGACGGCGTTAATCGTCGCCCCGAATGCCGCCGTAACGAAGAACGTGACGAACATCAGCGCGCCGGCCGCGGGCTTCCACTTCACCCACGCGGAAAGCGCCAGCGCCAGCAGCGACACCAGCAGAATCCAGATCCAGGCGCTGAAGAAGAAGGCCCACGCCAGGCGGGCGTTATCCGCCATCCACTGCCAGCCCTCCATGTAGCCTTGGAGCGCGAAGAGCAGCAGTCCGGGAACCCAGGTCATCAGCGAAGCCAGGATCGCCAGCACGCTCATTTTGCCCAGCACATATTCGACGCGCGAAAACGGCCGCGCCAGATACAGCGAGAGGGCGTTGTTGGCCAGGTCGGGCGATACCTGCCCGGGGCCCACGAAGGCCGCCAGGAACAGCGCCATCACGCTCTGCCAGCCCAGCAGATTCTGGAAGAAGGTCACATTGATGGAAATAATCCGCGAGGCGTTTTGCACGTTCAGCAGCCGCAGAGCGCTGTCGTTGTGCGCCACGTAGATGAGCAGCGCGCAGATCAGCGGATAGATGAAGGTGGCCACGTAGAACAGGGAGATGAAGCGCGAGCGGCGCAGGTCCTCGAAAGCATAGCGCGGGATCGTGAAAAGCCGCGACCAGGAAGGCGTCAGCGCGCCCTCGTACGGCCGGTACGTCTTCTTATAGACGGCCATTGGCGGTCTCCATGGCTTTGAGGAAGATATCTTCGAGCGAATCGCGTTTGTGATTCAGCCGGCGGATCTGCACGGCCTGTGCGGCGGCCACCTCGTACAGGCGGCGCACTTCCAGGCCATCGGGCAGCACCAGCTTGACGCGGCCCTGCGCGCCGGGGGCAGTCTCGCATCCCAGCTTTTCCACGGCTTCGAGAAAGCAGCCATTGTTCTCGCCGCGCGTTTCGATTTCCAGGAAACGGCGGTTCGAGCGGCGCTCTTCCTCCAGGTTGCAGAACGCCGCGATGGCGCCGTCCTTCAGAATCAGGACCTCGTCGCAGCACTCTTCCACGTCGCGCAGCAGGTGCGAAGAGAGTATCAGGCGCAGGTCGCCGCGATCGCGGATTTCCCGAATGAGCTGGATCATGCGCGCGCGCTGGGGCGGGTCGAGGCCGTTGGTGGGCTCGTCCAGAAACAGCAGCTTGGGGCCATGCGCGATGGCCTGCGCCAGCTTGGCGGATTGCTTCATGCCCAGCGAATACGTGCCCAGTGCGCGGTACCGGACTTCGCCCAGGCCGACGTAGAAGAACGCTTCGTGAGCCCGTTCGAGCGCGTGTTCCCGCGGCAGGCCGGCCAGCTCCGCCATCAGCCGCACAAAACGCACCCCGCTCATGCCCGCGATGAAAGCGTCGTTCTCCGGCATGTAGCCGATCAGGCTGCGCACCTGGCGCGCATGTGTGCGGATATCTTGTCCGAAAACCCGCGCGGTTCCCGAAGACGGCTGGTGGAAGCCCAGCAGCGTGTTCAGCAGCGTCGACTTCCCGGCCCCGTTGGGACCCAGCAGGCCGATGGACTGCCCGGTGAGCGAGGCGTTCAGCTTCCTGAGGATGGCTCGCTCCCCGAAGCGCACCTCCAGGTTGTCCAGTTGGATGACCGGGTCCATTCTATTGCCGATACGCAGGCCGGCGCGCGGGTGTTCCCAGGAACTGTCCCAGGGGAAGAGCGCTGCCGGCGATTCCCAGCAGGCTTTCGTGCGCGAAGTTGCTGGGGTTCATCCCCATCATGTTTCCCGCGCCGGCGATGGTGACCCGATCCTGCTCGCCGTAGGCGGCGATGAAAGAGGGCTGAAGATTGCCCAGGTTCCCGAGCGGGTTTGCGCCGCCCTTGGACTGCGGCGCCATAGAACCCAGCATTCCGATCAGCGGTCCCAGCGTGGAACCCAGGTTCTGGTAGAGGACCGCCGAGAAGTTGGCGTAGTGATCGCGCGGCATCAGGGACACGAACTTCGTGGAGCGAGTTATAGAAGTTCGTGCGGCCCTGGCCTGGAGCGCCTGGGAAACGATGGCGCGCGAAGGGCCCGCAATCAGATAACCGTCCGCGAACGCATAGTGGGCCTCGGTAAGCGGGTTGGGGTCGGCCGCGCCGAGCATGTAATACACGCGGCCATCCACCGTCTCCTCGGAGGTGCGCAGCGGCTTGCCGCCGGTCTTGGCCGATTCCCGGCCGTAGATTTCCACCAGCTTCTGAATCGTGGTCTCAAAACGCGGCGGATCGTAGACCTCGGCAATCAGCTTCCAGGAAGGCGTGGGGAACATGGGGCCGTCGATGGCCAGAGCGAACTCGCCGCCCAACGCGGCGCCCAGATCGTGGCGCACGTCCAGGCCGTCCTGCCGTTGCACGTCGTCCAGGGCCTTGCCGGCATTCTCCGCGGAGCGCTGTTCGAGCGCCAGTAGCTCCTCCACAATCGCCACCGGGCTCTTCACCACGAAGGCCATCAGGAAGGAGGCGTCCGGGGAAACATAATCGAGCGACCCCATGGGCGCCGGCGGAGCGAGCCAGGCGGCGATTCCGGTGCGCGGCCCGTCGAAGCCGATGGTGGCGCGGCCTTCCGCGTGGTCGTTGACGCGCCGCTCCTCCCTCATGATGTAGCGTACGCCCTCGGATGGAACGCCCATGCGCTGGAGATCCGTACAAGAGACCGTTTCGGCCCCGGACTGCTGGGCTTCCACCAGGCGGGCATAACACGGTGAACCCTGGAAGCCTCCCTGCGGGGCGTCGAGCGAGCGGGCCAGGGAATCCACGGCTTCAGGCTGCGCGCCGAACACAACCAGACCGGGGTGTTCCTCGACGGACAGCGACAAACCCTCGCGCTTCAGGAAATCGCGAAGCCCCGGACGCCTGGCAGTGGCCAGGAAAACGGGCGGCTGGAATTCGCCATTCTTACCCGGAAGACCCACCACGGCGACTTCACCCAGATACTCGCCGGCGGCTTGCAGCTTCCCAAGCATGGGCGCGGTCGCGCCGGAGAGCCACGCGCGCATCCGCGGATTCTGCGATATCTGCTGCCGCAGGGCTTCCTGCGCGTCGCCGAGAGCCCCCGCTACGTCGGGCAGGATTCCGAAAAACACGGTGTTGGCCGGGGCATACTGGAGCAGCGGGCTGACGCGGCCGGCGGCCGGCTTGCCGGCAGCCGCTGCCATGCGCTCGCTGCTGCGGCTCCAGGAGATGTCGTACTGGATCGGGGCCTGCTCCAGGTTCAGCCCGGACACGCTCTGCTCGCCGGGATGCAGAATCTTGTCCTGGTTGTCCTGGGATACATGAACTTCGCCTTGAATCACCGAAACGCGCGAGCCTTTCACCCCCGCGTTGACGCTGAAAACGGTGCCCGTGACCGCCACCCGGCAATCCGCGGTGGCCACGTAGAGATGGCCCGAGCTCCGCTTGGCCACCTGCACGATGACGTCGCCCCGGCCCAGGTGGATGGTGACGTCCTTCCCGCTCCGCGACGTGGAAAACTCGGCGCGCTCGCGCATTTCCACGGTGGAACCGTCGCTCAGATGGATCACCGCTTCGGAATCCTTGGCGGTGCGTATGTCCACCCCGTCCGGCAGGTCCGCGCCGGCCGCCAGCGGACGAATGCCGGCCGGCGAAATCTCGTAGAGCGCGCCGTTCACCGTCTGGATGAACGCCCGCCCGGAGCCATGGCCGTACTGGTCGACGGCTACCCAGATCAAAACCCCGGCCGCGATGGCGCCGGCGGCGGCCGCCCACCGCAGCCCGTAGCGGGGCCGGCGCGCGGCGCCCTCGGCCGTTTGCGGGCCGGGAAACGCCACCACTTTGCCGTCGTAAGCGCGGCGGCAGGCCACGCACTGGTTCAGATGGTCTTTCAACAGCAGCGCGCGCGCCTCGCCGAGGCGCCCGTTGCGGTAATCGGAGAATAGGGCCTGAAAATCGGCGCAGCCGCGGATGGGCTCGGCCGGCTTCTGCCCGGCGGTCTCCGCCAGGCGCGCCCACACCCGCGCGGCTGCGGCTTCCACCACCGCGGCATCGGGCGATTCGTCGCGAATCTCGGTCACGGCTCGCTCCAGGGCGGGTTCCATGGGATTGATTTCGGGGGTCATGCTACTCCTCCCACGTAGGAACGGTACTCTTCCTGCAACCGGTCGCGCGTGCGCGAGAGGGTCACCGCCACCGTGCCGGGGGTGGTGTCCAACAGGCGCGCGATCTCGGGGTTTTCCTTGCCTTCGAAGAACCGCAGCACGAACATTTGCGCGATGCGCGGATTCAACCGCGCCAGCTCCCCGCGCAGCCAGTCCCGAATTTCCCCCGAGCTGTGGGCTCGGTCGGGCGAGCGGTGCGGCGATTCGGCCAGCACCGGCGCCAGCTCGTCGAGCGGCACGCTGCGCACGTTCTGCCGGGCGCGCATCAGGTCCAGGGCGGCGTTCACCGCGGCGCGGTGCAGGAAACTGGGGACATTGTCCACCGGGTCCGCCGCCGGGTCGCGTTTGAGCATTCGCAGAAAGACGGTTTGCAGCACGTCTTCCGCGTCGCCGGCGTTGCCGGTAATCCGGTAGGCCGCCCGGAACACCATGGCGTGGTTCTCGCGGAAGATCCGCTCCAGGTCCGCGGACTGGCTGGCCGGCTCCATAAGCTGAACGGCGTGCGCTTTCATCCTAGCAGGCTCTTCGTCAACAGAGACGCAGGAGCAGCGCCCGAATTAGCGGGCCGCATCCGTCGTAGGGGCCGGGCATGCCCGGCCCTGCCCACCTGACGTGGAAATCGTGGACTATCATTAGTGGAGAATCCCATGCCAAAGCTCCTCGCGCCGATTCACCCCGGCGAGATTCTTCTGGAAGACGTGCTCAAACCACTGAATATGAGCGTGAACCAGCTCGCCAAATCGCTGGCGGTGGACGCCGCCCGTCTCAACGAGATCGTGCGCGGCCGGCGAGGTATCACCGCCGACACGGCCTTACGGCTCGCGCGATACCTCGGGACCACGCCGGAATTCTGGCTGAAGCTCCAGGTGCATTACGAGCTGCGCGTGGCGCGGCAAACCAGGTTCAAGGACATCGAGCAGGCCGTTCGGCCGCGGCCCGAAGCCGCGTAGGCCGGCACGAGCGCCGTGGCGCACGCACTCGTGCGTCTCTTCTCGACACGCTTCCGGGCTGATCGCATCATGCCGGAGCCGAGCGTCGGCATGAGTGCCGACGCGGCACTCATGAGTGCGTGCGCCACAGCCTTGGCCCTCCGCACTGTGAGAAAATTGCGCTACTCCTTCCACTCCTCCGCCAGCCTGACCAAAGTCCGCACGGGAATGCCGGTCGGCCCTTTGGCCAGGTACGGCTTCGACTCGTCCAGCCACGCGGTTCCCGCGATATCCAGGTGCACCCAGGGCGTTTCTTCGGCGAACTCCTTGAGAAAGATGGCCGCCGTGATGGCCCCTCCCCACCTTCCACCTACGTTGGCCAGGTCCGCGAAGGCGCTCTTGAGGTACTCCTTATAGTCGTCTTCGAGCGGCATGGGCCAGGTGCGTTCGCCGGACCCGCGGGCAGCCTGGAGAACGCGGTCGCGCATGGCGTCGTCGTTGGCAAAGAGGCCCACATTCAGGTGCCCCAGCGCCACCACGATGGCGCCGGTCAGGGTGGCCGCATCCACCAGGTGGGTGCAGCCCTGCTTTCGGGCGTAGACCAGGGCATCGGCCAGAATGAGCCGCCCCTCGGCGTCGGTGTTGATGACCTCGATGGTCTTGCCGGACATGGCGGCCACGATATCGCCGGGGCGCTGGGCGCGCCCGCCGGGCATGTTTTCCACGCACGGGATGAAAGCCGTCACCGTGATCGCGGGCCGGATCTGGGCCAGGGCGCGCATGGCGCCCAGCATGGCTGCGCCGCCCGCCATATCGTACTTCATCTTCTCCATGCCCTCGGACGGCTTGATGGAGATGCCGCCGCTATCGAAGGTGACGCCTTTGCCGACCAGGCCCAGATGCGCGCTCGAAGCGGCCTGGGATGGGCGGTAGCGCAGCACGATCAGAACGGGCGGCTCGGCGCTGCCTTGGGCCACCCCCAGCAGCGCCCCCATTTGGAGCTCCTCCATCCGCGTCCGGTCCAGAACCTCGCACTCCAGCCCGTATTCGCCGGCCAGGGCGCGCGCGGCTTCGGCCACCAGCGAGGGCGTCAGGCGGTTGGCGGGCTCGTTCACCAGGCCACGGGCGTAGTTTTGAGCTTCGGCCACAATGCGCCCGCGCTCCACTGCGTCGTCCAGGTCGGCGCCCTCCGGCGCCACCACCGCGACGGAATCCAAGGATTTCTTGTCGTCGCTGGTCTTGTAGCGATCAGGCTCGAAATCGCCCAGGATGGCGCCCTCCACGGCCGCGCCGGCGAAATCTCCGGATGCGTGTTCCGGGCCGATTTCCAGGGCAATGCTCTTGACCCCTATGGACTTCAACCGCCGCACCGCGGCCCCCGCCAGCTTCCGCATTTCAGCGGGGTCGAACTTCTCGGGCTTTCCGGCCCCCACCAGAAGCACTCGCGGGGAAGACACCCCAGGCACGTGGTGTAACAGTGTCATCTCCAGCGGCTTCCCGGCGATCTCACCGGCATCCATCAAATCGCCGGCCCCGAATCTCGGTTCCCGTTTTCCTTCGAATACCGGCGCGACAACCGCGTCGGCTACTACCTGTTCCAGGGGTTCCCGGTCGATCGATATGCGCATCATTATGAATTGTGACGGAAATCGGCCCACACCGCAAAGCCGCTGACGCGAAAAATATCCCAATTCCGGAAACGGTTAGGCCATTCCGCTGGTCCCCAGCGCGAATGAGCACGCGCCCTGAGGCGGCTATGTCATTGTTTTTGCACGTTCCCGGGAGAAGGCCTGTGGTAGACTCAACAGAGAACCGCTGGGTGGCGTCTTTTCCATAAGCTGTAACGACGCGATACCCGCTAACGTCCAATAGACAGCGGTTCTCTCCAGTTTGGAGTACTGGTGGACTAAAATGGCTGACTTGGCGAATCCGAACAATGCGTCGTCCAACTCTGGCGACAACCTCTCGCGGCTTCTCATAACGCAATTGGAGGAGCCTTGGTATCACTCTTTGATCTTGAGCGTCAGGGATCTGATCCACCCATCCAAACTGCCACCTTTGCAATTGACTTCCAAGCCGGTTGCGGTAGTTGGCGCGGATATTGAAGAGCCCTGGATTCGCTCGCTGATTCAGAACATCAAGGACATCATCCACCCGCCCAAACTGGCGCCCCTCGAGGTGACCTCGAAGCCCATACCGGTGAAGGACATCTGGGGATTGTACGGCCGCCAGAAGAAGTCGTTCCTGATGTCCACCGGGTTTCAGGTCACGGTAGTCGCGATCGTATTCGCGCTGGGCGTATCCAGGCAGGGCCAGGACATGATCAAGAAGGTAGTGCCGATCTTCGCGCCGTCGATCGATCTGACTCCGGCCAATCCTCCGAAAAAGCAGATCATGCAGGGCGGCGGCGGCGGCGGCGACCGCTCCGCGCTGCCGGCCAGTTTCGGCAAGCTGCCCAAAGCGGCGCTGAAGCAGTTTACGCCGCCGGTGGCGGTGTACAACAACGATAATCCCAAGCTGGCCATGGAGCCTTCGATCCTGGCTCCGCCGGATACGGTTCTTCCGCAGGTGAATTCGGATCGCTACGGCGACCCATTCAGCAAGTTCGGGATTCCATCCAACGGCCAGGGCAGCAACGGCGGAATCGGGAACACCAAGGGCAGCGGCGTGGGGAACGGTTACGGAGCCGGCTTCGGGCCGGGCGAAGGCGGCGGGTTCGGCGGCGGAGCGTTCCACGTGGGCGGCGGCGTGACGGCCCCGACGCTGTTGCAGAAGGTCGAGCCCGAGTACTCCGAGGAAGCCCGCAAAGCCAAGCATTCCGGTACCGTGGTGCTCTACATCGAAGTCACCGAGCAGGGCAAGGCGGACAACATCCGGGTGCAGAAGAGCCTGGGACTCGGATTGGACGAGAAGGCCATAGAAGCAGTGAAGAAGTGGAAATTCAGCCCCGGCAAGAAAGACGGCAAGCCCGTCAGGGTGGCGGCGACCATCGAGGTCAATTTCCGGCTTCTGTAATCGATTTTCAGCCAAGCACATCGAGCGGCCCCCGTGGGATAAGCCTCCAGGCTTGTCAATCCGAGCACTGAGGCCGCTCTTTTTTTGTGGCAGACGCTTCCGCCTGCCAACCGGCGGCGCGTGTTTCCACGGCAGTACCGATAGTACCCCTCCAGCCCAAATGAACCGAGTTTAACGGCGCGTGGCAGCAACTTCCTGCGCTCTTACGTTCTTACTCTATCGTGAGCGATCGGACGACTTCAAAGATCGCACAGGAGGCAGGAACAATGAGGTTCATCGGCATTATGATGGTGGCGGCCACGGTCGCCGTGATGGCGGCCATGGCGCAGACCGACACCGTCGATCAGCGCAAACAGAACCAGCAGGAGCGCGTGGCGCAAGGCATCAAGAGCGGCCAGTTGACCGCGGGCGAAACCGCCAACCTGGAGACCAAGGAGGCGGCCGTCAACCAGGAAGTGCACACCGACCGCACCCTAAACGGCGGCAAACTCACCAACCAGGAGAAGCGGATCGTCAACCGGCAACAGAACCAAATGAGCAAGCAGATCTACGCCGACAAGCACAACGCGGCCACCCAGGGCACGCCCAAGAGCGAGGTAGGCGCGCGCAGCAGGAACCAGCAGGAGCGCATTGCCAGCGGCGTTGCCTCCGGCAAGCTGAGCGCCGGTCAGACAGCCGGGCTGGAAAAGGGCGAAACGGCCATTAACAAAGAGGTCAAGACCGACCGCACGGCCAACGGCGGCAAGCTCACCGCGGCCGAAAAGAAGCAGGTCAACCAGCAGCAGAACAAGATGAGCGCCAGAATTTACCGCGACAAGCATTAGCCCGCCGCGACCGTCTGATTTGTTTCTCGGCGCTTCGGGCCTGACGCGCCCCTGCCTTTGAACCGGGCCCACGCAGGGGCCGGGCACGCAGGGCGCGCCGGGCCCGGCGCGTTTCTAGCCGCCGCCGCGGGCCAGCGCCGTGTCGACGCGCGAAACGGCCTCGCCGGGGCGAAACGGCTTCGGAATCAAAAGACAACGCTCGGTGAGCGGGCACTCCTGGCACCCCAGATCGAAGCCCGACATGAGGATGGTGCGGGTGGCCGGATACCGGGTGGCAACCCAATTCGCCAGCTCGTGCCCGTTCATCTTGGGCATCACAACGTCGGAAAGCACGGCATCGAACCGTTCCGTCTCGCACAAAGCCATCGCCTCCGGACCGTCGGGCGCGGTGCGGACTTCATATCCCGCCATACCGAACGCGGCGGAAAGCAGCGTGCGAATAGAGGATTCGTCATCCACGATCAAAATGCGAGGCATATCTCCGAGACTACCCAGCGCCGATTATTTGTACTGTACCATACGCTCGGGCGAGCGCGAACACGCCCAAAGGGAGCATGCGGCGTGAGGGGCGAGTCATTGAATGTTCAGGCCGGCCACGTTCGAGGCTACCCCGTCCGCAACCAGGTACGCCAGCACATCGCCCATGCCGGCCAGACTTTTCGGAATCGAGATGTCCACCTGGTCCAACCCCGCATACGACGACGCACCGGCGTAGATTACCGGCACGCTCTGCCCGGCGACGAAGCATTGGACGGAAGCGGCGCCGCGGATTCCCGTGCCATAGAGTTCGACATATAGCGTGCCGGTGGCGCCGCCCACGCTCAGCGGCGCCGCGAGGCAGCTCCCCGCCGCGGGCGGATTGCACGTGAACACGGTCTGGTTCACCCTCTGATCCGATGCCGTCACCACGTACGCAATGGCCGCCGCCACGCCCGCGCCGTCCGAGTTCATGGTATAGAGGCCCGGCGCGGAAGCCGCGGTGGCCAGGGACCAGGCGAACGGCGCCGCGGCGCCTTGCAGCACCGACATCGTCACCCGGCCCGCCGCGAGACCCGCCGGAACCAGAATGTTCGCCTGTGAGGGCGTGACCGCGAAAAGCGGCGCAAGCTGGCTGTTTCCCGCGCTGTCGACAATCTGAACCGAAGTTCCTCCCAGAACCGTGGGCAGCGGCAGCGCCGACGCGCTGGCGGTCCCGGAAGCTATGCCTGGTCCGAACAGAGTCACGATCTCTTGCGGCGCCACCGGCCCCGATGCATAGCTGGCGCTGTTGACCACGGCCACATTCGCCGCGGAATTCAGATCCACCCGCAGCACGCTGTAAGCGGGCACGGTGACCGGGTTCGCGGAGGTCGAGGTCTGCACCGAAACGGCATTGGGGTTCGCCGCCGTGTTAGTGACAGTCGGATCGGAACCCGCGATGAACTGGACCGGCAGCGTTCCCGAAACCGGCGTTCCGTTTACGCGGATGGTCGCCTGATTGGCTGCCGCTCCCTTGTTCGCGATCACTACGCTCTGCTGCCCGTAGGCGCTGGTGTAAGCCTGCGCGTAGAGCGCCGGAATTTGCCCCAGGCCGGTAGCGGCCACGGTGGCGCCGCCGGTCACAACCGTCGAGTCCACCTGCGTCGCATTGCGCAGAACGCCATTCAGCACCGCGACTCCCATGGGCTGCGCGGTCGTGAAAAAACCGAAGTTCAGGGTGAGCGTATCGATGGTGGTCCCCGCGTAATAAGCGTTCTGGGTGTCCGTATAGTGAGTATTGGCGGCGTAAACGCCCCGCGTGCCCGTGAGCGCGTGCGGCCCCACGTACAACATGGATGGCACGCTGGACATCCGCATGACGAACTCGGCCGCGTAGATGGCGCCGTAAAGCGTTCCGTCGGTCACCGAAGTGCCCGTACCCAGCCCGTCGCTCGAGGGCAGGAATTCCGATATCAGAAACTTCGTTCCGGGCGGATTCAGCGGGGCCAGATAGCCGGTGACATATGTCGACGTCTTGGAAGCCAGCACCGCGTTCTCGTCCGCCATCCACTGGCTGAAGTCGCCGGTGCTCTGGGCTGGGTACTGGTGGTAGGTCACCGCGTCCCAGTATGGATTGGCATAGCCGGCGATCGACCGGTCCCACGCCGGATTGGAACTGGCGTCGCCCGCGTCCATGAAGAAAAGGGCCACCACGGCATCGGGGTCGGCCGCCTTAATGGCATCGCGATAAGGCTTCATCTTGGCCGCGTAATCGGCGCCCGACTGAAAAAACGCCGTGTAAAAATAGGGCTCGTTGGCCAGCTCCCACACCGCCACGGGGATGTGATTGGCCTTGGCGAAGGCCGCCATCTGCCCGGCGGACTGGGGCGTGTCGGTGAAGGCGTTGAAGCACACGATCAGCTTGGCCCCCAGAAAGTTGGCGCGGTTGGCCGCATCCACAAACGAGCCGCCGCCCTTCCCATTGGTCCATGGAACCCCCTCGGCGAGCAGCGTGCCGATATTCGTGCCTTGAAACTGCGCCGCCCAGTCGGGAACCATCAGCCCGGTCTGCCAATCGAATGCGTCGCTGAAGCTGCCGCTGGGATATCTCACCCAGCCCGGCGATAGTTGCGCGGCCAGATTCTCCAACCGGTAGTCGAAATACTCGGCCGGAAAAACCACCTCGTCGTTGAAACCGCTGAAATTGGAATTGAGCGCGGTGGCGCCGGTGGTGGCGATGTCAATGGTGGCGGAAACCTGCGCCGGCGCGCTGAAGCCGGCCGCCATCAATGCCAGCGGCAGCCAGACAGGAAGTATCTTCATGTCTTTGAAATCGTTCAAGAAAACCGCCTCGGAACTGCAATGAAATAAACACGCGCCGCGCGGCGAAGTCGCGCCGCCGCCAATTCGACCGCAACTAGGCCTCGCGTCGCGGTTTTAGGGAATAGATGCAGCGGAATCAGACTCTTCGCGCCGGCCTCGCTGTGTTGTCGGCGATCCTGGCGGCGTTCCTGGTTGCAGGCCGCGCACCCACTCAAACCGTATCGCCCCCCGCCGCTCCGCCGGGCCTCGAAAAGATTCAGCATTTCGTCTTCATCATGCAGGAGAACCGCAGCTTCGATCACTACTTCGGCGCGTATCCCGGGGCCGAGGGTTTACCTCCCGGCGTGTGCGTCCCCGATCCCTCCGTCGGGACATGCGCCGCGCCCTACCACGACTCCGCTCTGGTCAACCAGGGCGGCGCGCACAATTGGGCCAATGCTCTCAACTGCATCGACGGCGGCCTGATGGACGGCTTTATCGCCGGGTCGACGCAAAAGCCCGGGGACGTGATGGGCTGGCACGATTATAACGAGATTCCGAACTACTGGAACTACGCGCGCCTCTATGTTCTTCAGGACCGGCTCTTTGAGTCCATCACTTCCTACAGCCTGCCGGCCCACCTGTATATGCTGGCGGCGCAGAGCGGCGGATATATCGGCACGGGCCAAGCCTATCCGCTGTCTTTCTCCTTTTCCGAGATCACGGAACTTCTGGGCAGCGGCAAGATCGATTGGAGATACTACGTCAACCGCGGGCCCGCCGCGGGCGCCGCCGATGGCGGGGCGGCCGACGTGGATGCGGACGAAACCACTTACACTTACTGGAATCCCCTTCCCGCATTCCCGACGGTCGCGAACGATCCCACTCAGTTCAGCCGCCTCACCGATGCCACCCAGTTCTACACCGACGCGCAGAACGGAACCTTGCCGCAGGTGAGCTGGATCATTCCCAACAGCACCCTCAGCGAACACCCGCCCGCCAACGTCGCCACCGGTATGAACTACGTCACCGGCCTGGTGAACGCGGTCATGAATTCCCCGGAATGGAACTCCACCGCGATCTTTATCGCGTGGGACGATTGGGGCGGATTCTACGATCATGTGGATCCGCCCACGGTGGATCAATACGGGTTGGGCATTCGGGTTCCGGGCCTGGTGATCAGCCCCTACGCCCGGCAGGGTTACGTCGATCACAAGACATATTCCTTCGAATCCTGGCTCAGGCTCGTCGAGGAGCGATTCGGCTTTACTCCCATGACGGGCCGCGACAACACCGCCAACGATATGGCCGACGCCTTCGATTTCACCCAGCAGCCGCGCCCGCCGTTGGTGATGGACCCCAACGGCGCCCCCTACCCGCCCACTCCGCAGACTCTGACCCATCCCGCGGGCACATTGGCGGCCATCAATTCCGCGTATGGAACGTACGCGCTCGCGCCTGAAGCCATCGCATCGTTGTATGGCTCGGGTCTTGCGGCGGCGCCGTTGCAGGCCGCATCGCAACCTCTGCCTACGACGCTCGGAGGGGTCACGGTCACGCTGAAGGACGCCAATGGCGGCGTCTTTCCGGCGCCGCTTTTCTACGTCTCGCCGACGCAGGTGAACTGGCTGGTCCCCAAGGGCACGGCCAGCGGGGTCGCGACCGTCACCCTGACTAACGGCAGCGCCACCTTTACCGGCACGGCCATGATCGCATCCACGGCCCCGGGCCTATACACCGCCAACGTGACCGGACAAGGACCGGCCGCAGCCCAGGTGACCAACGGTCTGGTCTACTCAAGCACCGCGCAATGCAACTCCGCCGGCAATTGCTCGTTGATTCCGATCGATATCGCATCGCGGCCTTACCTGGTTCTCTATGGGACTGGAATCCGCGGCGCCGCCCAGGCCAACGTCAGCGTCAGAATCGGAAACATAGACGCTCCGGTGATCTACGCCGGCGCACAGGGCGAATACGCCGGCCTCGACCAGGTGGATGCAACGCTGCCAACCACACTCATAGGACGCGGCCAGCTTGTGGTCACCCTGACGGTGAATGGCCAAGCCGCGAATATGGCGCAGTTGCTGTTTCAATAAGCCCGAATTCCGAAGTTGGGGAGCCGCGTATCAAGGTACGGCTTCAGCGCGCCGCAAATCCCGAACACTCGGAGGGCTTTAGCCCTTGTGTGCTCTGGGCTTGGCGCGCAGGGGCTAAAGCCCAGCGAAGTGCATCTGACCGGCCGGCTGAAGCCGTGCCCTGGAGTTTCTCTCCCATGAACTTCGCTCCTCAGACAAAAAGTTCAAGGTCCTCTGGACCCGCCGAAGCGCGGGCGGCAGCTACATTTTTGGTGAGATCCCCGCGCCTTGCGGCCACCATCCATTGGGAGTCGTCCACTACCCAGCCCGGAGGGCGAAACATCTTGGCCCACGGCGCAAGCCGAATAGGCGTTAACCTAAGAACATTTCTCGGCGAAAATGTTTCTGTTTTTGGGGTCTCGACGATTTCGGAGTATTGCTCTTTCGCGTGTTTTTTGCCCTTAGGTTAACGCTTATTCGGCGCAAGCCGTGGGGAAGAGGTTGGCCGGCCGCCTAGCCCCGGAACGGGGCGTAAGTCTATGCCACACAGTTTCACTTCCCTGCTCGCTCACGTCGTCTTTTCCACGAAAGATCGCGTCTCGGACCTGTCGCCGGGGCTGGCTGCCCGCCTATTCCCCTACATGGCCGGCATCGTGAGAGGTCCGGCGGATCACGTTCACCTGCTTGTGTACGTGCCTGCCAAGGAATCGATAGCGGACCTGCTGCGAGTCGTGAAGACCAATTCGTCGCGTTGGGTACACGAACAGTTCCCAGAGCACAGGCGGTTCGCTTGGCAGGCCGGATACGCCGCCTTCACCGTGAGCGCCTCCCGAGCGGCTGATGTGGCCGGCTACATCGCGGCGCAACAAGAGCACCATCGCCAAGTGTCGTTCTGAGAGGAATTCCTGTCGTTCCTGAGGAAGCATGGCGCCGAATACGGCACGCGCGACCTCTGGGGCTAAGGGCTTGACTGGAAATGACCAGTTCAGTTGCCTACAACCGCTCCCTCACGGTCGCGGCTCATTAAGAGCCTGGCGAGCCGCGACCGTCAGGGAGCGGTTGGAATCGCACGTCTGGCGCGCACGGTGTGGAGGGGTCGGACTGCGTCGTAGTACCGATGAACCAGCCGAACAAAGGAGGGTCAGCAGCAACCGGCCCGACGGCGGAGGTTGGGGAGGGAAGGACGCAGGCCAAGGAGAACATCGGCCAGGACCGCACGCAGCCGGCACAGCACGGGAAAAGTCGCGTGTCCCAGGGATTGGCAGGTGTGCGTCAAGCAGCCAGAGAGAGGAAAGAGGAACGGTTCACAGCGCTGCTGCACCATCTGACGCCGGCGCTGCCCCAGGCGAGCTTCTACGATCTGAAACGGGAAGCCGCGCCGGGCTCTGGGGCCCCGGTTTGTCCGAAAACGTACCGTGAGTTCTAATTTAATAAGTTTAACGATCTTTTGGCACAACCCTTGCTAGAGAAACTGCGTCGGATGAAATGAGGTGAGGGAAATGAAAGCGCTCGACAAGAATCACATACTGGGTGAAGCCTACTGTCCAATCTGCACCCACACCGTGCCGGCCGATATCGACCTGAAGGGCAAGTTCGCCCGCGTCGCGCCCGGTCAGAAATGCCCCCGCTGCGCCTCCTGCCTGGATGTCGCGATCGTCATTCAGATACCGGAAGCGGCTTAGACTGGTACGAACGGTCCTGAATTTCGCCAAAGGTTTGGTTGTTCGGCGCGCCGGTTTCTGCCATAGTTAAAAAGAGCAGGCGCTCGATGAAGCGGAAGTCGAACCCCAAATTCGAGTTGGTGGTCCCTCCCCAGATTCTGGAACAGGCCAAACGCGCCATTTCCGCGGATCGCATCCCGAAGGGCTCCAAGTGCACGGTTTGCGGCGCGGAAACCGCCGATGCCGCCGCCGAGCCGCTCTGCTGGGTCTGCCGCCGCTTGAAAATCAGCGCCTGGCGCGACATCGAGCAGCAGGCCCCCCTTCAGGAATAGTACGCCCCGCGGGCGCCGGCTTCCACCGTCCGTTCACACCGTCCGAGCTTCGAGTTTCTACATTTCGCTCTTCACTTTCATGAACATCAGCCCCGAAGGGGCGTTAGAAAATAGCCCATGGCGCAAGCCATGGGAACAGGGGCGTGCCACGGGAGCCCCGGAACGGGGCGAAAGGGCCTCCTCAGGGAGTCGTCAATCTCCAGGCACGAAGGGCCTGCATCAACACGCCGACGCCCGTTTGAGAATCCAAACCTCCAGGTCCGAGCTTCGCTCGGATTGACCAGCCTGGAGGCTTATCCCACTGTTATGAGTTCGCTTCGATGGAGTGGGACACCTCTTCCCATTCCGCCATCAGGGCTCTCAGATCCGCGCGGCGCTCTTCCAGTAGGCTGCTCACCCGCACGGTTTCCTCCACGCTCACGAAATTCGAAAGCGCGGCTTCGCACTCGGCGATCTCCGCCTCCAGCTTGGCGACTTCGATCTCGATGGAATCCTGGCGCTCCCGCATCTGGCGCAGTTTGATGGGGTTCAGACGCCGCTCGGCCCTGGCGCCTGGTTCCGCCGGCAAGGGTTCGGGCGCTTCCTCCCCCGCTTCCGAAACAGCCTCGAAGCCCGCCGCGGCCCCGGCCTGCCCCTGCTTGCGCCAGAGGTAATCCTCGTAGTTGCCGGGGAAAACGTGCACTTTGCCATCCTCCACCTCGAAGACGCGGGTGGCCAGCTTGTCGATGAAATAGCGGTCGTGGGAAACGAACACCACTGTCCCGGAATACTCCTGCAATGCGGTTAGAAGCACGTCCTTGGCGCGCATGTCCAGGTGGTTGGTGGGCTCGTCGAGGAGCAGGAAATTGGAGGGTTGCATCAACATGCGGGCCAGGGCATAGCGGTTGCGCTCGCCGCCCGAGAGCACGCCGATGGTCTTGAAGACATCGTCCTCGGAGAACAGGAAGCAGCCCAGCACCGAGCGCAGTTCGGTGTTGGTGGCGCGCGGCGCCACGGTGGCCAGGTCCTCGACGATCCTGGCGTTCCCGTCCATCTCTTTGTACTGGTCTTGCGCGAAGTAGTCCGGCTGCGCGTTGTGCCCTAGCGTGTACTCGCCCGCGGTGAGCGGCTCGGTCCCGGCCAGAATCTTGATGAGCGTGGATTTTCCGGCCCCGTTCACCCCCACCAGGGCCACCCGGTCGCCGCGTTCGATGATGAAGTCCACATCCGCGAACACCTGGTGGTCGCCGTAACTCTTGGCGACCTTCTTGAACTCCACCACAATCCGGCCGCTCGGCTTGGGCTGCGGGAAACTGAAATGGATCGACTTTTCCTCGGGCGGAATCTCGATCCGCTCGATCTTCTCCAGCTCCTTGATGCGGCTTTGGACCTGCTTGGCCTTGGTGGCCTGGTAGCGGAACCGGTTGATGAAGGCTTCCAGTTGGCGGACGCGGTCCCGCTGGTTGTCGTAGGCCGCCTGAAGCCGCGCCCGCCGCTCGGTCTTCAACTCCTCGTAACGGGTGAAGCCGCCGGTGTAGAAATGCAGCCCTTTGTTCCAGATCTCCAGGATCTTGCGCACCGTCACGTCCAGGAAATAGCGGTCGTGGGAGACCAGCACGAAGGCGTACGGGTAGGCCGCCAGGTACTCTTCCAGCCAGTTGCGCGCTTCGAGGTCGAGGTGATTGGTGGGCTCGTCGAGCAGCAGGAGATTGGGCTTTTCGAGCAACAGCTTGGCCAGCGCGATGCGCATCTGCCATCCGCCGGAGAACTCCTCCGTGCGGCGCTTCCAGTCGCGCTGCGGGAAACCCAGGCCGGAGAGCACCATCCCCACCTGCGATTCCACGGCGTAGCCGTCGCGCGCGCGGAACTCGCTTTCCACGCGATGGAAACGGTCCGCCACTTGGGCGTACTCGGGGCCTTCGGGGTCCAGCTCCGCCATCCGGTGGGCCAGTTGTTCCTGCTCTTCTTCAAGCGCCCGCAGGCTGGCGAACACGGTCATGCACTCGGCGAAAACGCTCCGGCCGGAAAGCGTCAGCCCCTCCTGCGGCAGGTAGCCCATGGTGACGCCCTTCTGCGTCGCGATGCTGCCCGAATCGAGGCCCTCGATGCCCGCCAGAACCTTGAGCAGCGAGGACTTTCCCGCGCCGTTCGCGCCCACGATGCCGGTGCGTTCGTTGGGCGTTACCAGCCAGTCCGTGTTTTCAAAGAGGATCTTGGGGCCGTAGCGCTTGCCCGCCCCGGTAAGTTGGATCATTGTGTAACAGCCATTTTAACGGTCCGCAATGCTACCCATTGCTATCGACCGCCTCTATCGTTCGTTATGGCCGTAATGTCTTCTTTATCTAATCTTGTACGCGGGGTCCCGCCGCCGTACCTTCTAGACAATGCGAACCGTCGTTTACACGGCCTTGGCGGCGTCGGTGTGCGCCTCCATCGCCGGCGCGCAGGCAGTGGCGCGCAAAGAGCCCGTACACTACGCCGGAGGAGCGCGCGCATCGCTTGTGCGGGCGCGGCCACCGGGCATGCGGCTCGCTCTTGGCCGGGCGCGCGAGTTCGCGTTGGGCCCGCTCAGCGCCGCCGAACGAGCCCGGCTGGCGCAGCGGAGCACTCCGCTGGCGATCGGCATCAATCGTCCGCTCCCCGCCGATGCCCTGGACACCGGCGCCTGGGAAACCGCCGCCGACGGCGAGAGCGTGTGGCGCATGGCCATCAGCTCGCCCGGCGCGGCAGGCATTCGCGTGGAGTTTCTCAACTTCTCCGCCGGCGCCGGAAATGTGTGGCTGTACGCCGGAGAGCAGGTGGCCGGCCCCTATACAGGCCAGGGGATCTACGATAATGGCCATTTCTGGAGCGCCACCATATTCTCGGACTCCGTGACCCTCGAATACGAACCCGCCCCGGGCGCGGCCACTGGAGCGAGCCCGCCCTTTTCAATCGACGCCATCTCGCAACAGGCGACGGCCGCCGCCCCCGTATCCGACGCCCCCGTCACGGGCGTAGTGGACACTGCCGACTACTGCGAGCTGGACCCCAACTGCTACCCCGACTGGCAGCCCGCCATGAGCATGGTGGCCCAGATTGCCTTCGAACAGAACGGCCTGCGCTACCTCTGCTCCGGCTCGCTGGTGGCCACCCGCGACGACAGCTTCAAGCCCTACCTGCTCACCGCCGGGCACTGCATAAACACCGAAGACTCCGCGCGCTCGCTCGAAGTCTATTGGAAATACCAGACTTCCTCCTGCAACGGCCCGCCGCCGGCGGCCCGCGACGCCAACGAGCCAGCCACCCTGGGCGGGCACCTGCTGGCCAGCGGCTCGCTCGAAGACGGAGACTACAGCCTGGTGCTGCTCACCGGCGTCCCCAACGATGTGACCTTCTCCGGATGGGACACCGGCGACCCACCGCAAGCGACCCCGCTGGTTGGCATCCACCACCCCGAAGGGTCCTGGAAGCGAATCTCATTCGGCGATCGCGTGGCCGATGCCACCGAGGTGGTGGAGGGCTCCGTGACCCCCGGCAACCTCTATCTCCAAGTGCAGTGGGGGGAAGGCCGCATCGAGCCGGGCTCGTCCGGCTCGCCGCTGTTTTCGAGCCCGGGCGTGGTGGTTGGCACGCTCACCTACGGGCCTGAGTCGCCTACTCTTTCGGCCTGCCAGATAGACCCGTTCGTGGCCGGCTACGGCCGCTTCTCAAACACCTATCCGTACATTATGGACTATCTGGAGGATTTGCCCGCCACCGACGTGCTGCCCAACCTGTCCGGGGTGAGCTTCACGGTGGCGAACCACCAGGCGCCCGCCAGCCAGACCATCCAGCTCACCACCCAATCCGCCGCCCAGGCGGCCTTCAAGCTGCGCGCCGACGCGCCCTGGATTCTGCTTTCGACGCCTTCCGGCAGCCTCACGGCCGGGAAGCCGGCGCAATTCTCGCTGACGGTGGACCCGGCGCAACTCATGCAACCGGGCCAGTACTCCAGCACGGTCACCATTCTCTCCGGTGCCGCGCCGCCGCAATTCATCAATGTGAGCGCTACGGCCAGCGTGGATCAATCCGACGTGGTGGCTTCCATCTCGCCCAATCCGGCCTACCAGTCGGGCGGCCTATGGAGCTTCACGGTCCAGCTCGCGGAAACCGCCGGCGCCGGCACGACCGTGACCGTGTTACGGGTGAACGGCGTGGACTACTCGTCCAATATCGCGGCCTGGTTCGGGACCAGCCATCTCGCCGCCAACGCCGTCATTAAGGCCGCCCTAAGCGCCACCGGCCTGCCGCTCGGAGACCAGTACTTCGAATTCGAAGGCACGGACGACGCCGGCGGCCAGACCTGGTACCGGACGGCCACGGTGACGCTGCGCTAGCGAAGGCGGCGGGATTAGGGCGAGTCTTCGACGACTCGGAGGCTGGAGTTCGGAGGGGCATTGCCAGGCGCCCGAGCCTGGCTCGGGCTGGCAGACGGAAACGTATGAACTTTTTGTCTGAGCAGCGAAGTTCATGGAGAGAAGCTCCAGTGGCAGACGCTTCCGCCCGCCCACGGGTTCTCCGCCGGCTAAAACCGAATCCCGAAGTTGGAAGTCTCGTATCAGGGCACGGCTTCAGCCGTGGTGCACCGCCGTGGAAAGGAATCGGGCTTTAGCCCCAATACTGTTCACTTTATCGCTGCTTTCTTCCGTGGCGCAGCCTCTCAGGCTGCCGCGTCGAGACTCTTCTCGACGCTTGGTGGCGGACCGAGCGCCAGACTCGACACGAGTGTCGAGTCGGCAGGCTGAGAGCCTGCGCCACGGAGGAGCAGACGTGCTAAGTGAACAGCATTGGCTTTAGCCCCGTCCTTTCGGGAAGGCGAGAAAGCCTTGCGCGCTGGGCCTGCCGTCGCGGAGGCTAAAGCCCAGGAGATGCGTTCAGTCGGCACGGCTGAAGCCGTGCCCTGATACAAAGCCTATTCCGTCACAAGGCCAAGTTGTGGAAACTCGGCTTCGCCGAAGTCAACTTCGGAATTCAGGCTAATAGAACAGGTACTTGCGCCACTGGGCGTCGCTTTTGCCCAGTATGCGCATGAGGTGCCGGCTGGTGTGCAGGCTGAATGGGCGGGGCTGGCGCGCCAGCTTCATGCCCGCCTCTTCGGGAGTGCGGCCGCCCTTGCGGTTGTTGCAGACGTGGCAGCAGGCCACCAGGTTCTCCCACGCGGATTCGCCGGCGCGCGAGCGCGGGATCACGTGATCCAGGGTCAGCTCGCCCGAAGGCAAAGTGCGGTGGCAATACTGGCAGGTGTAGCGATCGCGCATCAGGATGTTCTTGCGCGAGAGGGCGCGCGTCTGGTGGGGAATGCGGCGGTACTCGAGCAGACGGATCACGGAGGGCAGCCGCACGGCCGCGCGGGCGGAATGCACCGCGCTCGAGGATTCCTCCTCCGCCGACGCCACGCCCTTCAGCACCAGCACCAGCGCGCGCCGGGCCGCGCAGATGTTAATCGGCTCATAACTGGCATTCAGCACCAGGACCGGTCTTTGCAGGCGATCGGCGGCCATTCAGCGGTGTCCCCCTGTCTCGGCAACGCGCGGCGCACTCATGCGCCGGTCCACGCGGGCGATAGTCAGCAGCGCCACCCTCTCCGCGCCGGCGCGTTTCAGGGTCAGCGCGCACGCGGCCCCCGTGGAGCCGGTGGTCATCACGTCGTCGATGAGCAGAATGCGCTTTCCGGCCACCAGCCGCCCGCCGCGCCGGCAGCGGAAGGCGCCGGTCACGTTCCGGCGCCGGGCGGTATTGCTCAGCCCCGCCTGCGCGGGCGTGTGGCGCACGCGCTTGAGCGGCCGCGCCAGCGGAATCCCGGTGCGCCGCGCCAATTCCCGCGCCAGCAGATCGGACTGGTTGAAACCCCTCCGCCACTGCCTCATCCAGTGCAGCGGCGCGGGCGCAATCAGGTCGAATCGCTCGTCGAGCGGCAGCGCCGCCGCCAGCAGATCCGCGAGCGGCCGCGCCAGGGTCTTGATCCGTCCGTATTTGTAGAGATGGATCAAATCCCGCAGCAACCCTTCGTAAGCCCCGTAGCAGTAAGCCGCGTCAAAACCGCGAAGGCCGCTGCGGCAGAGAGCGCAGCGGCCTTCGAAATCGAGCGGGAAATGGTTCCGGAATGGCGTCCGGCAGCTTACGCAGAAGTACTCGGCGCTCAGGGGCCGCGCCTCGCTCACGCAACTCCGGCACACGGGGAAGCGCGCGATTTCGCGCAGAGGTTGCCCGCAGATGCGGCACTCGTCGGGGAAAAAGAGGGAGAAAAGGGCGCGGGAAGCCGATCTCACCGCCAAAGGACCGAATTTCGCGACGGCCCGCCCGCTACTCGAGAAGACCCACCTCCGCTAAATTCGATTGTACCCGATTTTGCGCGCCTCGAATGCGGCGCGCCGGCGCCGGCGCGAAGAACGCCGGCCAAAAGGCCGGCGGCAAGCCCGGAGGCTTGGCCCACAAAGCGCGCCGGCTGTTCCATGTACTGCATTGGACGTTTTCTCGCAACGCGCCCGCCGCGGCGCGCGTCTGCTCCTTGAGCCCAGGTACAATACCTCTGCGGGGTAATTCATGCGGGTTGTGCGGCATTTGGCCGGGTTGGCGCTGTGCTTCGTCCTGGCCGCGCCCTTTGGCGGCGGACAGGCGCCCGTCGAACCTCGCAAGAAGCCTCCCGCTACCCCCGAGGAGCGCCGGCAGCCCAATCTGCGCGTGGATGCCAACCTGGTGCTGGTGCCCGTTACCGTGTGCGATCCCCTGAACCGCCCGGTGACCGGCCTCGAAAAGGAGAACTTCCGCGTCCTCGAAAACAACGTCGAGCAGACCATCACGCACTTCGCCATGGACGACGAACCGGTGGCCGTGGGCCTGGCTTTCGATGTCAGCGGGAGCATGGGCTCCAAGCTGGGCATGTCGCGCAGGGCGGCCAGGGAGTTCTTCCGCCTCGCCAATCCCGAGGACGAGTTCCTCCTCATCCTGTTCGACGACCGGCCGCGCCTGACGGTGCCATTGACGCAGGATACCGGCGAGCTCCAGAGCCAGATCGCGTTCACCAAGTCCGGAGGCAGCACCGCCCTGGTGGATGCCGTGGTGCTGGGTTTGCATGAGCTGAAGAAATCCAAGCTGACCCGCAAGGCGCTGCTGATCATCTCCGACGGAGGCGAGAACAACAGCCGCTACAACGATCACGAGCTGCGCGACCTGGTTCGCGAGAGCGACGTCCTGATCTACGCCATCGGCGTCTTTGGAGGAGGATCGACGCGGGAGGAATATGAAGGGCCGCGATACATGGCCGGCATGGTGGAACAGTCCGGAGGCCGTATGCTGCCGGCGGCCGCCAACGATCTTCCGGATATCACCGCGAAGATCGGCATCGAGCTGAGGAACCGCTACATTCTGGGGTACTCGCCCGCCAACCAGCAGCGCGACGGCCGCTACCATCCCGTGCAGGTCAAGGTGGTTCCTCCGCGCGGCCTGCCGCCCTTGAAGGCCTTCTGGCGCCGCGGCTACTACGCTCCGTCGGATTAGCCCGACGGCGGGGCGCGCCCGGGCATGTCCGGCCCCTACAATGGGATAGCATGTCGGATATGAAAGCGATTTCCCGGCTCATTCCGGCGCTCCTTGTTTCCCTTGCGGCTTTCGCCCAGTCTCCGCCGCCGGAATTCGAAGTGGCGTCCGTCAAACCCTCCGCGCCTCTGGGCGCCGATTCGCTGGCCGTGGGCATCCACATCGATGGCGCGGAGGTCCGCTGCACCAGCCTCTCGTTGAAGGATTACCTCGCCCTGGCCTACAACCTGAAGAACTATCAGATCTCGGGCCCCGAGTGGCTTGCCTCGGAGAGGTACGATATCGCCGCCAAGCTGCCCGCCGGCGCCGCCCGCGAACAGATTCGCGATATGGTGCAAGCTCTGCTCCTCGACAGATTCCGGGTGAAGGCGCACCGCGAGACGAAGGAATTCCCGGTGTATGCCCTGGTGGTCGCCAAGGGCGGCCCGAAGATGAAAGAGTCGGCTCAAGATGCCGCCGCCGGCCGGGGGAGTATCGATATCACCGCCGGCGGCGGCCGCGGGGGAAGCGGGGCCGACTTTGGGAATGGCTCCTCCTTCACGATGGGGGAGAACGGGTTCGACGCCGTGAAGTTGACCATGACCTCCTTCGCCGATATGCTGGCGCGCTTCGCCGACCGCCCGGTGTTGGACATGACGGAGCTCAAGGGCGCGTACGATTTCTCGCTCCGGTTCTCGCCCGAGGATTTCCGCGCCATGCGCCTGCGCGCGGCCATGGCCGCCGGCGTCTCGGTGTCGCTCCCGCCCGAAACCATGCGGGCGGTGATGGAAGGCGCGTCGGGAGATTCGCTGTTCGCCGCCGTGGAGACTCTGGGGCTCAAGCTCGATGCGCGCAAGGGGCCGCTCGACGTGCTGGTGATCGATCACATGGAGAAAACGCCCTCCGAGAACTGAGCCGGTTTCGGTGACAGGCTACGAAACTCCCAATTCCAGCATCGCCTTCCGCCTGCTCCCGATGCTTCGTCGTCTGGCTCCTGACCGGCTTCGGCATCTACTTCCCCTCCAGCCGCAAGAATTGCGTGCTGGCGGGGGAGTAAGCCGGGGGCGATCGGTGCGCGGGCCATCGAGACTGCGCCCGAGGCGGCCGGCCCAGGCGCCGCCCAACCGCTCCCTGACGGTCGCGGCTCGATAAGAGCGGCCGGAATGGCCTGCATATCTCACACCCCGCTCTCCGATGTGGGACAGGCGCTTCCGCCTGTCAACCAGAGCGAAGCTCGGGCGCCGCCTACTGAGGCCGGTTGGCAGGCGAAAGCGCCTGCCCCACAATTACCCGTGTCCGCCGTGTCGAGGCTCGTCTCGAAAGTGGCCTGTATGTGGCGCGGGCACTCCTGCCTGCCGCGTCCCGACTCCTCGGGACGCTTGGTTTTTTCATCCTCCGTTGCGCCGCGGCGCATGCCCACTCGTCCCGGCGCGCGTTCGCGTGTCCGGCAAAGCGCCGTAGCCAAGCGCCGGCATGAGTGCCGGCGCGGCAGGCAGGAGTGCCTGCGCCACGGCAGGCCCAATGTGCTTTTTCGACCCCGTCCTCGCTACTTCCGAAGCGATGCGAAGACAACGGTGTCTTCGAGTCGTTTTTATTGGCTGTATTCGCTGCTGTCCGTGTGTGGTGGGATGTTTTGTAGTCGGTGTTCTTGTCGTTTCTCGAACAGCGTCGGCGGCCCGCCAACGCCCGGGCTCATGTTGTGAATAGGGACCGTGCTGTGTACGCCGTAGAGCCCGTATCCTCCGAGGTGTCCGAACACCTCATGATCACCAGTATTCACCAACGCTTGTCGACCATTCTGCTGACTGAGTTCCGCACTCGTTGGCGTGCCTTCTAAATCAAATTCTCCTTGTTGGGTTCCCGAGCAAGGATCTTGTTTTACGATCGCCGAGTCAACCGAGCCTTGATTGAATACTAGTCTGATCCCGTCGTGGCCAGTGACGAGGGGGTCTTGGGTCGTGTACGCTAGTTGCGAGCCGGTTGCGAACCCCGACCCTGCTTCCATGAGACTGGGTAGCGTGACGAGCCATGCTTGCACGTCCGGCGTGGTCGTGCCGATGCCGGGGATGTAGAAGTCCATTGGGAGTGGTGGTCGGAACGCGTAGAAGAATGGCTTGCCGCAGAGCGTTTGCGTGTAGGAGACGCTGTTCATTCTGATGATGTCGCCGAGGCTGTCATCATGAACCCCGTCAATCGAGACGACGTACGGCACCCCGTTGTTCAACCCGCCCGGTGGTGGGCTCGGGTCGACGTCGGTGTCGGTGAATCGTTCGAGCATCGGCACGGCGGCGTTGACGATGCTCGTTGTCGCGCCCGCGGTGATGTTACGCGTCCAGTTGTAGAACGCGGTGCTCGTGATCTTCGCTTCGAGCGTGTCGCCCGTGTTCGCGCTTGGAGCGTTCGCGAGGTACATGCCCCCTGCGGGGTTGATCGTCGTGCTCGCGCCGGTGCGCGTGTTCGTGATAGTGAGCTGGTCTTGGTCGACGAGGGCGTCGTTGTTGTCGACGTCGTAGAGGCTCGTGTTCACGAACCGGTTTTGCCCGTCCCATGTTGGGAGCAGGACTGTCTTGCTGCACGCTTCCGATCCCGTATTGTCGGCGCCGCACACGATCACTGGCGTCATGCCCGTGCTGAGCGTCGTGTTGAGTTGCGCGTTCGTCTGGTAGAGGCCGTCGAACCCCCACGTCTCGTACGTTCCGAGCGTGTTGAGGGGTACTCGCGAGCCGTCATTCTTTAGGAGGTATGCTGCAGTGTTCTTTACGACGTGATTGCCGAGCCCGTCGGGTGTTGAGGCTCCGAAGCCCGTGCCGTACAGGATGATCCAATCGTTTTGCTGGGCGACCGTTCCCGTCCCGGCGGGGCCGTAGAGGCTCCACGTCGCGTTGTCTTGCGCGATGACGGCGCCGTTGAGGTAGGTGAAGAGTCCGGGCGCGTTATCGCTGATCGTGAACGCGTACGTGTTACCAGCTTTGCCGTTGAGGAGGACGCTGAGCGAGTGCGCCCCTGGCTGCGCCGTCTCCGGGATGATCGCGTTGAGTTGCTCGTCACTCGTGTAGAGGAGGCCGAGTGGGGCGCCGTCGAGGGTGACTTGCGTCTTGCCGAGCGTTGTCGGGAGGGTGACGCGGCCAGTGCTCTGGTCGACGACATAAGGTGCCGTGTTCGAGTCGCCGCCGGTGAAGCCGGTTCCCCAGACGTTCATGAGCGTGTTCGGCGCGACGCTCGTCGCGTAGCTCGCGGCGTTGGTGACGGCTGTGATGGTCTGGGCGGGCGCGGGGACGATGGCGGCGAGGCCGCCGGCTGCGAGCATTATGCGAATAAGCGGCCTGAAAGGCGGAAAACGCGGCATCACCGCATCATACATCGAAGCGGTTTCTTGCGGAAGGGCCGGCGCTGCGCCTGAGGCAGGCCTCCTGGCCTGCCTCGTGGGGCGCCGCCGAAAGGCAGGCCAGGAGGCCCGCCCCACTTGAGCAGCCTAGGCTCCGGCTTCAGCCTGCTTCGTTCGGGTTGGCGGGCGAAAGCGCCTGTCCCTCGAGTTTCTACATTTCGGACAGGCCGTCTTCCGTGGCGCAGACACTCGTGTCTGCCGCGCCGAGACTCGTCTCGGCGCTCGGCCTGCGCCGGAGTGAGGGAGACTGCCGGGCAGATGCCAGGTAAGGAAGAGCCACCTCCCCGGCGGGTACCGATGCGGAAGGCGGCGGAGGTTCTGCATGGGTGGATAGTGCGGGGACAGGCGGAAGATTCTAACAACAATCGGGCTGGCCAAGCGCCGAGACGAGTCTCGGCGCGGCAGACACGAGTGTCTGCGCCACGGAAGGTGGCCCGTCCGGAATAATGGTGGGGCGGACCCTAGGTCCGCCCTACCATTTCCGCGGGATTCTCAGATCCCGATTCCATCCAAAGATCGTTACCGCACCGAGATCCCCGTGACAAAGGCGAGCTTCGAAATCGCCTCGACCTGGGCCACCGGCGCGTGGCCGGTAATCACGTTGCCATCCTGGCGCGTGATGGTGAAACCCGCTTTGCGCAGTTGTTCAAGCGCGCTCGCGGAGGCGTCGCTCAGGGTGATGCGAAGGTACGCTTCGCCGCCGAACACGAAGCGGGCTTCCTCCACGCTGGGGCGGGCGCCGGCCGCCACGCGCTGAATCAGAGCCGCCACCGGCGGATCGAGCCTGGCCGGAGGCGCCACCGGGGCCATCTGCCGGGGAAGCGGCGAGGGCAGTGGAGGCGCTGCCGACCTGGAGCCCATCATGCCGCCCAGAAATCCGCCGGATCTACCGCCGCCACCCCCGCTGCCAGCCATGGCGGCCCCTGTCGCCGCTACCGCAGCGAGCCGGTTCTCACTCCCGAACACGCCCTCGTAGCTCATCCCTTCGGGCATCTCCACCGGCACTTCCACGCGCTTCGGCGCTCCGCCTTCGGTCACTACTCTCTCTTCCACGGCCACGAAGGAGGTGAAGGGCGTCATCAGGCGGTACGTGAGGCCTAACTTCGTAATCTGATCTTTCAGGTCGCCGCGCAGCGTCCCGTACTGAAGCCCGTTCAGGTCCTGGCTCGTCAGGTCATCCACTTTTCTGCGCGCCCAAAGCGTGGCCAGCACGTCGTTATCCGCCTGCGAGACCGGCAGCGCCACGCGGATCTCACGCGAGAAATTGCGCCCGCCGATCTTCCCTCGCAGCCGGATCACCCCTGCGCCAGGCGTTGAATAGCGCCCCGCAATGGCGATCGGCTTGGCCGCGAAGACGTCCGGGATGCGGCTGGGGTACAGCTCCGTCACGGCCAGGCCGCCCCAGTCAATCGAGATGTCGGTGAGCAGGGGACTGCGCACGCGTTCGGCGAACCGGCGCGCGGCGGCGGATCCGTCGTCCCGCAGTCCCACGTACTCCACCTCGCCGCGGCCGTACTTGGCCACGTTGTCCAGCAGGTAGTGGTTCACCGAGCTGCCGATTCCAAAGGCGAACACGCGCGCGTTGGCGTGTTTTTGCACCTCGGCGATGATTTCGTGGTCGTTGCCCACTTCTCCGTCGGTCATGAAGCACACCACGCGCATGTGGTCCTGGGCGTCGGAGGGGGCAAGCGCTGCGCGAATGGCCTGCATCATCTCGGTGCCGCCGCTGCCATACCGCGAAGCCAGGAATTCCCGCGCCGTGCGCATGTTTTCGGCCGTGGCCGGCACGGGTTTGGGAAATAGAATCCGGGTGTCTCCGGAAAAAGTAATCAGGTTGAATGTGTCGCGCGGGTTGAGCGTATCGAGCGCCGCCTGCATGGCCTCCTTGGCCTTGGTGATGGGTGCGCCGGACATGGAGCCCGAGGTATCGAGAAGAAACACCAACTCCTTCGGCGTGATCTCCTCGGCGGTCACCCGCGGCGGCGGCGCGAGCAGCAGGGTGAAGAAACCGTCGGCGCCTTTCCGGTGCGTCAGCACGGCGTCCGCCACGCTCTGGCCGGCCACGGCGTATTTCAGGATGAAGTCCTTGTTGGGGATCACCGCTTTGTCGCGCAGCCGCACCTCGGCGCGGCGGGAATCCGGCCGCTCGATAATGACATCGTGCGTCTTCGACGACAACGAATCGATGGGCACGCCGGCGTCAATCGACACTTCGACGGAAATGTCGTGCCCCGCGCGCGTCCCTTCCGGGGTCACCTGGGGGGTGATACGCGAGGCGTCGGGAACCTGGTTCGTGTCCGGCGCCCATCCGCCCGCCTGCTTCCCCACGGGCGCGCCGGGAATGTAGCGCGGGGCCACCACCATCGGAAAGTTGAACGCGTACGCTCCCTCCTCGTAGGGCACGGTCTCCACGTAGCTGATTACGATCTTCACCTGCGCGCCGGGCATGATGTTGGCCACCGCCTGGGTGAAGATGTTGGGGCGCTCCTGGTCCAGCAGGCCGGCCACGCGCCCCGAGCGCCGCGCGTCGTCGTAGATCTTGCGGGCCTCCTCGCGCGGCTTGATGAGCCCGCGGATGGTGCGGTCGCCCACCAGCATGGTCATATCGTCCACGGCGGAATCGGGCGGCAGTGGGAAGGCGTAGACCGCCTCTATTTTTTCCTGGAAGGGGTTTTCGAACTCCTGGGTGACCGTCACTCGCGCCAGCGGCCCGCTGATGCGCGCCTGCACGCTGGTGTGCTTGAGCGGGCAGATGCCCTTGGGCGTGGTGAGCGACCCGCACCTTTCGCGGGCGGGCTCGGCGGAAAGCGATAGCGCGCAGGCGGCCAGCGTGGCGGCGGGAATCAGGCGTTTCGAAAAGTACGTGGACGGCATATTGCGGAACCTCCATCCGCGAAATGCCGCCAGGCGGCGGTTCCTTTCACGCGCTTGTGACGTTCCAGATAACCCCCGGCGATCCCCGCAAGCTGGGTATTGCCATGGGAGCATTCGGGTTCAGGCAGGCCCGCGGATGCCATATTCGATGCTGGTATCTGGTATGGTATCCTGAAGCGTCATGGGCGCTTCGCGCAAGATCACCGTCGAGGCGCCGCCGGAGCTTCTCGAAAAGGCGCAACGAGCCACCAGCAGCGGCATCACCCAGACCGTTCGCACCGGCCTGCAACTGGTTGCGGCATCGCAGGCCTACGCGCGGCTGTGCCAACTCCGCGGCAGGGTTCGTTTCACGCGCACGTTGGCCGAGCTGAAGGCCGACCGATGATCGCAGTCGACACCAGCACCTGGATCGCCTTCCTCGAAGGAGATGCCGGCGAAGACGCGGAGTTGCTTGATCGGGCGCTCCAGGACCGGCAGGCGCTCATGGCGCCCGTTGTGCTCACCGAAGTGTTGAGTGACCCGAAGCTCCCTTCCGAGGTTTCACAGACTCTTTCGGAGCTGCCTCTCCTCGAGGTCATGCCCGGCTATTGGCAACGGGCGGGCGAGCTGCGAGCGCAGGTGTTGGCAAAGCGCCGCAAGGCGCGCCTGGGCGATGCCCTGATCGCCCAGAGCTGCATCGATCGCGGGATCCCCCTCCTTACGCGAGGCCGGGATTTCCGGGCCTTCGCCGACGCTGCCGGCCTCGATCTCCTGATTGGGTCCACTCCGCCGAAGTAGCGCATCGGAACGGAGAATCGCCGGCCCGCGTACGAGCCTGGCTTCGCGCCACCGATTTTCGGCCTTGGGATTCGGAAGCCTCGCCGCGAGATTTGCGGACGGGATGGAATGCAAGTATAATCGACGGTCTTTGGAGGATCGCATGAAAAAGCTGGCGCCGGTTCTACTATCTTTGATTCTTTCCCTACCCCTTCTGGCGCAAGCGCCGGCGGCGTCGGCGAAATTGCGGGCCCTGATCATCACCGGTGAAAACTCCCACGACTGGCGTTCCGTCACCCCGGAGCTGCGCAAGGATCTGGAGACCACGGGCCGCTTTGACGTTCGGGTGACCGAGGAGTTTCGCGGGGCCGGACCGGAGACCCTGGCCACCTACGATGTGGTCGTGCTGAACTACCAGGACCGGCGGCCCGATCAGCGCTGGGGCGACCGGGCCGATAAGGCCCTGCTCGATTTCGTTCGCTCCGGCAAGGGCCTGGTGATGTATCACTTCTCGACGGCGGCTTTCGTCGGCTGGGATGAGTATGAAAAGCTGTCGGGCGGGAACTGGCGGCAGAACCAGGGCCAGCACTCCGCGGCCCACGACTTCACGGTGGACATCACCGATCCCGACCACCCCATTACGCGGGGCCTCAAGAAGTCATTCCCGCAACCGAAAGACGAATTGTACTCCAACCTGAAATGGCAGCCCGAGGGATCTTTTCACGTGCTCGCGACGGCCTATGACGACCACTCTCTCTATCAGGGCAGAGCCCGCCAGCCGATCTCCGGCCCCGGCAAGAACGAGCCAATGCTGTGGACGGTGCAATATGGGCAGGGCCGGGTGTTCGCTACCGCGCTGGGCCATGACGCCGCGGCGGTGAATACCCTGACTTTCGTGACCACGTTTACGCGCGGCGCCGAATGGGCCGCCACGGGCAACGTGACGCTGCCCATCCCGGATGGAATGAAGTAGCCGTGGGCCGGGCGTGCGGGCCGGGCATGCGGGCCGGGCATGCCCGGCCCCTACAGATCCGGGTTGGGGCGCTGTAGGGGCGAGGCATCGCTCGCTCTGGCGCCGCGCAACGACAACGTTGTCGTCATCGCGAAATGGCGTCTTGAGTCGGCTAGAATTAAGGCCACAGGCGTATATGCCGCGCAACCCGGCGCGCACTTGTCCCACATGACCTCCGCCCCGCCATCGTCGAACCGCGCGGCCCTCTGGGCGGCGCTTCTTCTGCCGCTCTGGAGCGCCGCCGCGGTGTGGTTCTTTGAGGCCCGCGGCTGGCTGCTCTATTACGGGGACGCCGAGGCGCACCTGAATATCGCGCGCCGGATCTTCGATTCCACCACGCCGGGGTATGACCAGATCGGCTTGGTGTGGCTGCCCCTGCCGCACTTGCTGATGCTGCCTTTTGTGCGCGTCGATTCCTGGTGGCGCAGCGGCCTGGCGGGCTCCATTCCATCGGCCTTCTGCTTCGTGCTGGCGGGCTTGTTCCTGTTGGCGGCCGCGCGCCGGATCTTCGGCTCCGCGCCGGCCGCGGCGGCCGCCGTCGCCCTGTTCGCGCTCAATCCCAACATGCTGTATTTGCAGTCCATCGCCATGACGGAGGCGGCCTTCACCGCGGCTCTGGCCGGGCTGCTTTACTTCAGCGTGCGTTTCCGCCAGACCCAGGGATGGGGCTCGGTGCTGGGGGCTGCGCTGGCAGCCTGCGCCGGAACCCTCACGCGCTATGAGGGCTGGTTCCTGCTGCCTTTCGCGGCGGCGTATTTCTTCTTTACCGCCAGGCGCAGCCGCCTGGGCGTGGCCGTCCTGTTCTGCGCCATCGCCGGCTCCGGGCCGCTCTACTGGCTCTTCCACAACTGGTGGCTCACCGGGGACGCGCTGGACTTTTTCCGCGGGCCCTATTCCGCCAAGGCCATTCAGTCCGGCCGGCCCTATCCCGGCCAGGGCGATTGGCCCCTCGCCTGGCTCTACTATGGCGTCGCCGCGCGCCTGTGCGCCGGCCCCGTGCTGGCGATCATGGCCGTCGCCGGAGCGGCCGCCTTGCTGCTCAAGCGCGCCGTCTGGCCGCTGGTTCTGCTGGCGCTTCCGGTGGTCTTCTACGTCTGGAGTTTGCACTCCTCCGGCACGCCCATTCACGTGCCGGAACTGTGGCCCTATACCTGGTACAACACGCGTTACGGACTGGCCGCTCTGCCGCTCATGGCCTTGGCCGGCGCCGCCTTGGTCGCCATCGCGCCGCCGGGCGTCCAGCGCCTGGCCGCCGTTGTGGTGGTGGCCGCCGGGGCTTCCTGGTGGATACTGCACCCCAGCCCGGAGAGCTGGATCACCTGGTCCGAATCCCGCGTCAATTCCGAGAACCGCCGGGCCTGGCTCCACGAAGCCGCCGCGTATCTCCAGCCGCGCTTCGTGAGCGGTTCCGGAATCCTCACTTCGGGCGGCGACGATTTCGCCGGCATCTACCGCGAAATGGGCATCCCGCTGCGCGAGACCTTCGGCATCTGCAATGGTCTGCCCTGGGAAGCCGCCATCCGCCGGCCCGAGTTGTTCCTGTGGCAGCAGTGGGCCGTGGTGAGGCGCGGCGACGCGGCGCAAATCGCTTTGGAACGGGCCGCCCGCGCCGGCTTGACTTACACCCTGGAGCTGACCATCGTGAAGAAATACGAGCCGGTGATCGAGATCTACCGGCGCACCGGAGGGCCGCATGGGCCATTGTAGTCGAACAACCGCGGCGCCTGTGTGGGGTCAAGCTGCAGACGCGCTTCCCACGAACCCCGAAGGGGTGAAAGACAATAGCCCACGGCGCAAGCCGTGGGTTGGGGCGAAATCACGCGAGCCCCGTCAGGGGCGAAAGATCCGGTCCCGGGAGGCCCGCGTATCGGTGGTTCTTACGCCCCTCCGGGGCTGGGCGAAAATACCACCTGTTTCCCACGGCTTGCGCCGTGGGCTATTGTCTTTCACCCCTTCGGGGTTGAGAATCGTCGCAGCTCGCGAGAGGGAGTCGATGGAAAGTAGTACCTCCGCGCGACTTACGGGTACGTCATGAACATTCCATTCACCAAGGCGCATGGCGCCCACAACGATTTCCTGCTCACCTGGGAGAAGGACGCGCCCGAATCCGGCCGCGACGCGCTGGCCCGCGCCATCTGCGACCGCCGCGCCGGCGTGGGCGCCGATGGCTGGATGCTGGTCTCCCCGCCGGCGGGCTCCGAGTCCGATGCCGCTATCCAGCTCTACAACTCGGATGGCAGCGCGCCGGAGCTTTCCGGCAACGGCACGCGCTGCGCGGCGGCCTTCCTCTTCACTTACGGTCTGGCCGGCGCCGTGGTTCGCATCCACACCGGCGCCGGCGTCAAGACTCTGCGCCTGCTCGAACGCAACGGCCGCGAGTTCCAGTTCGAAATGGATATGGGCCGCCCGTCGATTGCCGGTTTGCGCCTCGATCTGCCGCTTTCCAGCGGGCCGCGCGACGTCACGCTCCTCTCAGTGGGCAACCCCCAGTGCGCCGTCCCGGTAACGGGTTTCGATTTCGACTGGCGCGCCATGGGCGCCGAAATCGAGAGCCACCCGCGATTCCCCAACCGCACCAACGTCTCCTTCGTGAAGCCCGTGGACGGCCATGCCATCGACGTGCGCTTCTGGGAGCGCGGCGCGGGTGAGACCATGAGTTCCGGCACCGGTTCCACCGCCGCCGCCGCCATGGCCGTGGCGCGCGGCTGGGTGGAGTCTCCGGTTACCGTGCTGACGCCCGCCGGCCCCCTTTCGATCCGCTGTGAGGGCTCCTTTTTTCTCACCGGGCCGGCAATTCTGGTCGCGGAAGGCGTATTTTGGGTATGAGGGAATAATCGAAATGTCTGAAGCGCTACAGACAGCGCCGCCGCGCGCCACGGCCCAGATGTTGGCGGAGAAGATCCGCTCGCGCACCGCCCGCGTCGGAGTCGTCGGCCTGGGATACGTCGGGCTCCCCTTGGCCGTGGAGTTCGCCAAGGCGGGCTTTGAGGTCACCGGAATCGATGTCAGCGAGCGGAAAACCCAGCGCGTCAACGCCGGCGATTCCTACGTAGGCGATGTCCCCAGCTCCGTGCTCGCCCCCCTGGTGGCATCGGGCCGGCTGCGCGCCACCTCCGATTTCGCCGCGGTGCTGGAACTGGACACCATCAACATCTGCGTCCCCACGCCGCTGCGCAAGACTAAAGACCCGGACATGAGCTTCATCGTCTCCTCCTGCCAGGAGATCGCGCGTCATTTCCACGCGGGCATGCTGGTGATTCTGGAATCGACAACCTATCCCGGAACCACCGATGAGCTGGTGCTGCCCATGCTTTCGAAGTCGGGCCTCAAGGTGGGCTCCGATTTCTTCCTGTGCTTCTCCCCCGAGCGCGTGGACCCGGGCAATCCCAAGTACCAGACGGTGAATATTCCCAAGGTGGTGGGCGGCTGCACGCCGGCCTGCACGGAAATGGGGCGGCTGTTTTACGCGCAGGCGCTGGAGCGCGTTGTGCCGGTGGGCTCCACGCAGGTGGCCGAGATGGTCAAGCTGCTCGAGAACACGTTCCGCATGATCAATATCGGGCTGGTCAATGAAATCGCCATGATGTGCGGCCGCATGGGCATAGACGTCTGGGAAGTGATCGACGCGGCCGCCACCAAGCCCTTCGGCTTCATGCCCTTCTACCCCGGCCCCGGCCTGGGGGGACACTGCATCCCCATCGATCCGTTCTATCTTTCGTGGAAAACCAGGCAGGCCGGCATCGAGGCGCGCTTCATCGATCTGGCGGGGTACATCAACGGCCAGATGCCCCATTTCGTGGTGGATAAGATCCAGAACGCCCTCAACGACGCCGGCAAGCCGGTCAAGGGATCGCTCATTCACGTGATGGGCGTGGCTTACAAGCGCGACATCGACGATATGCGCGAATCCCCGGCCCTGGACGTCATTCTGCTGCTCGAAAGGCTCGGCGCCGCCATCGCCTACAGCGATCCCCACGTGCCCACCCTGCATCTGGACGGCGTGGAGCTGGCATCCTCCCCCGAGGAGGCCGCCGCCGAAGCCGACTGCGTGGCCATTATCACGGACCATTCGGCCTTTGATTACCAGGGGATGGTAGCCCGCTCCCGGCTGATCGTGGATACCCGCAACGCGCTCAAGGGCGTGGACTCGAACAAGATCGTCAGGCTGTAACACCGACGGTCTGGCCGTCGGCGTCCCATTTTTGTCGCGGGGAGACAGGGTCAACGCGCTGAAAATACTAGATTTAATGCTGGATTCTGAAGTTGGGGTGGTTCGGCGCGGCTGAAGCCGTGCCTCGATACAAAGCCCGCTTTTTGAGGCGTCTCGAGCGGATTTCGCCGCTCCGGCGCCCCGCTGGAGTAACCTTTAGGACGGCGAGATCGTATTCTCTTTGAAGTCCACGGGGAGAGATTCATGTCTAAAGGTAGAACTCTGGCTGCGTTGACCGGATTGATCGGGGTGCTGGCGCTTTCCCCGGTCGCGTTCGCCGCGGAGGTCTCGCGTGCCTGCTGGCTGCGCGATGCGGTGTCGCCGACGCCCACCATTGTCTATGCCCTGTGCGAACAAGGCCGTCTGTACACCACCACGGACGGCGGGGCCACCTGGACTACCGGCGAAACGAAGGCCGACGTTACGCTCCGTTCCCTGACGTTTACGGATGCCACGCACGGTCTGATCGTCGGTGACAGAGGCACGATTCTCGGCTCGGACGACGCCGGCAAGACCTGGCAGGCGCGCAAATCCGGAACTACCAACCATCTCCTGACGCTTTTCTCCGTCGGCAACGAGGTCTGGACCGGCGGCTATGACGGAGTGCTGCTCCATTCCTCCGACGGCGGGCGCACCTGGGAGCAGCAGAAAACGCCCAGCGGGCTGGCCATCGAAAGCATCTATTTCCTGGATAACGTCCACGGGTGGGCCGTGGGCTGGGCGGGAACCATTCTCCGCACCGCCGACGGGGGGAAGAACTGGGAAGCCATCAAGACCAGCGCGGCTTCCTGGTCCCTTTCCGGAGTGTATTTCAAGGACCTGAAGGTCGGCTGGGTGGTCGGATTTCAAGGTCAACTGATGCGCACCGACGATGGCGGCCTCACCTGGAAAGCGCAACCGCCCAAGGATGCCAAGGGCGAACCGATTCGGGTGTGGCTCAAGGGTATTACGGCGGACTCCTCCAACCGCGTCTGGGTGGCGGCCGACGATCAGCTTCTGATGAGCGCGGATGGCCAGACTTGGACCGCTACGCCCACTGCGGACTTGCTCTTCCTGCGCGATTTCGTCCGCGTCGGCGATTCGCTGTGGGCCATTGGCCAGTTAGGCCTGCTGAAGCTGCAGGAACCCGGCACAACCTGGAAAGCCGTAGACACGCTGGTGGTGGGCGGATCCACGAAGGACGTCCTGAGCTCCACGGTTAAGCCCAACTCGTCGCAATAGAGTTTGGCGCGGGGCGCGCGCGTGTCACGTATGGTTGCGCGCAGCAGACCAAGGCTGCCAGGCGCCATGAGTGCTATACTTTTTGCGCGATGCTTATCGCTCATATTGCGCGTCCAAGCGCCGGTCGTCTTACTTCTCCGGACCTTGTACTCACCCTGAGGGGGTATTCCCTTGTTGGATCTACTCATCGTTCGCGCTGTTTTCATTTTGGTTCTCACCGCTTGCGCCGCGTTCCTTAAACCCTGGGGGTTGCCGGCCTGGCAATGCGCCGCCGGCGGCCTGCTTTTGGGGGGCGGCATCGTTCTCTTTGAGATTCGGCTGGAACGGGTCAGCCTGAAACGCCTGATCGGAGCGGCATTCGGTTCCGTACTCGGGATTCTAGGCGCTTTCCTGATCTCGCTGGTGTTGCAAAAGGCCGCTCCCAACGAGCCCTTTCTACACGTGTGCCTGCTGTTGTGGATGAGCTACGTGGGACTGATCGTAGGCGCCAAGAAGGGCGACATGCTCAATCTGTCGGCCCTGGGCGGTGTTTTCGGAGGCGAGAAATCGTCGAAAAAGACTTACAAGATCCTGGATACCAGCGTGATTATCGACGGACGCATCGCCGATATCGCCGAAACCGGGTTCCTGGACGGCGTCCTGGTCATCCCCCAGTTTGTGCTGCGCGAGCTGCAACTGGTGGCCGACTCGGCCGATTCGATGAAGCGCAACCGCGGCCGGCGCGGCCTCGATATTCTCCAGCGCGTCCAAAAAATGGCCCACTTGAACGTGCAGATCGTGGAAGAGGATTTTCCGCACGTCCGCGACGTGGACATGAAGCTCATCGAACTGGCCAAGGTGTACGACTGCAAGATCATCACAAACGACTTCAACCTCAACAAAGTGGCGCAGTTGCACGGCGTCGAGGTGCTCAATATCAACGAGCTGGCGAACTCCCTGAAACCCATCGTGCTGCCCGGCGAGACGATGCGCGTGTTTATTCTCAAGGAAGGCAAGGAATACAATCAGGGCGTCGCTTACCTGGACGATGGCACCATGGTGGTGGTGGACAACGCCAAGAGGATGATTTCCAAGACCATCGATATCGCCGTCACCAGCGTTCTGCAAACCACCGCGGGGAAGATGATCTTCGGCAAGTACGACGAGCGGATACACGCCGTCGCCGGCGCCGGAGCTGAAAAGCAGCACGACCGCCCGCAGCGGCGTACCGACCCGCAGCCGATGACCAACGTCGGAACCGAGAAAACCACGATAGAATCGTAGAGCACATGAACGTCGCCGTAATATTGCCCGCGGCGGGCCAGGGGACTCGCATGGGCCGCGGTTCCGCCGAAAGAACGGGAACCGGCCGCAAGCAGTTCCAACTGCTGGAAGGCTCGCCGATTCTGCTGCATACCGTGCGCAAATTCGCCGCTTCCGAGCGCGTGCGCGAGATCGTGGTGGCGGCTCCAGCCGCCGAGGTCGAATGGACCAGCGAGTTGCTGGCGCGCGAATTCCCGGATGGCCGCGCGCGCGTGGTGGCGGGCGGCCCCAGCCGCCAGCAGTCCGTCGAAAACGCCCTGCTCACCATCAGCCCGGATGTGGACCTGGTGGCCGTGCACGACGCCGTACGGCCGTTTATCGACCTGGAAACCATTCACAAAGCGCTCGACGAGGCCTTCGAGACCGGCGCGGCCATCGTGGGCGTGGTGCCGGTGGACACCGTCAAGCAGGTGAGCCGTTCCACCGGCCGGGCTCGCATCCGGGCTACCCTGCCGCGCGACAAGCTGGTGCTGGCGCAAACGCCCCAGGTGTTCCGCTACCACCTGCTGGCGCGGGCTTTCGAGGCCGCCCGGCGGGACGGGTTCATCGGAACCGACGAAGCCAGCCTGGTGGAGCGTCTGGATGTGGACGTGACGGTGGTGCTGGGCAGCGACCGGAACATCAAGATCACCAAACCGAGCGACATGGATCTGGCGCGCCTCTTCTTTCGTCAGGAGCAACGGGAGCGGCTGCCAGCAGACGCCGTCGCCGAGCCGTGAGCGAGATCCGAACCGGGCTGGGGTGGGATGCGCATCGCCTCGCCGCCGGCAGGCCGCTTGTGCTGGGTGGCGTGACGGTGCCCTTCGAATTGGGTCTGGAAGGGCATTCGGATTCCGATGTTCTCTCCCACGCCATTACCGACGCCATTCTGGGCGCCGCCGCACTGGGCGATATCGGCATGCATTTTTCCGATTCCGATCCGCAATGGAAGGACTGCGACAGCCTGGTGTTTCTGCGGCGCGCCCTGGCCATGGCCGGGGAGCGCGGCTACCGGATAATGAACGTGGATTCCACTGTGATCCTGGAACGGCCCAGATTGAAGGACTTCCGCGAGGCGATTTGCGCGCGCCTGGCGGAAGCGTTGGGCCTCGAAAGAGATAGAATCTCCGTCAAGTTCAAGACGGCGGAAAAGTTAGGGCCGGTGGGGGAAGGCCGCTCAGCCGAGGCACAGGCCGTCGTCACCCTACAGAGAGTAGGCACGGGCCCGTGGCATGAGACCGCGGACCCGCGAGCTTAGCTGGCCTTGAGCAAGCACATGCGCCGGGCGGCGCGGCGCGCCTTCAAACGCTCATTGGCCTTCTTCTGCTTCTCCGCGGAAACCACCGTCTGGCAAGCGTCGCAACGCTTCCGGATCCGCGACCGGGTGATGAATTCGGCGCCGCACCGGCGGCACTGCTTCGTCATGGTCTCCTCCAGAGGGAGAATCCCCGGTTTCTTGGGTAGTAGATGGGAATAATGGAAGTCGCAATGATTCATTTCCGGCACCTCGGGTAGTCGGGAAACCAGCCAGTTCCAGGATGGGGGGTGGGGGATTGGGTTTTATTGCGCATGTGGGCTTCCAGACGCCTCGGAACCCCACAATCCCAATTCATGCGCGCTCTCCGGGCAGTATTTGGAACATCAATCGCATCTCTTTCTCTGGTAAGGAGTTGCATGTGGAGCGAAAGGCGCGCTCCGCAAATCGGAGATCCGGTTCCGTCCGGAAACTGTCATGGTTGTAACATCTATCTGCACGCTGCCATCCGAACTCACGCCGCGCGGGGAGCTGCCGGACGCCAGGATTCTTCCGCGCCCAGCAATTCCCATCGCAGGTGGTTGATATAAAAAACGAGAAGCGGGTCCGAAAATGCGCCTCGAAGCTTCTCGTGGACCCGGACCTCCCAACCCTCGGTGAAGTAGGGTTTGGGGTCCATGTTCTTGGCGAAGAATCCGTTCTCGTGGGGAACTCCCAGAAAATCGAGCACGGCCGTGACCAGGTCCAGGTGCGAAACCAGGACTGCCTGGGCCAGCTCTTTGGCGAGTTCCTCATCGCCTTCGGAAACACGCGCCCAAAGCCGCGGAACGGCCTTACGTAACGCCTCCGTATTGACCTTGGCAAGGTGCGATCGGACTTTGAACCCCTCGTAGATCTGATAGGTCTTCAGCTTCCCGATGGAAATGCCCCGCACGAGTTGTCCGAAAGCCTCCTGCCCAAGGTCCAGGTAGGTATCTGCAAGCCGCATAGACTGTAAGCGTATCACGTGCGGGCGCCTTTGCGGAGGAGGGGGTCTGCAAATCACTTGCGGGTAAACACCCCCCTCATTTGAGGGGTTGCAGGGATCGAGGTCGCCGCCGGTGTGTTATGGTCGCAGGTGGACGCCACCCGCCATGTTCAAGTCCATCGCAGCACTGGCCCTCGCCGCGCTTCTCCTGACGGCCCAGGATACTTCCGCCTTGCGAATCCGCGAGCACACGCGCTTTCTCTCCAGCGATCTGCTGGAGGGCCGCGGCGTCGGCGTGCGCGGCGGCGACTTGGCCACCGAGTACATCGCCACCCAGTTCGCCCTGTCCGGCCTCAAGGGCGCCGGCGATGGCGGCGCGTTCTTCCAGAAGGTTCCGCTGGTGGGCGTGGAAACCCAGCCCAGCGCGCAACTTTCCGCCGCGGCCGGCGGGAAGGAAGTGGATTTTCGCTGGCTGGAGGAGTTCGTGGGGGTGAGCCAAAAACAGGAAACCGAGACCCGCTTCGAGGGCGAGGCCGTTTTTGTGGGTCACGGCATCTCCGCGCCGGAATGGAATTGGGATGATTTCAAGGGCATGGACGTGAAGGGCAAGGTGCTCGTCCTTTTCACCAATGAGCCGCCGTCCACCGATCCGAAATTCTTCGATGGCCGCGCCCTCACCTACTACGGCCGCTGGACGTACAAGTACGAGGAGGCGCTTCGCCGCGGGGCTGCCGGAGCCATCATCGTACACACCACTCCCACCGCCGGTTATAGCTGGGAAGTGGTGCGGAATTCCTGGGGGCGCGAGGAGCCGTTCGTGAAGCTGGCGCCGGGCGAGCCGGCCCTGGCTTTTCAGGGCTGGGTGACGCGGGAAGCCGGCGAGAAACTGCTGGCTCTGGCTGGGAGGACGGTCGACGAGCTGCTGGCCGCGTCTGAAAAGCGCGATTTCCGGCCCATCCCGCTGGGAGTCCGGATACGCGGGGCCATGCCTTCCAAGGTGCGCCAGCTCGATACGCGCAACGTGGCTGGAATCGTCCCCGGCAGCGATCCCAAGCTGAAGGATGAAGTGGTGGTTTTCACCGCGCATTGGGACCATCTGGGCATCGGCGCGCCGGTCGACGGCGACTCCATCTACAACGGGGCGGTGGACAACGCCACCGGGTGCGCCATCCTCATGGAACTGGCCCGCGCCTGGGCGGGGCTCGCTCAGAAACCCCGGCGCACCGCGTTATTCCTGTCCGTAACGGCGGAGGAAGGCGGGCTTCGCGGCTCCGAGTATTACGCCGCGCACCCCATCTACCCGCCCGCCAAAACCGCCCTGGACCTGAACTATGACGCCATCTTCCCCTGGGGGCGCGCGCTGGACATCGAGTTGACCGGCGCCGAGCGTACCACGGTCCTCCCACTGGCCGAACAAGTGGCTCGCCGGCTGAACCTGGCCATTACGCCGGACGCCCAGCCCGAACAGGGCCACTATTTCCGCTCGGACCATTTTTCGTTCGCCCACGCCGGCATTCCGGCGTTTTCCATCGGCCCCTCCACCAAGTTCGCCGGAAAGCCCGCCGATTGGGGCGAAAAGGCCTACGAGGACTACAACGCCAAACACTACCACCAGCCCTCCGACGAGTTCCAGGAGGACTGGGATTTTACGGCTCTGAAACAGGCCGCCGATTTCGGCTTCCTGCTGGGCATGGAGGTCGCCAACCAGGAGAAACTCCCCGATTGGAGCCCTGGCGACCAGTTCCACCGGTAACATAGGGGCCGGTCGGCAGGCGAAAGCGCCTGCCCCACCAGGTGGGACAGGCGCTTCCGCCTGTCAACCCGCGCGCAGCTCGGGCTCCAATGTTGGCAGACGAAAGCGTCTGCCCCACAACTTTCCCTACGGCAGCCTGACCACCGTGTACCCGCCGAGCGTGAGCGTCTCGCCCGCCTGTCCCACGCTGCCGCGGAAGTCGATGGTGATCCCTCCGGCGTACGCATCCGCCGCGGACGCCACGCCTGCCGCGAATGGAAGCGAGTTGCCCCAGGACTGGTAGCTCATCTGCGCGCTCGCGGCCAGGAGGGACGCATCCGCGCGCACCGCCACCAGCGTGTCCGCCGCCGAGCCGTTGCAGCTCATTATGCCGGTGCTGCCCCAGTAAACGCCGAATGTGAAGCCCGAGGTCGCGCCCTGGTGCTCCAGGTCGAGCCGTATCTCGAGGCGATCGCCGGCCGCCAGCAGGCTGGCTGGTATGTTGCAGCTTCCGATGCTGGTCGGGGCCCCTCCGTTGGTGGTCGCGCCCAGGCCGCTGCACAGCACTTGCGGTGAGGGGAACAGTTGACCGGTCCCGCCCGTTCCGCCCGATAACCGGTAAGAGGCCAGCAGCGTATCGCCGGGCTGCGGCACGGCGTCCGGCTCGAACTGGATGTTTTGCGCGGTGACGGCGTAATCCACTCCGGCCTCTTGCAGTATGCCGTTGCGATACACTGCCAGGCTGCTGGACGGATAAGGAATGGCCGACAGGCTGAACGCCGCGTTGGCCCCGTCCACGGTCCCGGAAGGCGCTTCGCCATCCACGAAGGCCGGCGGCGCGGCGCCGCACGCCCCCGACGAACCGTCTACCCTCACGCAGTCGCTGGGTGTGCCAATCACGGATTCCAATGCGCCCAGCGAGTTCACAACGGCGACCGCCCCGGCGGCGTAGCCGGGGCCTTTCAGCGGCCGCGCGGCCAGATCCGCCACCAGCCCCAGCACGTCGCTTTCCGGCGTCGTGCCGGTGGCGCCGCCGGTCCCGGTATCGGCTGACGGCGCGCCCGACTCCGCTGCCGGCGTCGAGATCCGTACGTCGCTCACCCGCAGCGGTTGCGCGCTCGAGGGTACCGCCCAGGTCTCTTGGAATTGTATCCGCCCATCGCTGTTGTAGGTGACCGTGTAGAACACGGCCGGAGTGGCGCTGGTTGTGGGCACGAGTTGAACCTGCAAATTGCCATTCACCACCTGGACGGTCAGGCTCTGCATGGCGATGTCGGAAGCGTCGATGGCTTCAAAACTGCTCCAACTGATGGTCAACGTGCCGTTGAAGGGCGTGCCATCGGCTTTGTAGAGCACGTCCTGAATGGTGGTGAGCGGCGGCCCGGCCAGAGCGGACGAAGCCAGCAACGCCACCTGCAAAAGCAAAAGCGAACGGCGAATCATGAAACCTCCATGGAAAAGGGAAACCGCGCCCGGACGGGCGCGGTTAAAGGGCCGGAAACTTCCCTACCGACTTCAGTCTAGCGGGAGAGCCTCGGCGCAAGACCTTCGCCAAGCGGCGCGGAGCTGGCTAAGCGGCTGCTTTCAAAGGCATTTGCGGAAATTTCAATCGTTTGTGACTGGATTTGGCGCAGTTCGCCGGTTGGCCCCGTCTCAATACGCCCAGCGCCACAGGCTGGTCCCCACGGTCCACCCCGCCCCGACGGCGGCGAACAACACCAGGTCGCCCTTCTTCAACCGGCCCTGCGCCATCGCGTCGCGGGTGGCCAGGGGAATGGTTCCGGCGGTAGTGTTGCCGTAGTCCTGGATGTTGATCATCACCTTTTCCGGTGCGATCCCCAACCGGCTGGAGGTGGCGTTGATGATGCGAATGTTCGCCTGGTGCGGAACCATCAGCGCCACATCGTCGCCGGTGAGGCCGTTGCGCTGCAGCAGCTCGCGGCACGCTTCGTACATCTTACGCACGGCGTACTTGAAAACCTGCTGCCCGTCCTGGTGGACGTAGTGCAGGCGCTGCTCCACCGTCTCATGCGAGGGGGGCATGCGGCTGCCGCCGGCGGGCATCACGAGGTACTCGCCGCCCGCCCCGTCCACTTCGCCCAGGAAATCGATGAACCCGAGATCCTCGTCCTCTTCCGCCGGCTCGAGCAGCATGGCGCCGGCGCCGTCGCCGAACAGGACGCAGGTGGCCCGGTCGGTGTAATCGATGATGCGGCTCATGGTGTCCGCGCCGATCACCAGCACCTTCCGGTGCGAGCCGGCCGCCACCAGGTGCGCCCCGACGTTGAGCCCGTAAAGGAACCCCGAGCAGGCCGCAATGAGGTCGAAGCCCCAAGCTCCCCGCGCGCCCAGGCGATTCTGCACCAGGCAGGCAGTGGAGGGAAACAAATGGTCCGGGGTGACCGTGCAAACGATGATCGCGTTCACCTCCGAGGCCTCTACACCGCGCTGGAGCAGGGCGCCGCGGGCGGCCTCCGCGGCCATATCGGAAGTGGCCATATCGGGGGCCGCGATGTGGCGCGTGCGAATGCCGGTGCGTTCCAGAATCCACTGGTCGCTGGTCTCCACCATCTTCTCGAGGTCTTGATTCGTAAGGACGCGGGGCGGCGCGTAGCACCCCACTGCGGAGATCTTCACTTTGGGCAACGTTTTGTTTTCCTTAATCGTCCAGGGTAACCCATCGGCGGCGCGAGGGGCCAGCCGGCGCGCCGCATTGTACACTGTCTTCAGAGGCCGCTACCGCGCCTGGCCCGCATGGACCTCACCACCCCGCTCACCTACGTCAAAGGAGTCGGCCCCGCCCGCGCGGCCATGCTCGAAGCCAAGGGCCTGACCACGGTCGAGGATCTGCTCGGCTATTTCCCCTTCCGTTACGAAGACCGCAGCAACATGAAGACCATCGCCCAGCTTGCTCCGGGCGAGATGGCCACCGTGCTGGCGGAGGTGCGCTCTTCCAGGGTTTCCGGCTTCCGCCGCCGTAATCTGGGGATCTTCGAGGCCCGGTTTTCGGACTCCTCCGGCGCCATCCTGGTCTGCAAGTGGTTCCACGGCGGGTATCTGGCCAACGTCTTCTCCGAAGGCATGAAGGTGGCCCTGTACGGCAAGGTGGAATTCGATGGCTACGCGGGCGATCTCAATATTCTGCACCCGGAGTTCGAAATCCTCTCTGGCGACGACGATGACGGCGAAGCCACGCTGCACGTCGGCCGCATCGTGCCTATCTACGAAGCGGCCTCCAAAATCACCACCAGGATGCTGCGGGTGCTCACCAACCGGGTGATCGGAGCGCTGGCGCCGCTCGAAGACAACCTGCCCGCTTTCCTGCGCCGGCGCTATAAGATGCCCGATTTATGGGAGGCCGTGCGGCAGGCGCACTTTCCGCCGCCGGATTCCGATCTCCGCCTGTTCAACAACTTCCGCTCGCCAGCGCAATTCCGCTTGATTTTCGACGAATTCTTCTGGCTGGAGTGCGGCGTGGCGCTCAAGCGCGCCAGGGCGCGCAGCCTGCCGGGCATCGCTTTCGGCATCGGCGACCGCGTCCGCGAGCAGGTCAAAGCCATGCTGCCCTTCAAGCCCACCGGGGCGCAGAAGCGCGTCATCAAGGAGATCGCCGACGATATGAAGGAGCCGCGTCCCATGAACCGCCTGTTGCAGGGGGACGTGGGCAGCGGCAAGACCATCGTGGCCGCCGAAGCGGCGGTCATTGCCATCGAAAACGGCTTCCAGGTGGCGGTGCTCGCGCCCACCGAAATCCTGGCCACCCAGCACGCCATCTATTTCAAACAGATTCTGTCCAAGCTGGGCTACGTGGTGGCGCTGCTCACCGGCTCTTTCACCAACCGCGAAAAGGGGCAGCTCAAGAAACTGGTGGCGGAGGGGCTGGTCCACGTGGCCATCGGCACCCACGCGCTGCTCGAAAAGGACGTCGAGTTCCACAAGCTGGGGCTCGCCATCATCGACGAGCAGCACCGCTTCGGCGTGATGCAACGCCTGGGGCTGCTGCAAAAAGGCGTGCATCCCGACGTGCTGGTGATGACCGCCACGCCCATCCCCCGCACGCTGGCCATGACGCTCTACGGCGATCTGGACGTCTCCGTGATCGACGAGCTACCGCCCGGCCGCAAGCCCATTAAGACCAAACATGCCACCGCCGACCAGGTGGAGCAAGTCTATAGCTTTGTGAAGCGGCAGATCGACCAGGGCCGCCAGGCCTACGTGGTCTACCCCGTCATCGAGGAATCCGAGACGCAGGCCATGAAGGCCGCCGAGAAGATGTACGCCCACCTTTCGAGCGAGGTCTTCCCGGATATCCCCGTGGGCCTGCTGCACGGGCGCCTGGGCGCCGCCGAAAAGGAGGAGGTCATGCGGCGCTTCAAGGATGGCGCCATCAAGATTCTGGTCTCGACCACCGTGATCGAGGTGGGCGTGGACGTGCCCAACGCCAGCGTCATGGTGATCGAGCAGGCCGAGCGCTACGGCCTGGCGCAACTGCACCAGCTTCGCGGGCGCGTGGGACGCGGGGCGGCGCAGAGCTATTGTCTGCTGGTTACGGAGAAGATGAACGACACGGCGCGCGAGCGCATACGCACCCTGGTGGACTCCACCGACGGCTTTTACATCGCCGACATGGACCTCAAGCTGCGCGGCCCCGGCGAGTTCTTCGGGACCAAGCAATCGGGCTTGCCCTCGCTGCGCGTGGCCAACATTCTGCGCGATGGCGAGATCTTGGAGGTGGCCCGCCGCGAAGCGGTGGATTTCGTCGCCAACCCGCCGGACCGCGAGGACCTGGTGCGCGCGGTGGCCTACATCCGCGACCATTGGCAGCGCCGCTACGGCCTGGTGACGGTGGGCTGATGCGGGTAATCGCAGGAGAGTTCCGTTCCCGCCGCCTGAAGAGCATTCCCGGCGATGCCACTAGGCCCACGCCGGACCGTCTGCGCGAAACCCTCTTCGATATCCTGGGCCCGCGCATCGAGGGAGCCATCTTCCTCGATGCTTACGCCGGCACCGGCGCAGTGGGCATCGAAGCGCTCAGCCGCGGAGCGCATCACGCCTACTTCCTGGAACGCAATCGCCACGCCTTGAATATCATCCGCGAGAACCTGGCCGAGCTGGGCATCGAGGCCCGCGCGACGGTGGTGGCCGGCCCGGTGCTGCTGACCCTGCCGCGCCAGCAGGCCGGCATTGTGTTCCTAGATCCGCCCTACAGCCTGGAACGCGAGTACGCCGCCGCCCTGGAAGCGCTGGCCGAGGCGCCGCCGGCGCTGGTGGCGGCGCAGCATTCCGCACGCTTCGCGCCGGCCGAGGCTTATGGCGCGCTGGCGCGCATTAGGATCGTCAGGCAGGGAGATAACGCGCTGAGCTTTTACACGCCGCGGCCACCATCGTAGAGCGGGCTTCCAGCCTGCCATGCCGGCGTCCTCGCCGGCATTCTTCCTGGCATCCCCCAGTCGCCATTTTAAGGATGGCGGCTGGGTGTATACTGAACCGGACACGGGAGTCCAAAATCGATTCGCCCACCCGCTCCCCGACGGTCGCGGCTGGATAAGGGTTTGGCGAGCGGGGCCCAGAGGGCGCCCCGTCAGGCTTTCACGACATGCCGTCGGGAAGAAGCAGTTTGCATAGAATGCGAAGGAGATCACCATGAAAGCGCGGAGTTTGTTTTGCTGCACCCTGGTTTGCGGTCTCGCTTTGATCGCTGGCGGGTGCTCCACCAGCTCGGACTCGTCGGGCATCCCTCACTTGCAAAAGCAGGGGACGGCCACCCAACTGATCGTCGACGGCAAGCCGTTCCTGGCTTTGGCGGGTGAACTGGGCAACAACAGCGCCACCAGCGTCGAGTGCATGAGGCCGGCTTGGCCCAAGCTCGCCGAAGGCAAATTCAACACCATCCTGGCGGGCGTTTCCTGGGCCCAGATCGAGCCCCAGGAAGGGAAGTTCGACTTTAAGGTGCTGGATGGCATCATCCGGGACGCGCGGAGCAACCACCTGCATCTTGCGCTGCTGTGGTTCGCTAGCTGGAAGAACGGCCTGTCCAGCTACCCTCCCGGATGGGTGAAGAAGGATTTCGAGCGATTTCCCCGCGCCCAGATCACCGGGGGTGAGACGCCCTGGCCAGTGCTCACAATCTCGGAGGTGCCGCACATTCCGGTGGTGGGGAATCTGAGCATTGAGCTGCTCAGCGCGTTGAGCGACGCCAACCGCGACGCCGATGCGTACGCTTTCGCGGCCATGATGCGGCACGTCAGGGAAGTGGACGGCCGCGCGCACACCGTCGTCCTGATCCAGTTGGAGAACGAAGTGGGATTTCAGGGGGGCTCTCGCGACCGCTCGCCGGCCGCCAATACGGCCTTCGCGGGGCCGGTTCCGAAGGAGCTGATGGACTACCTTCAGCAGCACAAGGACGCCCTGATTCCGGAATTCCACCAGGTGTGGGAGGCGGCCGGCTTCAAACCCTCGGGAACCTGGGAAGAGGTGTTCGGTAAGAGCCCGGCGACGGATGAGATCTTCGAGGCCTGGAGCTATGCGCGCTACATGGGCCGGGTGGCCGCGGCGGGCAAGGCCGAATATCCCATACCGATTTTCGTGAACGCGGCGCTGCCCCGGTCGGCCACCATCGCGGAGGTTGCCAAAAAGGGACGCGAGCCCGCGGGAACGCCGCGCTATTTCGCCGTCGGCGGCCCCATGGCCGACATGATGGACGTCTGGAGAGCCGGCGCCCCGGCAATCGATATCCTCTCACCCGACATTTACAGCGACCGGGAATTCGTGGCGTGGTGCGAAAAATATCACCGCAACGGCAACCCGCTGCTGATACCCGAGACCAGGGGCGGCGCGGAGGGCGCGGCCAGAGCGCTCTACGTTTTCGGACGCCATGACGCCATCGGTTTCTCGCCCATGGGGGTGGACAGGTCGCCGACTCCCGACAAGGACCTGACCGGCAGCTACGATCTGATTACGCAATTGGCGCCGCTGATCGCCGCTCACCAGGGCAATGGGACAATGTCCGCCGTCCTGCTGGGTCCCAACGACCCGCCGCAGAAAATCCCGGTAGGGAATTATACGCTGGAGGTGACGTTCTTGAGCCCCAGGAGACCGGCGAGCGGGGAACCGCCGCAGGGAACCCAGCCTTCCGCGTCGGCGATTTTCATTGCCACCGGGCCCGACGAGTATATCGCGGCGGGCAGCGGGGTGACCGTCAGCTTTTCTCCCAATACGCCAGGACTCCCGCTGGCCGGGCTGGCGAGCGTGGAAGAAGGCGTTTTTGTCAACGGCCGCTGGGTTCCCGGGCGAGGGTTGGCGGGCGACGAAAGCGATGAAGGCCAATACCTCATCCTGCGCCGGCCCTCGGGATGCTGTGCGCCTCCGGGGAGCACGAAGAGCATCCAGCGCGTCACGCTGTACCGCTATCGCTAGTGGGGTAAGCCTCCCGGCTTGCCTGGGCAGGGCGGGAGGCCTGCCCCTGGAGTTCCTATATTTGGCAGAGGGTTTCCGGGATTGTGGGGCAGGCGCTTTCGCCTGCCAACCGCGCACTTTCCGCGGTAGTGCATGCGAGGTTGACAGACGAAATCGTCTGTCCCACAATCGAGCGCGCGGAAGACTGTGCCCTTACTCGATCCAGCCGCCGCCGAGAACCACCTCTCCGTCGTAGAACACGGCTCCCTGGCCGGGCGTCACGGCGCGCTGCGGAGCATCGAACCGCACCTCGACGCGGTCGGGGTCGTCCGTGGCGTGGAGCGTGGCCGGGGCGGCGGCGTGCTTGTTGCGGATTTTGACCTGGGCGCGCGCGGAGCCCGCCACTCCGGCGATGGAAATCCAGTTCACGTCCCTGGCCGTGAAGCCGGCGCGCAGCAGCTCGTCGTTGCGGCCCACGGTCACGCGCTGCGTCCGGGGGTCCGTGGCGATTACATAAAGCGGCTCGCCGGTGGCCACGCCCAGGCCGCGCCGCTGCCCGACGGTGAAGTGGTGCACGCCTTCGTGTTCGCCCAGCTTGCGGCCGCCGGAGGTCACAATCTCGCCGCGCACCGGTTCCACAGGTACGCCGCTCTCTTCCAGGTAGGCCGCCAGGAACGCGGCGTAATCCCCGTTGGGCACGAAGCAAATTTCCTGGCTGTCGCCCTTGGCGGCCACCGCCAGGCCCATCTCCCGCGCCAGGTCGCGCACTTCGAGTTTGGCCAGTTCGCCTAGCGGGAACAGCGTGCGCGCCAATTGCCGCTGCGTCAGGCCGAACAGGAAGTACGTCTGGTCTTTGGTCTGGTCCACCGCGCGCAGCAGTTGCCATCGGTCGCTGGCCTGGCCGTAGCGGACGCGCGCATAATGGCCGGTAGCGATCTCATGCGCGCCCACCGAATCGGCCAGGTCGAGAAAGCGATCGAACTTGATGAAGTTGTTGCACAGCGCGCACGGGATGGGCGTGCGGCCGGCCAGGTAGTCCTCGACGAACGGCTTCACCACGCTTTCTTCGAACTGCCGTTCGAAGTTGACCACGTAATAAGGGATGCCGATCTGCTCGGCCACGCGCCGCGCGTCGTAGACGTCGTCGAGCGAGCAGCAGCGCCCGGTGGCGCCATCGCTCGATAGCCCGGGCAGCCGGCGCTGGTTCCAAAGCTGCATGGTGAGGCCGATCACGGCGCGGCCCTGACGGACCAGCATGGCGGCCACGGTGGAGCTATCCACCCCGCCGCTCATGGCTACCGCGATGGGAGGCTGCTCAGGCATGCGCGGAAATTCTGCGCAGGTGTCCCACCGCGCCTTCGAGCGCGTCCACCAGGGCGTCCACCTGTTCGGCGGTGGTCCCGCGGCCGAGGGAAAAGCGCATGCTGGCGCGCGCCCGGTCGGGGGAAAGTCCGATGGCGGTGAGCACGTGGGATGGCGCCAGCGCTCCGCTCGAGCACGCGGCCCCGGTGGATACGGCGAACCCGCGCAGGTCGAGGGCGATCACCAGCGCCTCGCCATCGATGGCATCGAAGCAGATGTTGCTGGTATTGGGCGTTCGGTTGGCGCGGGAGCCGTTGACGGTGGCGCCGGAGATGCGCCGCGGAACGGCTTCCTCGAGGCGGTCGCGCAGAGCGCCCAAGCGCGCGGATTCGGCGGCCAGCGTCCGCCCGGCCAGCTCGGCCGCCGCGCCGAAAGCCGCAATTCCGGGAACGTTTTCAGTGCCCGGACGGCGGTCGCGCTCGTGATGCCCGCCGAAGGCGATGGGCTCGAGCGCGGTTCCCTTGCGCACGTAGAGCGCGCCGACGCCCTTGGGCGCGTATAGCTTGTGGCCGCTCACGCTGTACAGATCCACCGCCAGCGCTGTCACATCCACGGGGATCCGGCCCAGCGCCTGCACTCCGTCCACGTGCAGCGGAACGCCGGCCGCGCGCGCGATAGCGGCGATTTCTGCGATGGGCTGCACGGTTCCCAGCTCGTTGTTGGCGTGCATGATGGAGACCAGGGCGGTATCGGGGCGCAGGGCGCGGCGCACGTCCGCGGGGTCCACTACGCCGCTGGGGCCCACGCGCAGGCGGGTCACCTGCACGCCCTCGCGCTCCAGGTGCTGGCAGGGTCCCAGCACGGCGGGGTGTTCGATGGCGCTGGTGACCACGCGCCGCGCCCCCGCGCGCGCCCGCACCGCGCCCAGCACCGCCATGTTGTCGGATTCGGTGCCGCCGCTGGTGAATACGATATCCGCCGGCGGGCAGCCCATCAGCGCGGCAAGCTGGCGCCGCGCCGCCTCCATGCGCTCCTTGGCCGCCTGCCCGAAATGGTGGATGCTCGAAGCGTTACCATACACTTGTCCGAGACATGCCGTCATCGCCTCCAGAACCTCGGGAGCGACGGGGGTGGTGGCGTTATGGTCGAAATAGAAACGCTGCACTGCAATCTATTCTAACAATGGCCCAACCGCTGCTTACCTTGACCACCGATTTCGGCCTTTCCGACCACTACGTGGGCGTCATGAAGGGCGTCATTCTGGGAATCTGCCCGCGTGCGCAAATAGTGGACATCAGCCACCAGGTGAAGCCGTTCGAGATCGCCGAGGCCGCCTATCTCATCGCCCAGGCCTACCGCCAGTTCCCCAGGAAGACGGTGCACATTGTGGTGGTGGACCCCGGCGTGGGCACCGCTCGCCGGCCCATCCTGATGGAAGCCGCGGGGCAATATTTCGTGGCCCCGGACAATGGCGCGCTGGCCATGGTGTACGCGCGCGAGAAGAGCAAGATCCGGCTGATCTCGGACGATAAGTACTTCCGCCAGCCGGTCAGCGCGACCTTCCATGGGCGGGACATCTTCGCGCCCGTGGCGGCGCACATAGCCGCCGGCGCGCCACCCTCGCGCATGGGCCGCCTGATAGAGGACTACCTGCGCCCCGGTTTTGAAAAGCCGCAGCGCACGGGCAAGAGGACGTGGTCCGGCCGCATCCTCAACATCGACCGCTTCGGCAACGTGGTCACCAATTTCCACGCGAGCGATTTCCCGAATCTCGAAAGACAGAACTTCTCCCTGATATTCGGCCCGCACCAGGTGAGCGTACTGGCGCGCAACTACGCCCAGTGCGGCCCCGGCGAGTTGTTCGCCATCGTGGGCAGCTCGGGTTACCTGGAGGTATCGGTAAACCAGGGATCGGCGGCCAAACAGATCGGCTGCGAGAGCGGCGCGGTGGTGGAGATGACGGTGGGGTAGGGCGCTACCCGCACAGCAATTGCGGAACGCGCTGGAAATGGCGGTCGCGTGTGATGAGCATGAGGTCGTGTTCCAAGGCCAGCGCGGCGATCCACAGGTCGTTGTCGGGAACCGGAGCGCCGGCGCGCTTCAGTTGCACGAACAGCCTGGCGTACTGCTCAGCCGTTTCGCGGCCGGGGAGCAGAACGCCGACGGTGGGCTTGGCCAGGAGCTTGCGCAGGAGAATTTCGTTGCGCTGTTGTTGGCTGCCCCTGTAGAATCCCGCCTTGATCTCCGCCAGAACCACCAGCGGAATCCAGACTTCGTCGCAGTTCCCCAGCCGGTCCGCCAGTTCGGCATCGCCTTGGAAGAGATCCGTGAGGCGGTTGGTATCGAGCGCCACCCTCACTTCCACTTCTCCCAATCGATCTGGCGCTGGGCGGCCATAATCTCATCGAAAGCCGGGTCCGGCGTCCACTTGCCGGCGATGTCGGAGAAATCCGCCTTACGCCGCTGGCCGATGCTCGCCGCGATCAGCTCTTCCAGAATCACCCGGTTGAGGCTCAGCTTCCGCCGCGCCGCTTTCTGGCGGAGAACGCGGTCCACCTCCGGCGGAACGCCGCGAATCGTGTACTGGGCCGGAGCTGCCTGCTGCTTCATGCCGACATGATAGCACATAATGCAGGCAGAATAAGGATTGGGGGACGGCGACAGCCGTTTCGGCAAACCGCAGGAGGCAGGGATCGGCGTAGGGGAGTGAAATCGAGACGAGGGGAGGCAGGCTCCTGCGGACCGTCAAACGACGGGGACTCCCCATCGGGTCACCACCCCGCGA